>Ga0164310_10002853_pt1 | contig 10017 bp, 8 predicted proteins | sample GuaBasSedimGuay1_FD_121795 | JGI IMG/M metagenome (GOLD analysis project Ga0164310, IMG submission 121795) | Subseafloor sediment microbial communities from Guaymas Basin, Gulf of California, Mexico - Guay1, Core 4569-9, 0-3 cm | ecosystem: Environmental > Aquatic > Marine > Hydrothermal vents >... | reverse complement strand
GTATACATTCTACCATCGTTTGGCGGCTGACGCAAATTCCTCTGGTGATGGGGTAGCGCAACAAGTCGGCGCTACCCATAAAGTGTTGGGAGAGAGAAAACACGAGGGGATGCCCCTCGTGCTTCCCAGGGATTTGCTGCGCTATCCCCTGATTACCCACAACTCACCGCCGGGACGCAGAGGAAGCTCGGCACCCTCCGCGACTCGGCGGTGAAAATGCGCGGATAAACAGGCGGCCAGGAATGGCAGGCAACCAAAAGCCTCTAACGGATCAATGCACCGAGGCGATGATCCCCCCACCCAGGACGACGTCCCCTTGATAGAAAACCACCCCCTGACCAGGGGTGATGTCCCGCAGGGGACGGGTGAAGACCAGTTGCGCCCGATTCCCATTCAGCGGGGTCAGGGTGGCGCGCGCCAGACGTGCCTGGCGGCGAATCTTGGCCGTGACCTGAATGGGGGCCGGAGGCGCGTGCCCGGACACGTAGCTCACTTCCTCGGCGATCAACTCACTCCGCCCCAGCTCGGACGCTGGACCGACGATCAGCGCATTGCGGGACAGGTCAATCTCCAGCACGTACAGAGCCTCTGGTGCGGAAATCCCCAGCCCACTACGCTGCCCGATGGTGTAGAAGGGCAGCCCCTTGTGCTCGCCCAGAGGCCGGCCCGTGCTGTCAAAGATCGGGCCGGGCTGAATGGCATCCGGGGCATACTCGCTCAGGAATCGCCGGTAGTCATTGTCGCGGACGAAGCACAGGTCCTGGCTCTCCTCCCGTCCGGCGACGGGGAGTGCGCGTTGGCGAGCGATGGCCCGCACCTGCGATTTGGTGTAGTCACCGATGGGGAATAGGAGGTGACGCAGCTCTGCCTGGCCCAGCATATAGAGGACGTAAGATTGATCCTTGGCGGGGTCTACTCCTTTGCAGAGCTGGTACACGCCGTCGACTTCGCGGATGCGGGCGTAATGGCCGGTGGCCAGATACTGCGCGTCCAGGGCCAGAGCGTGATGGAGCAGAAGGTCGAACTTGATGCGCCGATTACAGGCCAGACACGGGTTCGGTGTCCGTCCCCGGCAATACTCCGCCACGAAAGTGTCCACGACGTGGCGTTTAAACTCCCGCTCGTAGTTCACCAGGTAGAAGGGGATGCCGAGCAACTGGCACACCTGCCGCGCGTCGTCTACGGCTTCGGGGGAACAGCAACGATTAACGCTGGCCTCCTCGCCTGCTGCGTCCTCCTCTGCCCAGAGACGCATCATCATCCCGATGACCTGGTAGCCACGGTCCAGAAGCACAACCGCTGCGGTGGCACTATCCACCCCGCCGCTCATGGCGACCACCACGCGCCTGTTCTGCGTTGCCGATGTCTGGCTATGTCCACTCATATCGTCTCTGCTGGTAATCCTCGATGATCTTATGCAGGATGCTGGCCGCCATGCGTTTTCTGCACCGACAGCCCGCCTGGTGCTCTGTCACCGGACAAAGTTTCGACTTGTGCAGTTAGATCTGCTACCTGAGAACCCAGATCTCAGGACAGTAACGGATCAGGTTAAATTCCCAGAGTTTATCCCCAAATAAGACGTAAAGAGCAAAGTCCTGCGGGCTGAAATTCAGCCCCCAAAGTGGGCTTTGCCCTTTCAGCCCGGTGCTTTAGCGCCGGGTGTGTTTTCAGACCTCTGAGGACTTGGGTACCTCAGAGGTCTTTTGAGAAGACTCGTTCTTCTTGCTTCCATTGCGCCGGCGGCGGTAGTCGGCGATGGCAGCGTGGATAGCATCAGAGGCCAGGTTCGAGCAGTGCATTTTGATGGGCGGTAGGCCACCCAGTGCCTCGGCCACTGCCCGATTAGTCAGCTCCTCGGCCTCGTCCAGGGTCTTGCCCTTCACCATCTCGGTGGCGATGGAGCTGGTGGCGATGGCCGCCCCGCAACCGAAGGTGCGGAACTTGATGTCCACGATGCGGTCGTCCTCGACCTTGATGAAGATTTCCATCAGGTCGCCACAGACCGGGTTGCCCTCTTTACCCACGCCGTCAGGGTCTTCGATCACGCCCACGTTGCGTGGATTCATAAAATGTTCCATTACCAGTTCGGAGTATTCCACAATCTTTCACCTCAGCAAAATCAGACTACAGGTTATACCCGTCTGCCACTTGGCTGCCCCGGCTATTTGTTGCCCGGGTACAGCGGGCTCATCATCCGCAATTTCTTCACGATCCCCGGCAGGACTTGCAACACGTAGTCCACGTCCTCCTCGGTATTCTCCCTACCCAGGGTGAGGCGCAGAGAGCCATGCGCCACTTCTGCCGGGATGCCCATGGCCAGAAGCACGTGCGACGGTTCCAACGAAGCAGAGGAGCACGCCGAGCCACTGGAGGCACAGATACCCAGCAAGTCCAGGTTGATCAGAATTGACTCGCCCTCGATGTATTTGAACACGAAGCTGGCGTTATTGGGCAGGCGCTGCGTGGGGTGGCCGGTGAGCTGCGCGTCTGGGATGCTCTCCAGCACACCTCGGATCAGTCGCTCACGAAGGGCAGTGATGCGCGCATTGTTCTCGGCGGCGTGGTCGTAGGCCAGCTTGAGCGCGGTGGCCAGGCCCACTATGCCGGCCACGTTCTCCGTGCCCGCACGTCGCTTGTGCTCGTGAGCACCACCGGTCTGCATCGACAGCAGGGGCGTGCCCTTGCGCACGTACAGCACGCCGACGCCCTTGGGCCCGTAGAACTTGTGCGCGGAGAGGGAGAGCAGGTCCACGTGAAGATCGTTCACGTCCAGTGGAAGCGCGCCCCCCGCCTGCACTGCATCGGTATGGAAGGGAATACCCCGCTCATGGGCGATTCTCCCGATTTCGGCGATGGGCTGGATGGTGCCCACCTCGTTGTTGGCGGTCATCACGCTGATGAGCACGGTATCGTCGCGGATGGCCCGCCGTACCTCATCGGGATCCACCATCGCGTATCGGTCCACCGGCAGGTATGTGACCTCGAAGTCGAAGTACTTCTCCAGTTGTTCACAGGTGTGGCTGACGGCGTGGTGCTCAATGGACGAGGTAATGATGTGATGGCCCTTCCCCCTGTGCCGCTGGGCGAAGGCCACCCCGCGCAGGGCCAGGTTATCGCTCTCCGAGCCACAACTGGTGAAGATAATCTCCTTGGGCTCGCAGTGCAGGATGTCGGCCACGGTCGCCCGGGCGCTGGCCATCGCCTGAGCTGCCTCCCGTCCCAGCGAGTAGATACTGGAAGCATTGCCGTAGCGCTCAGTCCAATAGGGTTGCATAGCCTCCACCACGCGCGGGTCTACGGCGGTGGTAGCGGCGTGATCCAGATAGATTACCTTTGCAGGTCTTTCCATGTGCATCTCCTCAGATTTTGGCGGCTAGTGCCCTTTCACATAACAAAGCCTGGATTTAAACAGGGCAGACATCCCTATCCAGCGCCCTGCGGCTCATCCCCATGAGCCTCACTGGCGATCCTTTCCGCAGTCCCTGTCGGACGGTGACCGTCGCCTCCCAGGGCCGACAGCCGAGCCTCCAGGGTCGCGATCCGTTCATCGAGCCGGGCCAGGGTATCCACCACAGGGTCCGGCAGACGCTCGTGGTGCAAGTTGGTCTCGCGCCAGCGGTGCACGCCGTTGATTTTGACCACCCGGCCAGGCACGCCGACTACCGTGGCTCCCGCCGGCACAGACTTGACCACCACCGAGCCAGAGCCGATCTTCACCCCATCGCCGATTTTGATTGGCCCCAGGACGACGGCATCCGTGCCCAGCACCACGCAGTGGCCGATGGTGGGGTGACGCTTGGTCTTTTTGTTGGAGACGCCCCCCAGAACCACCCCCTTGTACATCAGCACATCATCGCCGACCTCTGCCGTCTCGCCGATCACCACGCCCATTCCGTGATCAATGAACAAACGCCGACCGATGGTTGCGCCAGGGTGGATTTCGACTCCGGTCAAGAAGCGATTCACGTGCGAGACCAGGCGTCCCAACAACTTGAAATTGTGGATCCACAGCCAGTGGGCGATGCGGTGTAGCCAGACCGCGTGCAGGCCAGGATAACAGGTCAGCACCTCCAGCACACTGCGAGCGGCGGGGTCTTTGGCGAAGACGGTCTCGACGTCCTCGCGGAGTCTTGCCCACAGGCCGACCATCCGCCCCAGCGCGGCCCTCGCGCGCGAGCAATCTTCGCAAGGAAGCATATCATGTCGCCGTGCTCCCGGCGACATGTCCTCGATCTCTAGCATAAGAAATTGTCCCCTGTATCAACACTCAGCCACACAGAACAGTCCCTCACAAAGCCGGTAACCGATCCTGGATTATGAGATTACAGATCGGCCAGGGTGATTCCGTCCAGTGTCTCGGTCAGCCGATCACGCACGATCTCCCACACGCTGCGCGTGGCGCAACGGTCCTCCAGTGCACAAGGAGGAGAACACGTTTGATCGGTCACACAGCGGATGGGGACAATCGCCCCTTCCAGGACGCGAATCACGTCACCGACGGTAATCGCCGCCGGTGGACGGGCCAGAGTGTAACCCCCGCTGGCCCCTCGCGTGCTGGTCAGCAGACCAGCCCGCCGCAGAGGTCTGATGACTTGCTCCAGGTAGGAGAGGGAGACTTCCTGCGCGGCGGCAACCTCGCTAAGAGACACCGGGCCGGTCCCGTACCTCTGGGCCAACTCGGCCATCGCCCGCAAGCCCACCCGCTCTCTGGCTGAGAAACGCATGTCCAGTCACCACCCTGCAATTAAATCCTAGTAAAAACTCGGAATTATTCTACCACACAGATGATTTCCTGTCAAGAAAGCTCGCGGGAGGGGACTCCGTGGCAAGGCTGTGAAAATATCCACCAATCCACGAGAGGAACGTCACAATCGCTTGCCAAAATTCCCGTTTTGTTGTATGATTACCCTTGCCTTGTTCTCCGCGACTGTGCTTGACAGTTCGTTCAAGGCAAGCTAAACGGGCACGACTTTTACCTCACTCAGAGTGTTGCATAAGTGGAGTCCCGAACTTGTTCGGGGTGCTCTGGCTAACCGGAGGTTGGTTTGTCCGGGCCGTTCCGCAACAAGTTGCGGACTCCGGCCGGCGACCGGGCACAAGGACAAATCCCTTAAAAGTACTTATGCAACACACTGTCACCCTCTAAAAAGGATTGCACTATGCTTGAAATGTTCTTCGCCCCCAGTTCCGTTGCCGTGATCGGTGCCTCACGACGGCCGGAAAAACTGGGTTACGGTGTACTTTCGAACATCATCACCCAGGGGTATCAGGGCAAAGTCTACCCCATTAACCCCAAAGCGGAAGAGATCCTGGGCCTCAAATGTTACGCCTCCGTGCTCGATGTGCCAGATCCCATTGATCTGGCAGTTATTGTAATCCCAGCTCAGTACGTAGGAGCCGCCCTGGAGGAATGTGGGCAGAAGGGCGTGCGAGGCGTGGTGGTTATTTCGGCGGGCTTCCGCGAGGTGGGCAGCGAGGGGCGAAAGCGCGAGAAGGAACTGGTGCGCATTGCCCGGAAGTACGGGATGCGCCTGATAGGCCCCAACGTGCTGGGGATCATTGATACCGTTTCCAAACTGAACGCCTCGTTCGCGGTGGGGATGCCCAGACGAGGGAAGATCGCCTTTATGTCGCAATCCGGTGCGCTGTGCACTTCGATTCTGGACATCGCCCTGGCCCAGGACATCGGTTTCTCGCGCTTCGTGAGCCTGGGCAACAAGGCCGACCTCAACGAGATGGACTTCATCGAGGAATGGTGGCACGACCCGGAGTCCAGCGTGATCATGGCTTACCTGGAGGGCATTGTGGATGGCGAGCGTTTCATGCGCGTTGCCCGCCAGGTGACCAAAGAGAAGCCGATCATCGCCATCAAATCCGGCACGACGAGCGCGGGTTCGCGGGCGGTTTCCTCCCACACCGGCACGCTGGCCGGCTCGGAGAAAGCTTACGACACAGCGTTCCGGCAAGTAGGCGTGCTGCGCGCCGACTCTGTGCAGGAGCTATTCGACTACTCGATAGCTTTTGCCCGGCAACCACTGCTCAAAAGCGAGCGCATCGCCATCGTCACCAATGCCGGCGGGCCGGGCATCATGGCCACCGATGCCTGCGAGCGCAATGGGCTGCAACTGGCTTCCCTGAAAAAGGAGACGATGGAGTACCTGCGAGCACACCTGCCCTCCGCAGCCAGCGTGATCAACCCGGTGGACGTGCTGGGGGACGCCCTGGCTGACCGGTATCAGATGGCCATTGAGACCGTGCTCAAGGACGACGGTGTGGGCGGAGTGATCGTCGTTCTCACCCCACAGGTGATGACCCAGATCGAGGAAACGGCACGAGCAGTAGGCGAACTCTCCAAAAAATACGACAAGCCGATTTTCGGGGCCTTTATGGGCGAGGCCACCATTAACAAGGGAGTAAAGATCCTCAACCACTACCAGGTACCCAACTACCCGGTGCCGGAGCGGGCGGTGGCAGCTATGGGTGCGATGCTCCACTATCGCCGTTGGCTGGAGCGGCCACCACTCCAGGTGGAGACCTTTGACATTGACCGTGATGCCATCCGCCGGGTGTTCGATCAGGTGAAGGCCGACGGCCGGCTCCAGATTGGCGACGCGGAGGCGCGGGCCGTACTGCAAGCCTGCGGAGTGCGCGTTCCAGCTTCTGAACTGGCGGCCAATGCCGACGAGGCGGTGAAAATCGCCGACCAGATAGGATACCCGGTGGTGATGAAAATTGCCTCGCCGGACATCTTGCATAAATCCGACATCGGCGGTGTTAAGCTGGGCATTAGTAATCCCACCGAGGTACGGGATGCCTTCGACCTCATCATCTACCGCGCCACCCGCTACATGCCCGATGCGCAAATCTGGGGTTGCCAGGTGCAGGAGATGGTCACCGGCGGGCGGGAGGTCATCGTGGGCATGAACCGCGACCCGCAATTCGGCCCGCTGATGATGTTTGGATTGGGTGGCATATACGTAGAGGCGCTGAAGGACGTGACTTTTCGCGTCGCACCGTTCTCTCGCCAGGAAGCGCAAGAGATGATCAACGGCATCCGCTCCATTCAGCTCCTGCGCGGGGTGCGGGGTGAGCCGCCGGCGGACATGGAGGCTATCATAGATACGTTGTTGCGCATGTCGCAGCTCGTCACCGAATTCCCAGAGATTGTTGAGTTCGACATCAATCCGCTGATCGTCTACGAAAAAGGCCGGGGGGTGGTCGGCGTGGACATGCGGCTGGTTCTAAGTTGAGAATCCATTAATCCGACCAGGATGAACCGGGTCGGCGACGTGGGAATTATTCAAGGAGGATGGGAATCATGGTAACGCTATACGTGACCTCGACAGAGACCTTCGCAGGCAAGAGCGCGGTGTGCATCGGGCTGGGGCGACAGCTCCTGCGGGACGGTTTCACGGTGGGTTACATGAAGCCGTTGAGCACCACTGCCAGGCGAGTGAGGGAACAGGTCGTGGACGAGGATGCCGAGTTCGCCAAGCGAATGTTCAACCTGACAGAGAGCAATGAACTGCTTGCGCCCGTCACTCTGACGCCCCAGATCGTGGAGGCAATCCTCTCCGGCGAGGAGACGACTGATTTTGTCGCCAAGCTCAAAAGTGCTTATGTCGAGGTATCACAGCACAAGGACGTGGTGCTTCTGGAGGGAGGAGCCAGCCTGCGCGAGGGCTACATCGTTAATCTGCCCACACCTAACGTCTCGAAGTTGTTAAACGCGCCGGAGTTGGTGGTCATCAAGTACGGCAACAACATGCAACTGGTTGATGACGCTCTCACCGCCAAGACCCGCCTGGACGATTCGATGCTCGGCGTGCTGATCAATGTCGTGCCCCGCCAGTTGATGCGCTTCGTCCAGGAGGTGATCAAGCCGTACCTGGAGAAGCGAGGAATTAAGGTGTTCGCCATCCTGCCCCAGGAGCGGCTGTTGCTTTCGATCAGCGTGAATGAGTTGACGGAGGCTTTGAATGGCGAGATTCTCTGCTGCCCGGAGTACGGCGATGAACTGGTGGAATATCTGATGGTCGGCGCGATGAGCGTGGACAGCGCGCTCACCTACTTCCGCCGCAAGCCAAACAAGGCCGTCATCACCGGCGGCGACCGGCCGGACATTCAGCTCGCCGCTCTGGAGACCTCGACCAAGTGTCTGATCCTGACCGGCAACATGCGGCCCAGCCCGATCATCCTGGGCCGGGCCGAGGAAGTAGGTGTGCCCATGATCCTGGTCAAACAGGATACCCTCACAGCAGTGGAGATCATCGAGCGGTACTTTGGCAAGACGCGCTTTCATCAGGAGAAGAAGGTGCAGCGTTTTCAGGAGATGCTGAATGAACGCTTCGACTTCGACGCGCTGTATCAGGCGTTGGGACTGAAAAGGAAGTAAATTCACAAGGAGGTTAACTGATGACATATATTGAAGAGATATTCGCGCGCGAGATTCTCGATTCACGGGGTAACCCTACCGTCGAGGTGGACGTGCTGCTGCTCAACGGAGCGTGGGGCCAGGCGGCAGTGCCCTCCGGGGCCAGCACCGGCATACACGAGGCCGTGGAACTCCGCGACGGGGACAAAGCTCGCTATGGCGGGAAGGGTGTGCTCAAAGCAGTTCAAAACGTGAACGAGATCATCGCCGACGAATTAATAGGCTGGGACGCGCTCGATCAGGTGGGGATTGACTCGTTCCTCATCGAGTTGGATGGCACGCCGAACAAAAGCAAGCTGGGAGCCAATGCTATTCTAGGCGTCAGCCTGGCTGTGGCCAAAGCGGCAGCGGCAGCCGTGGGCCTGCCGTTGTATCGCTACATCGGCGGCGTTTCGGCGCGCACCTTGCCCGTGCCGATGATGAACATCCTGAACGGTGGCAAGCACGCCGTGGGCGGCCCGGATCTGCAGGAGTTCATGGTCATGCCCGTGGGCGCGCCCAGTTTCCGCGAGGCACTGCGCTGGGGTGCGGAGACCTACCATGCGCTCAAGGCAGTGCTCAAAGACAAGGGTTACGGCACCACCGTGGGCGACGAGGGTGGATTTGCACCCAGCCTGGGGTCTAACGAGGAGGCGGTTGAGCTTATCCTGGAGGCCATTGAGCGGGCAGGATATAAGCCGGGCAAGGACATCTACATTGCTCTGGATCCCGCTGCCAGTGAGTTCTTCGAGGATGGGGTGACGTACTACCTGAAGAAAGAGGGCAAGCGGTTAAGCGGGGAGCGGATGGTAGAGTTTTATGAGGACTGGCTCGGCAAGTATCCCATCATATCCCTTGAGGACGGGTTGGCCGAGGACGACTGGAAAACGTGGCAGTTGCTGATGCAGCGCGTGGGCGATAGGGTACAGATCGTGGGGGACGACCTGCTGGTGACCAACGTGCAGCGCGTGGAGAAGGCGATTAAGGAGAAAACTTGCAACTCGCTTCTGTGCAAAGTCAACCAGATCGGCTGTTTGACTCAAGCTTACCAGGCGGTTCAGATCGCCCAGCGCGCCGGATGGACAGTCGTCCTCTCCCATCGCAGCGGCGAGACGGGCGAGGATACGACGATTGCAGACCTGGCAGTGGCCTGGAACACGGGGCAGATCAAGACCGGTGCCCCGGCGCGGGGAGAACGTACGGCCAAGTACAATCGGCTCCTGCGCATAGAGGAGGAGCTAGGCGATACGGCGGTATACGCCGGGCTGGAGGCGTTCTACAACATCAAGCGCTAGCCCAAAAGACGATATCAGATCAGTACAGGAGAGCGGCTGGACAGTCGCTCTCCTGTTTTTCATGTCTACCACCTCTTTGTCAGTATTTGCCGTCTGTACTGCTCGATAGCTTATCGAAGTGCTTATGGGGCAAGACAGAACTGTGACGCTCTGCTCTGCCTACAGTCGGGGAGGGATAGAAACTCCGACCAAATTTAAGTCAAAACTACGTGACAGCCAAACAGTTGTGTAATATAATAATGAGAGTTCGACCAATCCTGACTGGTTACGCACTGGTTACGAAAAAGCGTAACCAGTGAAATGACTGGT
>Ga0164310_10002852_pt1 | contig 10018 bp, 9 predicted proteins | sample GuaBasSedimGuay1_FD_121795 | JGI IMG/M metagenome (GOLD analysis project Ga0164310, IMG submission 121795) | Subseafloor sediment microbial communities from Guaymas Basin, Gulf of California, Mexico - Guay1, Core 4569-9, 0-3 cm | ecosystem: Environmental > Aquatic > Marine > Hydrothermal vents >... | reverse complement strand
ATGTGTTTTCCGCGCAGATATCCGACTACCAGCTTGCCACCTTCTATCAGCACAATCACGACGAGGCTCTTGGGTTTGGTCATCTCCTCGAGTTCATCGGTCACGAACTCTCGACCACAGATGTACAAGAACTGGGAGATTGGGGTTGGTGGGACGACGATCTCGCGGATCGTCTTGTTGGAACCTCCCTCCTCTTGAATACCAAAGAAGAAGGCCACTCCGTTCTCGGGAATCTGCTTCATCTTCGTCAGTTCGCTCAGAATGGCAGTCAGGTTGTCAGCCACATTCTTTCTGTTCGTCTTGCTCTTGATGTTGTCAGTGCCTGCCAGCTCGGTCCTGACAAACGATATCACATCCGTGAGGCTCTTCGTGGGTGGGATGTAGAGCGTCGTGAATGAGCTATGCCTGCCTTGGAGTGCCTTGAGCTCCTCGACCTTTTTCTTGAGTTGATGACGTTTCGTGCTCAATCTGTTCGCCTCACCCAACGTAATAACCGACTGCTGACCAAAGAAGCAGAAACCCCGGCAGCTGCCGGTAGGAGGCCTCGGAGGCATGTATTTTAACCTTGCGTCATAGGAGGCCCCGCCGTCTGCCACCGCTCTTGTGTGGCCCGGCGACACATTAAAAAGGGCCGCGAGAATTGCCCCAATCAAACAGGTGAAGGACGGATGGATCACCGCCAATTTACAATCGACATCTAAGAGAGCCTTACTTCTCCGGCCGAGTGCCGGATGAGGCGGGCCATCCAGCCCTGTACCGCAGTCGAGGAGCTTCTGAGAACAATGAGTAGTGAGATACAGCTTACAGAAGGCGAGCGAAGAGTACTCTCGGAACTCATAAAGATGGACTCTCGAGTGACAGCAGACGACCTAGCAGAGCGCTTGGGCGAGAGAAAGGATCGAATCGTGTCCATCCTCAATGCACTGGCTGAGAGAGGCATTGTCGACCTTAGCACAATTGAAACTGACTGGTTTGAGCTCACAGATGAGGGCAAGGAGTACGCACAGAATGGGCTTCCTGAAGTGAGGCTGTTCAATGCCGTGAAGGATCTGGGCGGAGAGGCCGAACTTGGTCAGGCCGTACGGCATGCAGGCATTGGCCCGCGTGCGAAGGGCATTGCCATCAGCTGGTGTAAGAAGAACGGCTGGATCTCCATAACCAAGCGGGACGGCAGGACCATCCTGTCCCTAAAGACTGAGAGAGCAGAATCGCCAGCCGCTGAGGTCTTATCAATCCTCGCCAGCGGGGCAGAAACCGTCCCCGACAGCCTCCGAGAGGGTCTTGAACAAGTCATCGATCGTACACTGGTCACCTTCAAGACACAAAAGACGTTCGTTGCAGAGATACCATCCGCGAAGCGAGAGTCTGTCACCAGTCTTCTCAGCAGAGAGATGCACGGCCTTCTTGAGCTAACACCCGAGCTACTGGCCACTGGCGGTTGGCGCAACAAGACATTCAGACCATTCAACGTCGAGATCCAGCCAGCCTACGCGAACCTTGGGAAGAAACATCCGTATGCGGAGTTCCTCGACTGGCTCAAGGAGATACTCGTAGGGTTGGGCTTCACAGAATGGTTCGGGCCGTACGTGGAAACGGAGTTCTGGAATAATGATGTGCTATTTGTTCCACAGGACCATGTGGCAAGGGAAGTGCAGGACCAGTTCAGGGTTGCAAAGCCGTACGATCATGGTAATATCATCGATGAAAAACACTATCGCGCAGTCAAGGCCGTACACGAGAACGGTGGAAACACAGGGTCGCTGGGATGGCAGGCACCCTTCAGCCGCGAGATCACAACGAGGCTTGTGCTCAGGTCGCACACGACACCGGTGTCGATGAGGTATCTCTGGGCTCACGACGAGCCGCCTCAGAAGATGTTCATCATTGACAGAAACTTCAGGGCCGAGAAGCTCAGCGCGAAACATGCCCAGGAGTTCAATCAATGTGAGGGCATAATCTGGGATAAGGACCTGACACTCCGGGACCTCATGGGCTACATTAGCGAAATATGCCGCCGTGTTGGAATCAAGAAGATGAAGTTCAAGCCGGGCCAATTCCCATTCACGGAGCCGAGCGTGGAGGGGTACGCGAAACACGAGACCCTCGGGTGGATCGAGGTCGCCCCAGGAGGAATATTCCGACCGGAGGTCACGTATCCGCTCGGTATCAAGGACACTGTGCTGGCATGGGGTCTTGGGGCCGGTCGAATGTACATGGCCGCGATGGACATCGCAGACATCAGAGAGCTGTACTCGCGCGACCTGACGTGGCTGCGCAGGAAGTACTTCGTGAGGTGATGGCAGTGATCGTGGAGTGTAGCATTCAGGGTCTCCTTCGCCTAGTAGGCAAGAAGATGACCAACGAAGAGTTAGAGGATGCACTGTTCCTTCTCAAGGCGGAGGTTGAGAAGATAGAAGGCGATCTAATCGAGATCGAGATAAACCCTGACCGGCAGGACATGCTCTCGGAGGAGGGCATTGCCAGAGCGTTGAGAGCATTCCTTGGCATAGCGCCGGGGTTGCCGTCATTCCCTGTCAGAAAGTCCGGCAAGAAGGTCGTCATTAAGAAGGGCCTAGAGAAAGTTCGGCGATACATCGCTTGCGGGATTGTAAAGGGCGTAGAGATGTCAGACCAGTTGCTCAAGGACTACATGAGACTACAGGAGTCGCTGACGGCCACTCACGGCCGAAATCGTCGGAAGGCCAGTATTGGACTCTACGTCTACGGTGACATCAAGTTCCCCGTGGTGTACCGCACCGAACGCCCCGAGAAGATCAGATTCGTTCCTCTGGGCTGCAACAGCGAGATGGATGGCCCTCAGATACTGCGAGAGCATGAGAAAGGCATAGAATATGGCCCAATCATCGCCGACTTCAAGAGATGGCCCCTGTTGGTGGATGCCGCAAATCACATTCTCAGCCTCCCACCCATCATCAACAGCAACGACCTCGGAAGACTCACCGAGAAGACCCGTGACGTGTTCGTCGAGGTCACAGGGACTCATCTTCCGACTGTCGAACAGGCATTGAATATCATGGTCACCTCACTGGCAGAACGCGGTGGGAGAATCCAGTCTGTCACCATGGAGTATCCTGACGGAACCACCATGGAAACCCCGAACCTAAGACCGACAAACATCACCATTGATCTGGACGAGATTCGCAGGCTTACAGGGCTCGCTCTCTCGGGAGAGGACATCGTCGAGGCCCTTGAGAAGATGAACTACGGGGCCCGACTGTCGGGGAAGAACCGCGTTGCTGTGTCGGTGCCGGCCTACAGGACGGATATCCTACATCCGGTAGACATCATTGAGGACGTTGCTATCGGGTACGGGTTTGACAGAATTGAGCCCACTCTGCCCTCCACCATGACCGCTGGTGCTTTGAGGCCACTGACGCGCCTCAAGAACAAGTGCCGTGACCTGATGATTGGTGCAGGCTACCAAGAAATCATGAGCTACGTCATGAGCTCTCCGGAGGTGCTCAACGACAAGATGCAGAGAAACCAGCCGATTGTTCAGGTTGGTAATCCTAAGAGTCAAGACTACTCGGCCCTAAGGAACTCTCTCCTGCCTGTGTTGCTTGACTTCGCGGCCCGCAACCAGCATGCAGACTACCCGCAGAAGGTCTTTGAGGTCGGCGACGTGGTGATCCCAGACGAGTCGAGGGAAACCCGTGTTCGCCAAGAGGCGGCCGTGTGTGGTCTTCTCACAGATGTGAGAGTCAATCTGACAGATCTCATGACAGACATTGGGTTCCTCCTTCGAGGAATGGGCCTAGACGGACGATTCCGGTTTGAAACTCGCTCGGATTCCTCATTCATTAAAGGGCGCGCGGGAACTATTGTCGTTGACGAGCAAGAGGTCGGGTACTTCGGCGAGGTCGCCCCGGAGGTCCTCGTCAACTTCGAGATGGGGAGGCCGGTGGTCGCCTTCGAGCTCTTGCTACCAGAGAGCGGCTCATGGAGCTAGGCCTCCGCTGGCGTCCTCGGATGACACAAATCATGAAGCTGTCGAAATAGGAAACCTCACGCTCCAAAGAAAACATATAAGCGACAAGAGACTGGTGTCAGCGAAGCCCATCGGAGGTAGCCGTCGAGTGACCACAGACAAGACCTCAGACTCCACAGAGGAAGCAGATGGAGTCTTTGACGGCTACAAGTTCAGAGTCGTTCTGCTTGGAGAGGCAGCAGTAGGGAAGACTTCGTTGCTGCGACGCTTTACTGAGAATGTGTTTGAGGAGGAGTACAAGCAGACACTCGGAACGACATTCGCAACGAAAGATGTGAAGGTTCTATGTGAGGATGGGATATCACGAAGTGTCCGACTCGTCATATGGGACATGGGGGGACAGGAAACTTACAAAGAGCTGCGCCGCAGATTCATGAAGGGCGCCTCTGGTGCGGTCATTGTTTACGATGTCACAAGGCCTGAAACGTTCATGGCCATGAACAACTGGTTCGAGTCATTCAGGGAAACTTGTCCTGCAGCGGATGTCGTGATCTGCGCTAACAAGGTCGATCTGGAGAAAGAACGAATGGTTCCTGTGGAGCCGGGCCACATGCTAAGGGACTGGTTTCAGGCGGATTACTTTGAAACATCGGCCAAGACGGGCCAATATGTCACGGATGTCTTCGCTAGAATTGCTGAGATCATGCTCAACAAGAAACTGAAGGAGCATTCAGGACCCATGATGTGACGCCAACAAGACCACACCGGAGAAGAACACTATGAGAGTAAAGGACTTCATGACAACGATTCTCGTCACGGCGGATGTGGACACTCCCGTAGTCGAGGCAGCTCGGCTGATGGCTGCAGAAGAGGTCGGTAGCCTGATAGTCACCCGCGGCGATGAGATGGTTGGCATTGTCACTCAGCGCGATATCATCGAGGCACAACTCATGTCCTCGGAGTTCTACGAGAAGCTGACGGTGGGTGACATCATGGCCACTCAGGTCGTGAGTATCAGCCCCGACGCAGACCTCTGGCAAGCGATAGCTCTGATGGATCAAACTGGCAAGAAGCACATCCCCGTTGTATCCGGAAATGAAACAATCGGCGTCATCTCTGCCACAGACCTGATTCGTGTCCTTGCAACGATGAAGATTATAGCGGAGGGCGCTGAGGAAGACTAGGCACTTAGGGCGGCCTGTACTTTGGTATCTCTTCGCGTATCTCTTTCTTGAGCTTGAGAATATCACGAGCTTGCAGCTCGTGGCGCTTCGAATACGCAGCCACCACGCTAGTCCACTTGTCAATCTTCACCATTATGGGATCGCTGGGAGTGATCTTCATTATCTCCGCCTTCGCGTCGGTCATCACTTCGAGCACGTCACCAGCGACGCACCCCATCTTCATAGCTTTTATGATTCGCTCCAGTTGCTCCGCCACCTTCATTCCTTTCTCCAGTGGGAGATGACTACCCGCTGGCGGCGGAGGTGCATGTGCAGGCGGAGGGGGTGGTGTCCGTGCGGCCACACCCACATCAACTGTCGGCGGAGCAGCGGGCTGGCTGCTCTGAATCGCCTGCAGCAGCTCTTCCTTGAAAGCCTCTATCCTCTCTCCCAAGAACTTCCCGAGGAAGCCCATCTCCGTCTTGATCATCTCCGCAATCTGCTCGGTATCAGTGCCTGGTCCAGCGGGTGCTCCTGACACCTGCCCAGAAGAAACTGCTGAGAGTATCTCGTCTCTTGCAGCACGGACCTCGGCCACAACAAGCTGAGCAAGCTCCTCGGACAACTTGGCTTCAGGAGCACTCCCCTCGGATGTGCCGATAGCAGAGAGAATCTGGTCTCTCATCACGGCCATCTCGGACTTGATCTCCGTCACTGCGGTGAGAATCGTGACCATGCGCCTAAGAGTTTCACCGAGTCCTTCCACTTTCTTCTCGATCTCTGCAAGACGACTAAGAAACTGCTCCGCCATTGTATCGCACCGACATGCTCTGATGACAAACGGCCAAAAAAAGGGTTTGCTGCACACAGTTCGATGATGTATTACTCGCTTTCATCAGTTAGAACATCACGAGAACCGTTAAATGCACAATGTTGTTCACAACTAGCGAGAAGGTCCGGTGGCGAAGGGTTGTCCTCAGACTCGATAACACACATGTTCAAGCTGGTAGCACTAGGTGATGGTGCCGTTGGTAAGACCAGCTGTATCAAGAGGTACACGGAGGGATCCTTTAGCGAACGCTACATGATGACCATTGGTACTACTTTTGCCCTGAAGACCGTGAAGGTTGATGTTCCAGGCCATGGCACCGTGAACTGCAGAATCGTGCTATGGGACCTAGCTGGACAGCCAACATACAACGAACTCCGACGAAGATACATGGCTGGTGCCTCGATGGCGATTATTGTCTACGATGTGACAAGACCTCAGACGTTTTTGGATATCGGCGAGTGGTTCACGAAGTTCATAACGGTCTGTCCTAATGCCGTTGTGGCCGTCGTCGCCAACAAGATTGACAGGCCAGACAGGCTTGTTCCCCCTGAGGCCGGCAAGATGATCGAGAAGTGGCTTGATGTCATGCATTTTGAAACATCAGCCAAGACCGGAGAGAACATCGACGAGATGTTTACCGAGCTCGTGAAGAGAGCGATCCTCAAGCAGGAAGAACTTACCACAAGGCCGGGTGTGGCCAAGGCCAGCGGCCCCACAAAGCTCATTTGACACACCACCACTGGGGACTTGCAATGCCACAGAGAAGTCAGTATCTCAAGGGAGCAGCCGGCCATTTGGCACTCTTTGCACTGAATTTCTTTGTCCTCGTTGGGGTTGTCGAGAGCCTGCAGCTATTCTCTGACGACCTTCCGCTGCTCAATGTTCTGATTTTGGGATACATGCTTGTACACACAGCCCTTCTGCTCTCAGTGCAGCTTGGCGTACAAGTCCTAGAGCTAATCAGAATACGGATGCCGACGTTCCTGGTCAGCTACTACTTTCAGTTTGAAGACAACGAGACCATTCCGATTCCGCTCCTGGATCCCACGAAGAGTAACTTGGCGTTAGTCGTCCTCCTGCTTGTCCTTAGCGGGGGACCTATTTTCTACCCCATATTTGCAATCTATGGATTCCTACTCGTCTACGCGCACATAGTCAAGATTGTACTCGACCCTTCAGTCATTCTATCATATTTCGAGCTCTTTCTCAACTGGATGCCGCCGCTCCTGCTCCTCATAGTGGCCATAGTGGTCGTATCCATCGTGGTCATCGAGTTCAGGCACCTGTGAGCGTGCGAAGAAGCTCAGAGTTCGTCACTGTTTCGTCCCGCCTCGGACCAACAGACACGAGCACAATGGGTACGCCAATCCGCTCTTCGATGATTGCAAGATACTCCCGCATGTTCCCCGGTAGATTCTCAATCTCCATTTCTGCTGAGCCTCTGGTTCCAATGTCAACGTCCCCCCACCCGGGCACCTCTTCAAGAATTGCTTCAGCATAGGAGAGCACGTCAGAACTAGCAGGAAACCGAGTTGTTTCCGTTCCGTCAATGTCGTACGCTACACATACAGACACAGTTGGAATACCAGCCAGAACATCAATCTTGGTCAGGGCAAGGGCATCCGTTCCGTTTACACTCGCAGCATATTTCAAGGCGACGAGGTCAAGCCACCCACATCTTCTCGGCCGACCCGTCACGGTGCCAAACTCGCCTCCCCGTTCCTGAATCCTTTGCCCGACTGCGCCAGAAATCTCGGTCGGAAACGGCCCAGCCCCCACGCGGGTGGTATACGCCTTGGCGACACCTAGAACACGATGGAGGGCTGAGGGAGGTACTCCTGTTCCCGTTGCAGCAGCACCAGCAATGCAGTTGGAACTGGTCACATACGGGTACGTTCCGTGGTCGATGTCGAGCAGAGTTCCCTGTGCGCCCTCGAAGAGAATGCTCTTTCCGTCATTCATTGCTTGACGCAAGTAGTCGCCGGCGTTCGAAACGTAGGGCTCCAACTCTGCAACGGCATTCTTCACTCGGTCCCGAAGTCGGCCAAGGTCATCGATGGGGCTTGTTCCATATAGCCGTTCTATCCGTGACTGCATTGTGCGTGCAAAGTACAACCAGTATCGTTCAAACGAGGGGCTCAAGACCTCACAGATTCGCACGCCGACTCTAGCTACTTTGTCAGCATATGTGGGGCCAATGCCTTTCTTCGTGGTACCGATCTTGGAGCCACCCCTCGCTCTTTCTCTCAGACCATCCAATTGAATATGCAGAGGCGTCACTATGTGAGCGCGTTCACTCAGTACAAGATCGACCTCGACCCCCAATGATCTCAGAGCCGATATCTCATTCAGCAGTATCTCTGGATCGACGACGACACCGTTGCCTATGACTGCGGTCTTTCCTCGTACCGCACCCGTGGGCATTATTCTGAACTTGTACTCTCTTTCTGTCGTGACAACGGTGTGACCCGCATTGCTCCCGCCCTGAAAGCGAGCCACTATGTCGTACGTTTCACCGACAAAGTCTACAATCTTGCCCTTTCCCTCGTCACCCCACTGTAGTCCGACAACCACCAAGTTGTTCATGACAAGACCCGTGATGCCGCGCATGCCTACATTGATAATGCTTCCGGGCCGGATGGCGTTTCCCGAACCTCAATGACACCTTCGGATTTATATCTCCGACATGAAGTTCAACACGTGATATACATTGAGATGCGTCGATGTCATCATAGTTGGTGCAGGAAGCGCGGGCTGTGTCACGGCCCGGAGATGTGCGGAGATGGGACTACGCACGCTGATCTTGGAGAAGAAACCCAGAGAGCTCATTGGAAAGAAGGTGTGTGGCGATGAAATCAGCAAGTCCCATTTCGACGCCACTGGTATTGACTATCCGACCGGCGACGAGGTTTCAAGTGTCATCTCTGGCGCTGATGTGTATCCTCCGTGCATGACCAACGAGCTAAAAGTGCGCGGATGGAAGGACTTCGACGGTTGGACAGTTGACAGACTTGCTTTTGGACAACGGCTCTTGCAAGAGGCCCTCCAAGCAGGTGCTGAGCTGATGGACACCTGTCGCGTGGGAGAGCCTGTTGTGAAGGGCGACCAAGTCGTGGGCGTGACCTTCAAGTCTCTGATAGACGGAAACGAAGGCACGGTTCGGTCCAAGGTCGTCGTGGACGCGAGCGGGTTTGCTGCGACCATCCGAAACAAACTGGATGACGACCTGATAGAGAAGAGGGTTGACAAGTCCGATGTCGCACTGTGCTATCGAGAGATTGTGAAGCTTAGAATTCCATTGGCTGAACCGGAGGTGGCGCGTGTCTTTATTGGCAGCAGGACTGCGCCGGACGGCTACACGTGGATCTTCCCCAAGGGCCCACAGTCAGTCAATGCGGGTGTGGGGATTGGTGGAGGCCGGGGGCGGGGTTCTCCTCGTTCGCTATTTGAGAGGTTCAAAGAGGAGTATCCGCTTCTCTATGGCTGTGAGGTGCTCGACGCGGGAGGGGGTGCAGTGCCTGTTCGGCGTCCGCTGAAGAGCCTTGTCGGCAATGGTGTTGCATTTGTTGGTGATGCGGCCCTACAGGTCAATCCGATACATGGGGGCGGTCTCGGCCCCGGTATGCGTGCTGGAATCATCCTTGGCGAGGTGGTCAAGGGGGCCATTGCAAGAAGAGATGTCACTGCTGTGGGTCTGTGGGAGTACAATGTCAGGTACCTTAGGGGATTCGGGAGGCGCCTTGCCTCACTCGAGGCCTTCAGAAGGCTGCTCCAGCAGCTGTCGGACGAGGATATGAATTTCGGTTTTGAGAAACGGCTGCTCGAAGCGGGGGATCTAATGGCCGCGAATCGCGGCGACGGAATACCAATGGGCCTGTTCGAGAAGCTCAAGCGCTTCAAGAGGGGCATAAGCAGGTTCAGACTCCTGATGGATCTGCAGCGAGCCGCCCATCTGATGAAGAAGATGGATCGGCTCTACAGCAACTATCCCTCAAGCCCTGACAGGCTCAACGCATGGAACAGGTCCGTGCTTGAAATCGTGGAGTCTGCCACCTTTGGTCACAGATAGAGGGT
>Ga0164310_10002850_pt1 | contig 10019 bp, 6 predicted proteins | sample GuaBasSedimGuay1_FD_121795 | JGI IMG/M metagenome (GOLD analysis project Ga0164310, IMG submission 121795) | Subseafloor sediment microbial communities from Guaymas Basin, Gulf of California, Mexico - Guay1, Core 4569-9, 0-3 cm | ecosystem: Environmental > Aquatic > Marine > Hydrothermal vents >... | reverse complement strand
GACAGGTTAACATGTCCCGGGCAACTCAGCTCAAAGCACACCCAGGTACTGGAGTTGAAAGGATTGGGGAAGTTCTGCGACAGCTTGAAATCGCTGGATTTCGGGTGCCGTGATTCCTCCACTGCCGTCGGAGGGCGAACCAGCAGATACTGAACGCCCAGCGGTGTATTTCGGTCATTATCTCGCAAGCCAACCTCCATGGAGCTTTTGCCCCCGGTGTTGAGCACTTTCACCAACAGCGGATTGAGGCCTTGATGAAGTGTGACAAGCTGGTTAATCCAACGCTTCCCCCTATCCACCACTGGCTCTCCGTTAAGCCAAACTTTGATCTTATCATCAGCCTCGGCAACCAGATAAGCTGCCATTTCCTCGTTGCACTCCACCCAGGTGAAGGCATAGGTGACCAGGTCGCTTCCTTCGGCCAGGTATAGTGTGGACCGGTTATTGAGTTCGCACTGCGCCACCCGCCAGATGTGGCCATTGTGTTCATCTCCCTCTTTGGGACGAACTGTCGCTTCTCCATCCAGATAGTCCGTATCCATCGAAGCCTCTTCGTAGGGCCCATTCACCAGCCAGCGTGTGATGCCCATCGGGCCGGTGAGCCAATTCTCTGGTTTACGGAAAGGCCGTCGCACCTCCTCGATGGACCGTCCTACCACCTCGATTTGATTTATGTCCCAGGTGCCGAAGCCCTTGGCCGCAGCCAAGTGTAGGTGGTAGATGTCGTAGGGATTGAATCCCATGATCTGAGCTGTTACCGCCTCAGTGGCCACAGGATCTCCCCCAGCCACAATCACATTCAGCTTCACATCATCACCGGTCTGGGGGCCATTGCCTTCAACTCCCCAGATTCCCTCCACCACAGCATAATCAGTGGGCCGATAGGAAAACAGGTCCACGAAACCATTGGGGACTTTCTCGTTCCCTGCATAACGATGTAAACCCATTTTGCCCCAGGTAGCCTCATAGGCGTTGTGCATATAGGTGCCAACATACTGTTTGAAGATGGTTGTTTCCCCTGGGATGTCGTGGGTTTTCATCGCTGGAATATTTATGAGCTTATCACACTCCCAGAGAGTCTTAGAGACATAGTATCCCTCCGGTCTTTGGAACCAGGTCACCCCGGTGCCATTTGGGTCAGGCACGGGGATAGGATCACCTGCGGGGTTATGGTTTGTCCAAGGATAAGAATTCCCATCCTTATCCAGATAGTCATCGTAGTTCAAATCTACAATGTCCACCTGAATGCCCTTGTCGTTATCCTTGAACTCATTGATGATATCTATGTAGCTTAGACTGTCAAATGGAGGCCAGTGCACTGTCCAGCCGTCGTGCTCCTGGTCAGGGTTGGTATTGCTTTCACCCAACTTGGTCCACTCAGCGCCACCTTCAGCGATGGTGATCCGACGGGCATCTCCCTCCTCTTCGATCAGGTATTTGATCACTGCCCGCACCACGCGCAAGTCGGTTGTCTGTCCCCAATGATCCTGCCCCCGGTTGGTTCCTCTGCTCCAGCCACGTTGTCCCCATGCGGTATGGATGTTTTTCCCATCTGGACAGGTGACTATGTTGGGTTTGACAACCACCCAGTCACCCGGCTCCACCACATTGCGGATGGAGCGCTCGGATGTGTCCAGATTTAGCGCTTTGTAAACCATCTGCTCAATCTGTTCTTTGCTCAACCGGGCTTCCACATCATTGTGCGGATTATCGACATACTCTTGACTCACAGTAAGTGGAGCAGGGGAGGAGAGGTCTGGATCATCCGAGCCGACGATAGCCACCACAGATTTCGCCCCAGGGGCGGCTACTACGCCTTTTGGAAGAAAGGGCCGGGCCACACGGGCACGGTCGGCCTGCCATATATCTACAAGAAGCAATAGAATCAACCCTAATCCGATGGTAAACCACAACCAGCGTCTCTTCAGGCCCTTGCTCATGGCAATCTCCTTCACTTATCGGGTTTACGGGTTAGTGAAAAAATCGGGACTTTATGAAGCCCCAGGACGAGGGTTGTACAGCATTGCCGTCTTCGGTCAAGATCTCAACTTCGTATATCTCTGGCCCTCCTATTGTTTCGATCTGGACATAATCAGCGATCACAGGGGCGTCAGGTCTAAAGCTCACCCACTGATGGGTAACGAAGTCATAGTTCTCAATGCACCCTTTCTGCTCTCCCTCTGGATCGCGTGATTGGCCGTCTGCCCCCAGTTTTGCTCCCAGGAAGAGAGTGACGATAAATGAAGCGGGATTTTCTCCGACATAGATGCGCACCTCCGCAATGGCTACAGGCTCTGGAAGTTCAAAGACAAGGATACCCTTGTTCTCCCATTGAAAAACCCCGGGGTTATCGCTGTTGCCGGGATATTTACCGTCAGTCAAATAGGCCAATTCTCCACGGTAGACGTTATACCCTTCTGTGGCCTTAGTTACAGCATCGGGAGCCACATTTCGGGCGGACGTCAATACGACTCCCGTAACTGCTAATACGAGACAAAACCCTCCAATCCAGACAATCCTTTTCACAGACATCGTTTTCCCCTCCTTCTTATTAAGAAGATTAGTTAGCTTTTCGTTTTTTGTTCAACGATGCTTGCGCAAGATATTCTCATCCTGGATTCATCATATGGATTTTTGGCCTGCTGAGCGAACTATCTGTTTTTTCTGCGCTCTGGAATTCCAAACAGTTCGCCTTTCCAACCCCAGCTTCAACAAAAGACACGGAGTCGAAAACTCCAAAACCCTGGCCGCAGCTAGTATCTAAAACTCGATAACACGTAATCTTATTCGAACAGAGCCTTTATCCCACCCCATGTTGATGGTTCAACTGGTGTTGGGCTCAGCAGGACCGCATCGTTGAACTGGCTGGCGTCTGTCCAGGAACGTCCGCCTTCTGAGCCTTGCAGGCCAGGCTGGCAGTCTCTGGTGTCGGGCCTCTCATCAACATCATCGATACAGATCACCCAGCCTATAGTCTCACCAGCCGTCAGGATGTGCCGCTGGCTGGCCTCAGGACCTGCTACATCTGCCCTGTCCCAGATGGCCATCTTGCCCTCAAAGTTGTAATTTGGCAAATCATCGATGTAGAAGGCCACATAGCAATAGGGTTCCCGAACGATCCACTGAAGGGCCGGGTCGCCCCAGTGATAGCACTGAACCAAACCGGGAGACGGGTCGGGTAGGAAGCCCAGCTCCTGCGCTTGTTCTCCGTGGGTTCCCTGGCGGTAATTTCCTCCGGAGTGATCGGCATCTATACCCATCGCAATACAGTCGTCCCTGTAACGGGCACCATCGCTGGGAGTATCAGCATTGTGGATGTCATCGGTAACCCCAATGAACCAGTAGAGCATATTGTCAGGCGGCAGAGACCAACCGCAATATCCCACGCAGGAGAAGTCGTCCAGGGGCTGCATCTCACCGCCCAGGACATCCTCCATATCATCCTGGGTAAAGGTCACCTCATAGCCTGCGGACAGCCAGTCGTCGTTGAGCCCATCGATAGTGATCGCACCAGGATCGACATTCTGCACATATATGGTGGTCCCCACATGAGCGGAAGCCAATCTGCTGAACCAAACCATGAAGGCAAGAGCCAATAACAGAGCCACTGCTTTTTTCATCTCAAACACCGGCATATTGAAGAAGATGTCATTCTCATTAATATACCAGTCTCACCTCCTTTCCTCATAAAATGCGTGAACAGATGTAAGATAGCGCTGCGAGGAGCTCTTTTGCGCCTCGATGCGATTTTTGCCCCCTTAGGCAAGAGAAGGAAGCCAGGAAAATTGCACGAGAATGCTAAAGAACAGGATCAAGAATATCAAACACTTAATCTAGACTTCAGTGAGGGCCAGCCGGTCTCTTAACAAATCCCACATCGCCTGTATGGGCTCTGAAGAGCCCTCCCAGGGAGATAAGTGGGGAGTGAGCAGATTCTGTGGAAAAATGCGGTTTGGGGCAATTTGGGCGCTATTGATTGTCTGTTTTTGCGCGCCTTATCTGGGCTCCTAATGCCGACAGTTTCTCCTCCAATTTTTCATAGCCCCGGTCGATGTGATATATGCGTGAGACAGAGGTTTCACCTTGGGCGGCCAGGGCGGCTGCCACCAAAGCGGCGCCGGCCCTGATGTCAGACGCCATCACAGGTGCGCCCTTCAGACTCTTCACCCCTTTCACCACGGCCACCCGGTCTTCTAAAGCAATTTCCGCCCCCAGTCGTCTAAGCTCAGGTACATGGGTAAACCTGTCCGGGTGTACGGTATCAGTGATCACACTGGAACCGGAGGCCAGAGAGACCAATGCGGTGTGCAGCGGCTGAAGATCGGTAGGATAGCCGGGATACGGGGCAGCAACAAGATCAGCTGCCTCAATCCTTTCTGGCGCATCAAGCTCTATAGTTTGGTCTGTCAGATGAATTTTAGCCCCGCACTCCTGCAGCTTCTCTAACACAGCAGACAGATGGCTAGGAGAGCAGCCCTCTGTGGTCACCTTGCCTCTGGTGATCATCCCTGCAATCAAAAAGGTGGCAGTTTCAATCCGATCTGGGATAATGGTGGCATCTGCTGGGCAGAGAACGTCTATACCTTCAATCTCAATCTTGTCTGTACCTGCCCCTTCGATATGGGCGCCCATTTTCCGCAGAAAATGTGCCAGGGCGACTACCTCTGGCTCTTTGGCGGCATTTTCAATCACTGTCGTCCCCTGGGCAGTGGTGGCGGCCATCATCACATTCTCTGTACCGGTCACCGTTTTTATGTCAAAATTTATTTTGGCACCTCTGAGCCTGCTGGCTGTGGCTACCACATAACCCTGGTCCATGTCGATCTGGGCTCCCAGAGCTTTTATGCCCTTGATATGCCGGTCTACAGGGCGGAGCCCTATGACACAACCCCCTGGCAGGGATACCCTCGCCCGCCCGAATCTCCCCAGCAGGGGACCGAGGACGCAAAAAGAAGCTCTCATTGTGCTTACCAGCTCGTAGGGGGCCACTGGATGATCACAGGAGTCTGTGTCGATGGTTAAGGTATGTTGCTGCCGGTAGACCTTTGCCCCGATTATCCTGAGAATATTAGCCATTGTGGTTATGTCCCGCAAGTCGGGCATATTCTCCAGCCGGCTCGTCCCCGCCCCCAAAAGCGTCGCCGCCATAATCGGTAGGGCAGCATTCTTGGCGCCACTGATTTTGACCCTACCTGAAAGTCTGTTTCCGCCTTCTATGATAAATTTCTCCACTCAGTTCTCCCGCTCAGTTTGATCTCCATAGTAAATTCCATCTGGAGCTTTCTCTGCTAGCACAACCCGCTCTATTCTATTCAAGTCTTCGATCTTTTCGATCTTCCGGAAAGAATGAATTTTCTCAATAATCTGGCAGACCTGGTCTGCCTGCCCATCACCTACTTCTAAGGCCAATAATGCGTGTTTCTTGAGTAAAGGAGCAGCTTGCCAGACAATCAGTCGATGGAACTTAAGCCCATCCTGACCTCCATCTAAGCCATCAATCGGTTCGTAGTCTCTCACCTCCTTAGGCAGGAAGTCTAATTCGCCGTGTTTCACATAAGGGGGATTGGAAACTACAGCGTCTAACCTACCGGATAGAGCACCAAGCGGAGAAAGCAAATCACCCTGGATAAATTCTATCTTCTTCTCTACCTTATTGAGAATGGCATTCTCCTTGGCAATCTCCAGGGCCTGGGGAGATATATCTATGGCGTAGATGTAGACATTTTCAATCTGTCGGGCCAGACTTACGGCAATATTGCCAGAGCCTGTGCCTATGTCAGCAACCGTCAGTGTGCTCTGGTCTCCTTTCAGCCTCCGGGCCACCGTCTCCACCAGGGTTTCTGTCTCCGGTCGGGGAATACAGACCGAAGGGCTCACTACGAAAGGAAGCGACATAAATTCTGTTTCACCAGTGATGTACTGAATCGGAGTATATCTCAGCCTCTTTTTCAGGGCGGTTTTAAACCGACCTAATTCCTCCGGGAGCAGCGGCCGGTCGTATTGGAGATACAACTCTATGCGCCGCAGTCCCAGACTGTAACCAAGCAAGAGCTCAGCGTTGAGTCGAGGATGCTCAAACCCTTTGCCAGCCAGATAGTCAGTCGTCCAGTTGAGAATCTCTATGATAGTCCATATCTTTTCCATATTGACTTAGGCTGATTCTTAGACACAGGTAGAGACTCCAGAGAGAGTGTCTGCGCCGCGTCCTGGCCCAATGCGCGGCTCGTGGCCAAATTCGTTTGGAGACCAACATTGAAATCATTTTCACGTTTTTCTGCCTCACGTCCTCCAGGGATACCGATTGACACAGCAGACTTTGGTCATCTCCAGTATTTCAAGTGGAAATATTGCATGTATTGTCTATACATATCAGTGTTTATGACGCCGCCTTCCCCCTTTCCACCAGGCTGGATATCCAGATCGATATCTCGTACAGCAAAATCAGAGGTAGGGCCATCAATATTTGAGAGAAGATATCCGGAGGGGTTAGGATAGCAGCAGTCAGGAAGATAAGCACTATGGCGTAGGGCCTTTTTCTCCTCAAAAATTGTGGGGTGAGTATGCCCATTTGGGTTAGAAAGTACGAAAAGACTGGCAATTCGAAGACAAGCCCGAAGGCCATGGTAAGTTTCAGGACAAAACCTATGTACCTGCCGATGTCAAATTGTGGTTGGATCTCAGGGGTAGCCATCCCGATGAGGAAGCGCAGCGCCATGGGCACCACCACAAAATAGGCCACGGCGGCACCTGCCAGAAAACATAATGAAGAGTAAAGAAGCACCTTTGGTAGGTATCTCCGCTCTTTCTCTAGGAGTCCCGGCGCTATAAAACACCAGACCTGATAGAGAATGAAAGGAAGGCTGAGGACGACCCCTGCTACCACCGAGGCAGTCAAACGCACAGTGAACATACCAATTGGGGAGAGAAAGATGATCTTCGGGGCAGGGTGTAGAGAGACTGCCGGTCGGGTCAGGAAATCCAGTAGTTGGCCGGAGAAGAAGAAACAGACCAGCGCAGCCACCACCACTGCAACCAGAGATCGGATAATCCTCCAGCGCATCTCCTCCAGGTGGTCCAGGAAGGGCATATCCTTTTTCTTCGCGTCGTTCAATCCTTCACATACCCCACAGCTCCCATAGTAAAGATTGCCTTTTGAGGACAGGCTAAGACACAGATACCGCAGCCAACACACTTTTCTCTGATCACCGTGTGTCTTTCTCCAGGCTCCCCGTCAATGGCTCCCATTGGGCACAGTTGCTTACACTGTCCGCAACCATTGCAATCTGTTCCTATGGCCACTTTTGCTCGCACTTTAACCTTATCAACAAAACAGTGTTGAGGACATTTGTGCACGGCCAGCACAAGATTGGGATTCTTCTGATAGTCGATCTCCGGGAGGTTATCTCTCATTTGGATGCCATCCTCAGGGGTTACCTTTGCGCAGATACCACATCCAACGCAGCCTACGGTACATACATCTTTCACCTTTCGTCCCCGGTCATGCGAAGAACACGCCAAGTATATCTTCTGCTCTTTTGGGATCAGTTCTATAATTCCTTTTGGGCAGACAGTTACACAGATACCGCAGCCGGTGCACAGGTTGTCATCAACCACCGGGAGGCCATTACTGCCCATGCTAATGGCTCCAAAGGGGCAGGCATTCACGCAGGAACCCAAGCCCAGACAACCGTAAACGCACCCTTTAGAACCCTCGAACAGCAGTACAGCTGCTCGGCAATCTTCAATGCCCTCATAATCGAAAAGCTCTGTTGTCTGTTTCTTCCCTCCCTGGCAGTGGACAACCGCGACCATTGGGGTCCGCTGCTCCTCTACCTTCAATCCCACGAGCCTGGAGATTTTCAGAACCATCTCGCTATTGGATGCCACACAAGCTCCGGGCGTAGTTTTCCCTTCCACTATTGCTTGAGCAAATTCACGACAGCTAGGGTAGCCACAGCCGCCGCAGTTTGCCCCGGGGAGCATCTCCAGAACTCTGTCCACCCGGGGGTCCTCTTCCACAGCAAACCTCCGGGAGGCCCAGGCTAAAATCACCCCAAACAGTCCCCCCAGAGCTGCTAACCATAAGATGGAAGGCAGAAATATGCTCTCCATATTTCCCTACAAGCTACAGTTTGACCAGTCCAGAGAATCCGAGAAAGGCCATAGAGAGAATCCCGGCGACAATCAGGGCTATGGGGATACCACGCAAGGATTGGGGGATATCTGACAACTCCAGTCGTTCCCTTATTCCGGCCATTATCATCAAGGCCAGAGTGAATCCCGCTCCTGCGCCTATTGCAAACACCAGACTTTGGATTAGGTTATAGCCTTTGATCACGTTCAGCAGCGCCAATCCTAAAATTGCGCAATTGGTGGTGATTAAAGGCAGGTATATCCCTAAGGCCTGATAAAGAGCAGGGATCGTTTTCCGAAGCACTGTTTCCACAAACTGCACCAAAGAGGCGATAACCAGAACAAAAGCCGCATACTCTAAAATCTGCAAATTATGGGGCACTAAGATGAACGAATAGACCAAATGAGTTCCCACTGAGGCGAGGCTCATAACAAAGATCACGGCCATACCCATACCCACTGCGGTATCAATGCGCTTGGAAACTCCCAAAAATGGGCATATCCCCAGAAACCTCACCAGCACGAAGTTATTGACTAAAACAGCCGCAATGAAGATGATGAAGAGCTGATGCATCTGGTTAGTCTCCTTAGCACTAAAGCACGGCTCTCTTTGCCCAGAGCACGTGCTTTTCAGAGATGATCTTCTCCAAAATTTCGTCGGGGATGGGTGAGTCAACATTCAACATTGTCATTGCCTTCTGGCCGTCTTCCTCTCTGGCCCAGGACATCCGGGCGATGTTAATGCCTGCATTGCCCAGAATGGTACCTATCCTCCCGATAATCCCTGGGACATCCAGGTTGGCGCAGATAAGCATATTGCCCTGGAGCCAGGCGTCAAAATCATATCCATCCATCCCAACAATCCTAAGGTTGCTTTTGCCGAAGACGGTCCCAGAAATCAGGTGTCTCCCCATATCAGTCACACATCTCACAGTAATAAGATTAGAGAAGTCTTTGTGTTCGCTGGATCTAATCTCTTCTATTCTCACCCCTCTCTCTTCGGCAATTACAGGGGCATTCACTAAATTGACGGTTCCCTCTCCGATGTCTTGAAATATGCATTTCAAGATAGAGGAAGTACGAGGTGAGATAGGATAGGTTAGGACATCGCCGCAGTATTCCACGGATATCTTCTGAAGGTGCCCTTCGGATAGCTGAGCATGAAGGGAGCCGATCTTTTCGCTCAGAAGCAGATAGGGTTGAAGAGTTTGATAGACGCTGGGTTCCACAGAGGGGAGGTTCAGGGCATTGCGGATGTTATCTCTTATCAGAGCGTCGGCTATCTGCTCGGCAATCTGAAGGGCGACATTGGCCTGGGCCTCACGGGTCGAGGCACCCAGGTGAGGGGTGCAAATCACCTTCTCCTGGTTTATTAGAGGGTTATCCTCAGGGGGTTCTTTCTCGAACACATCCAGGGCGGCTCCTGCGACCTTTCCCTTCTCCAGCGCTCTAAGTAGGGCTGCTTCATCCACTATTCCTCCGCGGGCACAATTGATTATCCTCACGCCCTTTTTGCACCTATCCAGCTCGGCATCGGATATGAGGTGTCTGGTCTCTTTGGTAAGAGGGGTGTGAATGGTGATGTAGTCAGATTGAGAATATATTTCGTCTAAATTTACTAACTTGACACCAATCTTGGCCACTGCCTCCTCAGAGATAAAAGGGTCATAGCCCAACAGTTTCATCCCCAAGCCCCTGGCGCGCAGGGCCACTTCTCTTCCTACTTTTCCTAATCCTATAATTCCCAGTGTCTTTCCGTAGATCTCCACCCCGGTGTATCTCTTCCGATCCCACTTGCCTCGGCGCAGAGATTCCATAGCCTGAGGGATATTTCTGGAGAGGGCAAAAAGCAGGCAGATGGTGTGCTCTGCTGCCGAGATGGTGTT
>Ga0164310_10002849_pt1 | contig 10021 bp, 10 predicted proteins | sample GuaBasSedimGuay1_FD_121795 | JGI IMG/M metagenome (GOLD analysis project Ga0164310, IMG submission 121795) | Subseafloor sediment microbial communities from Guaymas Basin, Gulf of California, Mexico - Guay1, Core 4569-9, 0-3 cm | ecosystem: Environmental > Aquatic > Marine > Hydrothermal vents... | reverse complement strand
ATCTCCCGTGGTGGCGATTGGTATGCGAGCATCGGTAAGCCGGGCAACACCGGCACGGTGGTCTTCTCGCTGGTGGGCAAGGTGGCCAACACGGGCTTAGTAGAAGTGCCGATGGGCATCACCCTGGGAGAGTTGATAGAGAAGATAGGCGGAGGGGGCTTAAACGGCAAGAAAATCAAAGCTGTCCAGACAGGGGGGCCTTCGGGGGGATGCATTCCGGCGGAGCTATTTGACCTTCCCATTGATTACGAGAGCCTCACCGAAGCCGGTTCGATTATGGGCTCCGGCGGGATGGTGGTGATGGATGAGGACACCTGTATGGTAGACGTGGCCCGCTACTTCATCAGCTTCACTATGGCCGAATCCTGCGGGAAATGTACCCCTTGCCGGGAGGGAATCCAGCAGATACACCGCATCCTCACCCGCATCATCGAAGGGGAAGGCACCCCGGAGGATTTGGAGCTGCTGGAGGAGACCGCCCGCCTGGTGAAGGCTGCGTCCCTTTGTGGCCTGGGCCAGACAGCCCCCAACCCCGTGCTCACCACCCTGCGCTATTTCCGGGACGAATACGAGGCTCACGTCCTGGAGAAGCGCTGTCCGGCAGGGGTATGCCGGGCTCTGATCAAACTGCACGTGATCGCCGAGAAATGCACCGGTTGCGGCCTGTGCGCCAGGGCCTGCCCGGTAGGAGCCATCACCGGAGCTCGGAAAGAGCCCCACGTTATCAACCAGGACCTCTGCACCAGGTGCAGGCTCTGCTACTCAGTGTGCCCGGAGGGAGCGATTGTTATAGAATAATGAATTTCCCAGACACAAGGCCCTGGGGGCTTGAATTGAGCTGATCCTCCCCTGCCACAAGGGCGGATTCCCCAGGGCACAAGGCCCTGGGGGCTTGAATTGAGCTGATCCTCCCCTGCCACAAGGGCAGGGGTATCAAAAGTTAAGAGCGCCAACCGTGTGTTGGCGGAGCATCAACAATCGAGAATGGCCCGGAGCTTGTCTCCGGGCCGTTAAGAAGCCGGGGTTTCCAGCCCTGGCCCAAGCTCAGGAGGAGAGGGCTATGGTTCGCCTTACCGTGAACGGCAAAACCGTTGAAGTGCCGGAGGGCAGCACCGTGCTGCAAGCGGTGAGGGCTGCGGGAGTAGAGCTCCCCACCCTGTGCCACCACGATGCCCTGACCCCTTATGGGGCCTGTCGCCTGTGTATGGTAGCCATCGAAAAGCCCCGCCGGGCGCTTGTCGCCTCCTGTGCTTACCCGGTTGAAGAGGGAATGGTGGTGCGCACCGATGACCCTGAAGCGGTGGCTGCCCGGCGGCTAGTGTTGGAGTTGCTGCTGAGCCGCTGTCCGCAATCGGACTTCATCCGGGAGTTGGCTGCCAAGGAAGGTGTCACCCAAACCCGCTTCGGTCCGCCTCCTCCAGAGCGAGCCGAGGAGCTCTGTGTGCTATGTGGGCTGTGCGTACGGGTATGCCGGGAGGTCATAGGGGCGGCGGCTATCGGCTTCATCGGACGGGGGATGGAGCGTAAGGTTGGGACACCTTTTGATATCCAGGCTGAAGCCTGTGTGGGTTGCGGAGCCTGTGCTGAGGTTTGCCCTACCGGAGCCATTAAGATAGAGGACAGGGGGGACGAGCGCATCCTGCATACCTGGAACACCGTCATCAAACTGCGGGCCTGTGCCGAGTGTGGTCGCTTCTTCGCCCCGGAGCCACTGGATTTTGTGCAAGAGAGTTTCCCTGAATTGAGAGAGCTTTGGGAGCTTTGCCCTGAATGTCGCCGCAAGCGCACGGCAAGCCAGTGGCTGGAGGTTATAAGAGGCGCTTAGGAAGCTGGCGGCTCTCCTGCCCGTGTTGACGCTTGCCTAAGCAGTTTTTCTGCCAGATGCAAGGCTTCGTCCTTGGTTCTGATTTCCCCGGCAGCCTGGGCTTCTCGGACGGCCTCCAGCAGTTTCCCCACGATAGGGCCGGGTTCTAGCCCCAGAGCCTTAATGAGTTCACCCCCCCGCACCAACGGAGGTGGTGCTATCACCTCCTTACGGCGGAAATAATGTTCCAGCAGCATCCCCACTACATAAGTGCGTCTCTCCCAACGTTCAGGTGTCAAGCCCTCCATCCAGGTAGCCAGGTGGTCGGCCAAAGCCAACAGGCAGATTTCCACCCCCCAGGAGCCAGCGTCTCGGAAGAAACGGTAGATAGCCCGCCTGGTGACTTCAGGCTCCCTGGAAAGCAATGCCGGACGCATATGATGGGCCACAATTATGCCCACACCTTCGACTTCCTGATTGCTGAAGCGCAGCCTGCGCACAGCTTTAGCGGCCTCCCGTGCTCCTTCCCGCTCGTGGCCGTAGAAATGGGTGATGCCTCTTTCATCTATGCTTAGCGTGGCTGGTTTGCCCACATCATGGAGCAAGGTGGCGAGCTTGAGGATGACAAGCCTGTTGCGCTCGCCTGCCGTCTTCTGATTTATGTGCTCCAGGATGGCAACCTTAAGCTCACCCAGGTTATGATGCAGAGGAGCGGCCCGCCCCTCCCGAGGGGATGGGGCGCTAAGCTCAGCCAGCACCCAATCCAATTGCCGCAATGTCTCGATGGTGTGCTGGAAGCCATCGAGGTGGTGGGGATAGGTCTGCATCATCCCCTTTAGGGGCCCCAGCGGGGGGAAGAGCTGTTCGAGCAGTCCCAATTCATCCATCAGGAGGATATGCTGGGCGGTGTTCCCCTGGGCCAGGATATAGCAGATTTCATCCCGCAGCCTCTCGATGGAAGCTCGCAAGAGCAAAGGCGAATCTTCCCGTATCTGGCGGAGAGTTTCGTCCCCGATGGTAAAGCCCAGCGAGGCAGCAAAGCGGATGGCCCGCAGCATCCGGGCGGGGTCATCTCGGAAAGCAGTGGGCGAGGCCATACGGATGAGCTTGCGGCGGAGGTCTTCCCGCCCCCCCAGGGGGTCAATCCACTCCGGTTGAGGCTTATCCCAATCGGATGCCCGGACAGCGATGGCGTTGATGGTGAAATCACGGCGACGAAGGTCTTCCTCCAGAGTATCGCCATTGCAGCGGGCAATGTCAACGAAGAAGAAACGCCCCTCTGGCTCCCGAAACACCACCCGTCCAGTGTCCCGCTCTTCATCCAGGGGGACGAAGACCCCTCGAAATCGGCGGGCAATCTCCCGAGCCAGCTCCAAAGCACCCTGGGGAACAACGAAATCGAAGTCTTTGCTCCCCCGACCCAGCAATCGGTCCCGTACGCATCCACCTACCAGGTACGCATCAGGGTATCTGGAAGCCACAAATTGAATGATACGCCTCAAATCCATCGGCTAACCATTGGAAAATGTTGCTTCTTCTGGGGTAACAAACAACACCTCAGAAGGCTCATCTTTGGGACGGTTGCGCTTAGCGGCTAAACGGGCTTGCTCCTCGGTTAAGCCCACTCCAGCCACCCGCCCCCTGATTATCACCACCCATCGCCCCACATAAGGGCTCAGGTCGAGCTCCCTTGTGCCCGAGTCAACCCTTTTGCCCACTTCAAAATCGCTCTTATAAAAATTGCGCTCTTGTTTACGATTGCACAAAAAGGAGTGGGTTATTTCTTCGACGGCAGCTTCGCTGCCGTCGAAGAAATAACTTTCCTTTAAATAAATATCCCTGCTTCAGAGGCGTTCCTTTGATGCCAAAACGCCATTTCCCTCTCGTGCAGCTATTTACACAAGAGCGAAAATTGCCTGGCAGCCCTCGCTTAATCGTGGTTACGCAATGAGCGGGGTGCTATCCCAAGGTGTGATGCCAGCTCTCTCCCTTTTTCGATCCCGGCTTTTAAGGCCTCAAGGTTCACTTCCTCGGTTCCCTTTGGGACCCTCTTGGCTACGGCTTCTCTGATGGCTTGGGGAGATACCATCCCTGTCATCCCTACGATGATGCCCAAAGCCAGGATGCTGGCGGTGAGGCGCTTCCCGGTTACTTCTTCGGCTAGTGCGGTAATGGGGATTTGGATGGCCCCGCTGGGGACACGGTGAACGTTTACTGAATCTACAATGATGAGGCCATCCCCTCTTACCTGGTGACAGAACTTGTCACAGGCCTCCTGGCTCATAGCCAGGAAGACATCGGCCTCAAGCACCTTGGGGTAATCTATCTCATCGTCGGAGATTACAACTTCCGAGGAGCTGGCTCCTCCTCTGGCTTCCGGGCCGTAGGATTGAGTTTGGGCTACATTTTTGCCCTCATAGACGGCGGCTTCGGCCAGGATTACCCCTGCTAGTATCAGTCCTTGGCCACCTTCTCCGGCAAGTCTCACTTCACAGCGTGCCATAACATCCTCTACAGGGAGGGGTTATTTCCTCGACAGGGCGAAAGGCCTAAGATATGATATGGCAAGGTTCCCCTTTTGTCAAGAAGAGCAGGCTGGAGTTTGCACTTTTGCGTTATGCCCGGTATAATAGGTGAAGTTTGGAGATTTTCAAGGATGGGTGGAACGGAAGAGCCTTAAGTTAAAGAGCCCATTACCCAAATCCATTATTACCCCCGGTTCGCCCTAATCTAGCGTTCAGGAGGAAAGATATGGAAAACCCGTTGCTGGTTTTTGTCAGCTCCCTCATCGGGGAGCTCTTTGAGGAGCGCAAAGCCGTTAAGGAAGCCTTGAAAGCCATTCCCCTCACCCGTGCCTGGGTTTTTGAATACACCCCTGCCTCGGCTGATTTGCTGGAGACAAGCTACCTGGACAAAGTGCGGGAGTGCGACCTCTTCATCCTATTGTTGGGGAAAGGCATTTCGGAGCCAGTACGCAAAGAATGGGAGACAGCCATCGAGCATAACAAGCCTCGCCTGGTGTTCCTCAAGAAGGTGGAACGGGACCCGGAAACCCAATCCTTCATCGAGCGCATTGATGTGAAGTGGGCAGAATTCGCCAACCTTGAAGAACTCCAGCGCAAAGTGCAGGAAGCCGTGATTGATGAGCTTATCAAGAGCTATCGCCGTTACCACCTCCGGCCCGAGGAGGAGGGGAAGTTGAGGGAGCTTCAGGAACGCTTGCAAAGCGGCGATTACATCCAAGCTACGATTTCCGGCCAAGTCAGCGGCCAAGTGGCGATTGGCAAGGGGATCACCCAGGTTAGCCACGAGACGCACATCAGCGGCCCTGTGTACGGCCCCGTCCACACCGGTTCCGGCGACATCCGTATCGGCCATCTGGAGCGGGAAGAAGAGTGGTAAGATGGCCGCCAAGCGGATGCTGAACGTCCGCAAGCCCAAGCGAGCCATCTGCGCCATCCACGAGGTAGGCCACGTCGGCCTGGAGGCTCGCTGCAAGGGCTTTATGGAGGTGATGAGCGAGGCCGGAGTCCCGGTGGAGAAGCTGGACATCGGGACTGACCCCACCGCAGCGGTGGAGATTTTCAAGAGCTACTTTGCCAAGAACCCTGATACCGATGCCATCCTGACCCTGGGGCCTCTGGGGACAAACCCGGCCGTGAAGTTCCTCAAGGAGCAGAACCTGACCGGCAAAGTCCTCCACGGCACCTTCGATATGGATGAGGTCACCCTCAAGGCCATCAAAGATGGCATCACCCTCTTCGCCGTTGACCAGCAGCAGTACCTCCAGGGCTACCTGCCGATGGTCTGGCTCTAGGAGAGGGTTGCTGCTTGCCGTCACCGGAGGCTTCCCCATCGCTTATCTCGAATCTCCTTCAACCCTGATGAAAATCCTCTCGGGCAGGTTGCCGGGAGGCTTCCATGCTTCAGCGATTTGGTTCGGGCTCATAGTGGTCTTCTTCAGCCTGCTTTTGACCCGCACCCACTACGGCAACTGGATTTTCGCCACCGGTGGCAATCCCCAAGCTGCGAGGGCCCTGGGAGTGGAGGTCAACCGGGTCAAGCTCTACAATTTCATCCTCTGCGCCCTCCTCGCCGGTTTCACCGGCGTCGTCCAGTTCGCCCGCTTCAGCTCGGTGGACCCTCTCCGAGGCTCCGGCATAGAGTTGGAAGCCATCGCTGCTGCCGTGACGGGCGGCACTCTGCTGACCGGCGGGTACGGCAGCGTGGTGGGAACCCTGATGGGCGTCCTCCTGGTGGGGATGGTTAAAAGCGGGCTGGTCCTGGCAGGCGCCCCGGCTTACTGGTACCGAGCATTCATCGGGGTAATCCTGATCATTGCCGTGATAATCAACACCCGTATCAGAGAGGTGGGTCAATGAGCGAGAAGAAAGGCTACCTAGTGGAAATGCGCCGCATCAGCAAGAACTTCGGCCACGTCCAGGCCCTGCGGCAGGTGGATTTCACGGTGGGATATGCCGAAGTGGTGGGCCTCCTGGGGGACAACGGGGCTGGCAAGTCCACCCTCATTAAAATCCTGACGGGGCTCTACCCTCCCGATGAGGGGGAGATTTACTTTGAGGGCAAGCGGGTGCATTTCTCCTCCCCCCGCCAGGCCCGGGATATGGGCATTGAGACGGTGTATCAGGACCTGGCACTGGTGGAGTTGATGAGCATCGCCCGCAATTTCTTCTTGGGCCGGGAACCAATACGACAGATTGGGCCTTTCAAGTTTATGGACCAACGCCTTATGAACACCGTCACCCGGGATGTTTTGAGCGAAATCGGCATAAAGATTCGCTCGCCTTATGAATCTGTCTCCATCCTTTCGGGAGGCGAACGGCAATCCATCGCCATCGGACGGGCCATCCACTTCGGGGTGAAATTGCTCATCCTGGATGAGCCCACTTCGGCATTGTCCATCAAAGAAGTCCGCAAGGTTCTCAATTACGTGGAAGAGGCCAAAAAGCGCGGCCTCTCGGTCATCTTCATCACTCACAACATCTACCACGTTTATCCGGTCGCCGACCGCTTCACCATCCTCAGTCACGGGCGCAAGATCGGCGACTTCCGCAGAGATGAAATCACCCCGGAGGAAATATCGGAGTTAATCGTAGGGACCGTTAAGGAGTAGGCCTCAGGGTAAGCATAGAGGGCTTATCCCGCCTGAACAGGCAAACCCGATTGGAAGCTGGTTCCACAGTTAGTGGTCCCAATGGCCAGGAGGTTGTAATCCTGGCCTTTTCTTTTAGGGTTTCGCCTTCCAGGATTAAAAGCTCCGAAGCCCCCCTTTCCCAGGGGTAATAGGCTTCGCTCACCAGGGCAAACAGGTTGCCGGTAACAGGGTTAGCCGCCAGAGCCACCACGTGGCAGGGAAAATCCAGCAATGCTATGGTGGAGAAATCCTCCAGCGAGGTGGCTAAGAGCTGACATTGACCGTAGCGCTCAACCCCGGTGTAGAGCACATCACCACTTACAGCCATACTCCACACCCCAAATCCCCCCACGTTATCCTCCAACAACTCCCCCGTCTCGGCATCCAGCACGTAAACGATGTAAGCCCCACTTGAGCCAGGCATCCCATTGTGGGCCACCACGGCGAGTTTTTCGCCGTCATCACTCACGGCCATCCTCAGCGGCTTTATCATCTCCGAAGGCGGGAGCCTCAGGCTCCCAACCACATCCAGCGTCTTCGCATCCACAATGCTCCTTCCGGCATATAACAGCTTTTTATGGGGGTTGAAAGCAACGGCCTCGGCAGGGGCGGGTAGGGGCACTTTCTCTATCACCTCATTCCCTCGGAGCACCATCAAGTTGCTGTCCAAGGCATCCACCACGTAAACCGTGCCATCCTCCCGGTTGACTGCGGCATCTGCCGGGTAGCGCCCAAAGCGCACCAATTCAACCTCTGCATCCCCAACCACAAACACCCCACCAGCGCTAGGGGAAACAGCATAGATGCGCCCGGATAGGGGTTCCACTTCCATATCCTTCACCGTCACAGCAAGCGGGATGACTTCGATCATCTCCCTGCCCCGGATTAGGGCGAGGCTATGAGCTCCCCGCTGGGCCACATAGAGCTTGCCATCCACCAAGGCCACATCGGCGGGCTCCTTGCCCACCGGGGTGATACCTGCTAACTTAAAGGCCGGGCCATCAATTATATAAACCTCATTTGCACAGGAACAGGCGACATAGACAAGGCCGCTTTCCTCATCAACGGCCATCCCTTGAGGGTCGCACCCCAGGGGCACGCTGCCTAAAACTTGAGAGGTCTTCATATCCACGATGGCTAGCTTGGATGTGGAATCCTCTGAATCATAATAACCTACATAAAGAAGACCACGCTCATCATCTACCCCGATGGTCCTGTAGCTCTCCAGCTCCAAGATAACCGAGGGCTCTAATCCTGTGAGGCTAACCTTGTAAGTAATCCCATAACCTCCGGCGAAGAGGGCTTGATGGGAGCGGGAAAAGGCCAGCGCTAACACCGGAAAGGCCTTATCTAAAGGCACAGATGCTAATTCCTCCCCTGTCCTGCCATCCAGTATGAGTATCCTTTGGGAAAGCCCCACGTAAACCCTGCCATCGGCGGCCAGGATGGATTCAGCCACCTCAGGAAGAGTCCACTCCCCCACCACTTTGTCCCCAGATATGACGGCCAGCTTTGGCTTGGGGGAAAGGGTTACATATACATAACCGATGGTCGGGTCAGCGCTTATGAAGGAAGGGCTGCCATCGAGAGCTATCACCGAAACCACCCGTCCATTTTGGATAAGCGAGACATTTCCTGAAGCAGCGTTTGCCACGTAGATGGTATTACCCAGCACAGCCATTGACACAGGAGCATACCCTTGTTCAGGAGGCGAAGGCAAAGAGGCGTATTCCGCAAGCGTGAGGGGTTTTGCCTTGGGAGGGGAAGTAGGTGTAAAAGCAGGGGAAGGTGTTGGGGTTGGAGCAGGCGCAGCAGGGGCATAAGTGGGACTCGAAGTGGGCGCAGGAGTAAATGCGGGCATTTTGGCAGAGGGTGGGGGAGTATAAGTCGGAGATGGAAGGAGCAAGGGAGTTGCCCCGGTAATAGGGGTTGGGGAGGAAGAGAGGCGAGGGCTACATCCCCACAGCAGGACCAGGATCATCAACCCTAATACCGCATTTCTCATCAGCTTCATCCCCTCTCCTTCAAACGATTCGCTCCTGTTCCCAGGCCTTTAGCAATTCCTCTACATCTCCCGGTGTGCCCCGGAATGGCCCCGGCTTCTCCAACTTAAGGGATGTCAGAGCTGCTGCAAAGCGGGTAGCTTCTTGAGGAGGAGAGGAGAACCGCTTAGCAACATAGGTGGCGAAACAGGTATCACCCCGTCCGGTCCGCCCTTTCATACTCCGGGGCTTGAAGGGGGCTTCGTAGTAGCTGCCCTCAGCATAAACCAGCACTCCGCCCGAGTGAGTGAGCACTACCTCACTGGCCCCCCATTCTGCAAGCTGGCGGGCAGCCCGCCGCACGTCTTTAAAGCCGGTCAGCACCTCGGCCTCAGCAGCATCAGCCTTGAGGAAGCGGACGAGGGGAAGCCCCCGGCGCTTTTCCGGCCAATCCCGAAACACCAGGCCATCACCCTCTCGCACCCGCACAAAGCCCTGCACATCCAGGGCCACCGGCCCCCGCTCGGCGACGGCTTCCAGGAAAGGCATATCCACCTCCCCGGCCATAATGGGGCCTATCAGGTAGATGCGGACTTTGAGGTCGGGAAGCTCGTCCGGGCTGAAGGGACCGGCAAAGCCGAGCGGGCGGCACATCCGCCGCTCCATATCTTCGGTGTAATAGACGTTCTCGATGCCCGATGACTGAGGTGCGGGATGGGCGTAGACCAGGATTCCCTCGGCCTTGAGTTCCTCCAGCCGAGGGAAATCGTCCGGATGCAGGCGGGTCACCACGGCTACCCTGAGCCCCAGCCTCCTGGCAGCGATGGCTCCGTAGTAAACTGACCCGCCGGAGGAGATTTCCTCCTTGCCTTTGTACACCAGCTTATCCACGGCAAAATGGCCGATGAAGAGGATGTCAACCTCGTAGCTCATTTAAGCCTCCAGGGATATAGTATAGAACTGGACTCTGGCGAATCTTACTTTGGACGCAGATTCACGCAGATTTTCTCAGATAATCCTTGAAAATATTAGAAATCTGCGTGCGAAGCCTGCGAGAATCTGCGTCCGCTTTTAAGCTTT
>Ga0164310_10002848_pt1 | contig 10021 bp, 12 predicted proteins | sample GuaBasSedimGuay1_FD_121795 | JGI IMG/M metagenome (GOLD analysis project Ga0164310, IMG submission 121795) | Subseafloor sediment microbial communities from Guaymas Basin, Gulf of California, Mexico - Guay1, Core 4569-9, 0-3 cm | ecosystem: Environmental > Aquatic > Marine > Hydrothermal vents... | reverse complement strand
TTTATACTAAGCTTCGTACCTATAATAATAACATCATGAGTTTTATTCATGCATCTCGTCTAGAAAATACACCATATTTAATAGAGAAAAATTTATAAATAAATATTTATATGATATATCTATGCATCGAAGAAATGTTGTTTTTATCGCTATGCTGATGATTTCAACAAGTTTTTTACCAATTATAAACAGTCAAATTATAAAAACTGAAAGGATAAGAAAAAACCCTCAGCATGATATACAAACAGTAGATTTTGTTCTACGTCAATACACTAGCAAGGGAGTGACAGAGATCAAAAAGAAAATCCCTCTAAGTCTAGCTTGGGAAATATCATCAAAACTTAAGAGAGCAGAAAACATCAGAGAGAAGCTGAGTTTGCTCAAAAAATATGGTTTGATATCTAAAATTCCATCTCTAGAAGAAATGAGGGTGGAGGCTAACAAGGTCGCGGAAAAATATAACCTTCTAAATGAGAAAGTGATAGATAGAATAAAATCTCTAAACACCATGGCTAGGATAAAAATATGTATTTCACGTATGGTGAGCGTAGAGGGGATGTCAGTTGTTGGCTTTTTCCCAGTTGGTTTATCTGCTATAACAGGTTTTATAAACGGCATCCTTTTCCTAATAGAGCTCATGCATGATTTACCATTTATGCTGATTCCATCTGCTGATCTTCTAGTTTACATGGTCACTGGCGAAAGCTCCTCTCCAAAACTTGCAGATGGACACATGGATGTTGACATAGGCCTATTAACACCTGGATTGAGATACTATGAGGGTGGACCAGGATCATGGTTCCTTGCAATTGGTTTCATTGGCCTAGCCTTCTACTGGGGTATACCACCTGGTTTTTCATCACTAGAAGCAGATATGATGGGCTATGTTCCAATTGGGATAGCATATCTAACACCTTGGTAAACAATTTTTAGTAAAACATTAATACTCCGTGTAATATCCATTTATTTGAAATACTTAAAAAGGGCATGTACTAATATGAAAACCTATCTAAAAATCTATTTCAACAGTGAGGGTTCCTCACCATCTGAGATCAAAAGCCAACTGCTAAACATGGGTTTTAAAGCAACTAAGGGCAACTATGATTTTGTATATGACTGGGGAGAAAAAAGTGCGGACATAGAAGATCTGATATGGTTTGCAGATAGGGTCCATACCGCGCTAAAAGAACACAAAGTTTTTTTCACACTAGAGACAATATAAAAAATTATTTTATCTTTTTTATTTTTTCAATTGTACCACTTAAAATACCCATGAGTGTATGATACTCCCATTTTGATGGCATGGCTCTACCAAGTATTCTGCGCAACATTATCATAGTATTTTTTCTTTTATGCTCTGGATACTCTATCTCATCCAATAGTAATGAGAGAAACTCAAAGAGTTTTTCCTTTTCCACATGGTTTAATCTCCTACCAGTTTTCAAAGAGGGAGATTTTAAAGAAAGATAAAGATTGTACAAGGTTATACAAACTGCATGAGAAAGATTCAAAGAAGGATATTTTTCACTGGTTGGGATTTTAACAAGTAAATCACATTTTTCAATCTCGCTATTGTAAAGCCCGAAATCCTCTCTACCAAAAATCAGACCTATTCTCCCATCTACCTCTAGAATCTTTTTTGAAAAATCCTCAACAAGGATAGCCTTTCTCAAATGTTTCTTCTCACTATCTGTGGCAACAGAAGAAGTTGCAACGAGAAAATCAAGATCTTTAATTGCTTTTTCAAAGGAATCAAAGATTTTTGCATTCTCAATTATAGAGGAAGCATGCATAGCCCTTGAAAAACAATCCTTATCTAATTCACAAGGATTCACCAGGTAAAGATTAGAAAAATCAAAATTCATCATAACTCTAGCAACAGCACCTACATTACCACTATATTTAGGCTCAACTAATACAACAAAAAACTCTCTTGCTATTAAAACCAACCCCCTAGAATATAATTTTTTTTATTTTATTTTTAACTCTCTTTTCTTTTCCTCTAACATTTTCTTATACTTGCTTGGCAAATATTTTACAGCGTCTTCAACCTCAAGATGTTTCTTAATAAACTCTGATCTTTTATCGGTTTTAAGCTCCTCAAGAACAAACTTTTTCTTTCTATAAAAATCAAAAATATACCATATGCTTATACCTAACAGTAGTATCCCAATGCCGAGCAGCCAATAGTTGTAACCACTGATTAAATAAATCAGATCAGTAAACCCATCCAGTTTTAAACTATTAAACCATATCCATATAACACCCATTATCACCAAAAATATGCCAATAACTAGTATCACAACGTTTATTGGTAAAATATACTCTCTAAATATCCTTTTTTTCATCCTTTTCCTCTCCAGATTTACATATTTTATACAACAGGTATTATTTACCTTTTATCATTTTTCACAGAAATATTTTTAAATAAAAGAATCACTTTCTATTTGAAGGACAGGGGAATTGGGTTGAGAAAAAATTTGATTTTCCTGATTGATATAATTGTAATAATAGTGGCAATCTTATCTCTTTTTGGAGAGGGTACCATTGTATCAAAAATTCCAACTTCAGAAAGGGTACATGACAACTTTGTAGACAATTACAAAATATGTTTTAACTGCCATGTTAATATAAGTGGATATGGACATTTTTCAACATTATTTTTTGTAAATGTGATCGAGGGCAGATGTTATGCATCATGGATGTACATGTGGCTTTCTAACGCAAGTATAACAATTAAAAATTGGCATTATAATGGAAAATGCAACATTCATCTTATTGGATATCATGGAGGTTTCATAGAGAACAGAACAACGCATTTTTTAACTCTTAATGGAAAAGCAATATTTTGTCTAGTGAGAGAAAAATAATAGAGGAAATATTAAACTGATAATTTTTTATTCTTCTTTGTATGTATCTTTAGTATGTCTTAGCTAGTCTAACCCAGTTCTTCGCTGGTTTTTTACAAACTGGGCATGTTTTATCGCATTGATTTTGTTCAATTGGTATACCCAATGTTTTAACATCAAGTATTTCCTCCATTTTCAAGGCGCAATCATTGTTTCCACACCAAGGTAATTCTATTATTCCTGTAAACTCTTTGGCTTTATCAATGTCCTCAAATTTTTTAATGCTTTTATCTAATAAATCTTTTGCAATCTTGTACATATTGCTACTGATTGAGTCTAAAATATTTGATATCTCTTCAACAAGGGTTTTTTTATCAACTTTTATTTTTTCAAAGTTGTCTCTTCTTACAGCCATAACCTGTTTGTTTTCTATTTCCTTGGGTCCAATTTCTATTCTTAGCGGCACACCTTTTAACTCCCAATCATAGTATTTATTCCCTGGTGTAATGTCACGTAGATCCACTTGTGCTCTTATGTTTGCATTCTTCAGTATTTTTTCAACTTTTTTACACTCGTTTTTAATTATTTCTTCTTTTCCTTTGAAGATAATGGGTATTATTATAACCTGTATTGGCGTGATAGATGGTGGTAGTATTAGGCCTCTATCGTCACCATGTATCCCAACTATGGCTCCAAGGATTCTCTCGCTCATGCCATATGTTGTTTGATGGCAGTATTTGTGTTTACCATCTATGTCCTCATACCGTATATTATATGGCTTGGCGAAGTTGTCCCTATATTGATGTATTGATCCAAGTTGAAGTGTTCTCCCAGATGGCATCATAACATCTATACTGATGGTATAATATGCGCCAGCGAATTTATCCCATTCTGGCCTCCTATTTAGAATATAAGGTAGAGAAAGCTGTTTAAAAAACCTCTCAGCTATTACAAGATCTTCTTTTATCTGTCTTTCTGCATCCTTGAAATCCCTATGGCAGGTATGTGCCTCAAAGAAATGTATCTCTCTAACACGTATGAATGCCCTAGTTTGTTTTGTTTCATATCTAAACGTGTTTACAATTTGAAATGTTTTAAGTGGTAGATCAGAATGAGATCTAACCCATAATGAGAAAATTGGGTACATTGCTGTTTCTGATGTAGGTCTGAGAAGCCATCTCTCCTCCAAAGGGTTTTCACCAGCATGTGTAACCCAGAAAACCTCGCTGCTAAAACCCTCTATATGCTCCTCTTCCTTTTTAAAAAGAGACTCAGGAATCAACAGTGGAAAATAAACTTCTAAATGACCTGTTTCAACCATTTCTTTTCTAATAAGCCTGTCAATATTCTGCATTATACTCCAGCCATATGGACGCCAGATATTCATCCCTTTGATAGGATATCTCTTATCGCAAAGCTCAGCAAGTTCTACAATCTCATTATACCACTCGTTGAAATCCTCATTTTTTTTAACCTTTGTTTCAGGCATCAGCTTGCAGCTCCAAAACCTAAAACTTAAATTAAAAAATTGATACAAAAATATATCGTTAAAATCTAACCTTTACCTTCTATGTTCCTCTGCTCTCTCTTGCTTTTACCCTTAAATCCTTTGACTTACATCTTCTACATCGAGTAGCTCTTATTGAATTTCTTGCACCACATTTCATACAAATCTTTTTATTTAACAACCTTGCATCTGCCTCTGGAAACCTTCCCATTTTTTCTCTCTGAACTCCCTTATTTTTCTTTGTGTCTTCTAATGAATAATTAACCTATATTTAAAGATAGCGAACAGTTTCTCCTACATAAAAAAAGAAGATAAAGATTTAAAATTATAGAAATTTACTTAATATGGAAATACATTATATGGGAAAAAGGTGAAAATCTACATCTATGAGAGGTAAAACTACTTGTCCAAAATGTAAAACATCCTTTGTACTCGAAATACCTGATACCACCAAAGATGTACATGAGGCAACCTGTCCAAAATGTGGTCATAAATTCAAACTAAAAATGGTTAAAAAAGATGAAGACCACTCATGGGAAGAAATCGGTGAACCAAGAAAAGCCATTTTATCCTCAATAAAAGAAAAAACTAACAAACCAATGATAGCTGGTATTCTTCTAGTAATAGTTTTCATATCAGCTATAATAACATCCTCCAGCGTATTAATAACCATAGAACCAATGAAAACAAACGAGAAATTTTTAAACAACATATTTGCATCTATCGGAGAGGTAACCATAACAGGAACTGTGCTGGATAATATTACAAAACAACCTATAAAAAATGTTACTATCTCAGTAGTTGACACTAATATTTCAACATTTTCAAAAAATGGGTCTTTTGAGCTAAAAAATGTACCACTGGGATATAGAACGTTAAACATATCCGCTGAAGATTATAAAACACTTCATGTGAAGATATTTTTGCTGAAAAACTTGTTTTCAAAGGAGAAAATAAAACAAGATTTTTACCTTGATAAAGGTAGTGGGGTGGAGGAGAAAGAAGAAAGAGGTTTACTAAACCTGTTGATAAAAAGCTGGTACATATGCTCAATTTTAATAATCATATTTGGATTACTTGCATTAGTTGGAGCAATAGCATGCTTCATGAGAAAATACATTATCATCGCTTTAATTGGTTCTATATTTGGAATATTCACATTTGGAATAATATTTATAGGTCCATTGTGTAGCATAATAGCTCTGATAATAATACTTCTCTCCAGAGAAGAATTTAAAAATGAGATTGCAAAAGAATTTTAGAATAGACAAAATAAAGTTAATATTATTCTTTTTATTTCTGATTTGGTTTATCCTCCAAATACTGGCTCCGTTGATGCTACCATATAATACTATCAAAAACCTTTCAGGAGTTGTGGGATTAGTTGATAATGAAAAACTGATAAAAAACATTCCTCAACCATGGTCTACCATCTACCTAATTGGTGATATTTTATGTCATCAAAAAAAGGAGCGATCTTATTTTATAAATGGAAACCAAATGCCTTTCTGCAGCAGATGTACAGGTATTTTCCTAGGTTTTGCTATAGGAATGCTAGCTTCGATAATACTGCAGAAAAGAATATGTTTTTCAGATAAGACAGTGTTGTTTATACTAGTTCTAATGTTACCCTTGATTATAGATGGCACTATGCAACTGTTTGGGGCATGGGAGAGTAAAAACATTATAAGAATAACAACAGGCACTCTCACAGGAGTAGCAGGTTCACTAGCAGTCTCGTTGATAATTGATGAAATAAAAAATGTAAAACTACTTAAACATTGAGAATATTTTAGTTAACAAAAAGGAGTGAGGAGAGAAATTAGACTTTAAAGGAGGAAACAGTTTATGGTAAACACTATAAAAATTGCAATAGCTATCTTGGTCATAGGTCTAGTTTTTTTTGTAGCAGCAGATATTGCTTTTCTTCTACTGGAGGATTCTAAAGTGGTAGTCTTTGCTATAGGCGCCCTAGGAGTTATATTCTCATTGGTTGGAGTTATACTACTGTTTATGAGTTTAGATATAAAATTAAAAATCACTGGCAAAAAAACTGAAGAAAAACCTGAACAACCTCAATATGCTTCATCATCTATACAAGCTACACAGCCAGCTCCACAACCACAATACACACCACCTCCTCAACCTGTTACAAAACCCGCAGCAGCTCCTCAGCAACCCAGCTCTCAGCCACAATATGCACCACCATCTACACCACAACCCAAAATAGAACCACGGCCAACACAGATAGAGACAAAAACCAAGCAAACCCAAGAAGAGGTCAAAAAAGTTAGATGCCCAGCTTGCTCAACTATTTTCACCTATATTAAAAACCCAAAAGGTCCAACCTGGGTGAAATGCCCCAACTGTGGAAAAGAAGGGGTCGTCTACTAAAAAATTATTCTTTGACTATTTTTCTCCTTTTACTTTTTGGCAAAGTCATTATCAAAACCTTTTTTGCAGCATACCAGTAAAGAATGATACTATATACTACAATTAAAACCTGTAGAAACTCTAGATTGTATTCATCACTTACTAGAGAAACCACCATCAGAGGAATTTGAAATAATACAGCGTAGATGAAATATCTCCACACTCTATCTGACTTAACACCATACCCAATATAGATACCAGTTGCACCATGGAAAAAAATAAAACCTATTGCGCCAAGTGTAACAATAGAAATATCAATAATGTCAAGCCTACCCCACCTAGATGCATAGATAATCATAGAAAATGGTATGAAGATAGAGCCAAAACCAAGTCCAAGTGTTGCACCATATATTGGAGCCCCTTCAGTTCCTCTAGCTAACCTACTGTTTAGAATTGAAGTTTTCACAATCTGTTCAAAAAACGGTATCAATATAATAAAAGAGATCACTCCAAAATTTCTTACAAAACTTTCAAAAATTATTGAAAAAAAACCAGCTAACAATCCTGCAACAAAACTCAAAAAAATCTTTTTATCCTTAAAATATTCCTCATATCCCTTCAAAGTAAAATAGAGTATTATCAGAGCAGGTACTATACCAAGGAACAGGCTACTAGCTGGCAGAACATTTGAAATATCCATCTTCTTACAAAAAACAAAAACACATTACTCCTTTTAAAATATGCTAATTATTTTTTTATGTGATGAAAGCTAATATTTTTATCTCATCCATGCCCCTGCCATCCATGCTATCAGATGCTACGACTTTTATTGTATGCAGACCTTTCACAGGTTTACCTATATCATACTCGTAGATTTCCTTATCTCCACAGTCCCACCCTATGGGTTCATCATCTATACAGAACATAACATTCTCTATCCTAGTTCCTCTGTCTTTAAAAATTATTTTAGCCTGCACTGTTATCCATTTTCCAATCACTACTGGCATTACCAATGTTGGAACTATTTGAGTATTTCCTATATAGAGATAATTCAATGGTCTGATTATCTCCACCTTTGGGTTCTCTGTTTTTAGTCTTTTCAATGAAGGGTCACCATATAGGCAAAAACTATATAGGTTTTGATACTCAGTCCATTCCCCGGGGAACTGGTTGAAATTCCAGTCATACTCAACCTTTGCCTCATAAAATGCTTTTCCTGTTAGTGGGTAAACGCTTAGAAATTTTTCAAGGAAATAATAATCTAGAGAGGATAACCCGCCATCGTTTTTATTTCTCCAGTTCATTGTCCCAATTGCTATACCAGTGGCGCCAATAAATGCCACAGCTCCCTTTTTAAGTAGTTTATAAACCAGGCTAGAATGATCATCAGGGTTACCATTGTTACAAGAACATGCATATACAATGGATGGTTTATCATTACTTAGACTATGTTCATCTCCAGACTCAATAAATGGTTTATACTTCATTTCAAAACCCTCTGGGACGTCATTTCCATCATCCTCTGACCAGATTTTTCTTAAACCTGAGTTGTTCCTACCATGTGACTCCCAGTTAACTATGCCATATCCTTTTTTCCATTCATTTATCACATTAGATTTTGTCAAAGGCTTATCACAATTATACCTAGAAGGGCTAAGTCCATCTTTCTCATACATGGTTTTCACAGAATACCCTGCTTTTTTGAAAAGATTATTTTTACACTTTTCCATTAAAACAGCGCCATCGGTCTTTAGATAACCACTATCATTGTTCTCATTATCATATGTCAATATTGCACCTAAAAGCAAGGCTTTTTCCTTCCACCCTCCACCGTCGTTTTCAAAACCTTGGATTTTGTTACAAATATTTTTCACTGTTCCATCATCATCAAAAGGTATCCTACCAATGTACACATCACCTACAAAATAAGGATCATCATCAAAACATTCTCCATAGAGGCCATCACCATCGCTATCCCAATCACCTGATAAATCCGCGTAATACATGTCTGTTGGCGTACGTAAATTCATGTTATTAGGTATAGGATAGCAGTGTCTCATAGGAATAGTTTTAGTGCTACCTACGATCAAAACATATTTGATACCCCAGCCATCGTTATACAAATACTTATCCACAAGGAAATCTCTAATAGCTTTAGCCTTGTCCTCTCCCTTATCCTTATAGTTTTCATATATCCAAGAGGTTGTAACAATTTTTACAGAGTAACCAAGACTCTCCTTATAGTTTTTAAAATCACTCAATGCATCCACTAGGTTATCTGACGTGATAATAACATAATCATAATGAGGAGAAAGCCTGGATATATTCCCAGGTTTATAGGTATAAAAGTTTTTTATTTCATCATAATTGTAAATAATCCTTGATAGTTCATCATCCATTAAACTATCAAAAGCTACTGTTTTATTTTGCTTTATATAATATATCTTAAGAGTTACTCTCCTATGAAGAGTCAGTCTATTGTTTTTATATGTGAACGGATAGAATCTTATCCTTGCATAAGAGTATCCTCTAATTTTTCCCATGCCGAGATATCTAAAAACATTTTCATTGCTACTTTTTACCTTGTTTTTCAAACTGGTGATGCTATCCAATTTTTTAATTATTGTTTTTCCATCAAATGAGACAACATCTGGTACCTTTACTATCTTATATTCACTAGGGATAGAGATTTTATCATCTTCTACAATACTGATCTTAGAAACCTTAGCGTCTGGGGGTAGACCAATAAAGAATGTTTTAGCAGGCAACTTGGGCTCGCCTGGAATCACATCGTAACCAAAATTATCCATCAATATTTCCGAAAAACCATCATCTAATGGTTTAATAGAGTAGTTATTACTTTTCAATGTTATTACAATTGAATTATCTCGTTCATTGTTTTTACTGTACACATTTGAAAAAATAGTTGAGGATAACAGAATTAGTGTTATCAACAATATAATATTAGCCCTTGAATTTTTTTTCATGTCTTATTATTATAGTTTACCCCCACCTAATATAAATATTTTTCTTAAAATATAAAAATTGTTTGTTGTATAAACCCAGAGGCAGAGTATTTAAGAAAAGATATATAACCAAGTTGATATAACAAAAACCGATGTTATATGTTTGATACGCCGATAATAATAGTGAATGTTAAAACCTACTCTGAGGCTATAGGCGAGAAGGCTGTAGAATTAGCAGAGATAATGGATAAACTAGCCAAGGAAACCAGTGCTAGCTTAGCCATAGCAGTTCAGCATACTGATATCCAAAAAGTTGCAGATTCTGT
>Ga0164310_10002844_pt1 | contig 10031 bp, 7 predicted proteins | sample GuaBasSedimGuay1_FD_121795 | JGI IMG/M metagenome (GOLD analysis project Ga0164310, IMG submission 121795) | Subseafloor sediment microbial communities from Guaymas Basin, Gulf of California, Mexico - Guay1, Core 4569-9, 0-3 cm | ecosystem: Environmental > Aquatic > Marine > Hydrothermal vents >... | reverse complement strand
TTTGGCCTGTTTGAGGGCCCTTGTTTGACGCAAATTGGGTGCAATGGAGGAAGATACAAGGTCCTTGTCCTGCCCTATGACAAGGCGCACAATGGCCTTTTTCAGGCTTTCCATCCCTTCTCCTGTCAAGGCGGAGACCTTTGCCACAGGGAGCGATGAGAAATGGCCCAAGGCCTTATCCCAATCCATGCCGGCCGGCAGATCGATCTTGTTCAATACCACCAACGTGGCCTTGTCCTTCACTTGATCAAGGAGCGAAAGATCGTCCTGAGTGAGGGGTTCACTTTGATCGATTACGGCCAAAATCAGGTCCGCCTCATTGAGCTTTTGTTCGGTTAGGCGGATTCCTATCTTTTCCACCTCATCAGAGACCTTTCTCAGTCCTGCAGTATCCATAAGTCTTAAAGGTATGCCTTCAATAGTGAGACTGGATTCGATGATATCCCTTGTGGTGCCAGGAATTGAAGTTACAATAGCCCGTTGCTCATCCAGGAGACAGTTTAACAGACTGGATTTGCCCACATTGACACGGCCTGCAATTACTGTGTTGATCCCGTCAATCCATATCTTTTTTTCCGAATGAGCCTTGATAAGGGCATCCACTTCAGGGATGATTTTTCCTGAAATGGTCGTCAAACAACGGCCCTTGTCCAAGAATGTATCTTCTTCCTCGGGAAAATCAATGGCAGCCTCTACATGGGACAGGATCTCAAGGATCTTTTCCCGCAGCGCATAGATTTTTTCCTTGAAAACGCCCTTTATTTGCTGAGAAGCCAGGTGTAGGCCTCGCTCTGAGCGGGAGCGGATTAGGTCAATTACGGCCTCGGCCTGGGTAAGATCGATGCGACCGTTTAGATAGGCCCTTAAGGTAAACTCACCGGGCCGCGCAAGCCTGGCCCCTGAGTCCATTACAAGCTCCAGTATTTTGGACAGTAGGAGAAAACCACTGTGGGAATTGATCTCCACCACATCTTCCCTGGTATAGGTATGTGGGGCCTTCATGTAAGAAAGGAGGACTTCGTCCAGATTTAGACCTGTGTTCGGATCATAGATGTGGCCTAAGTAAAGACGATGACTCTTGAAATGGGTGAGGGAGTTCCTTGGCCTAAAGATGCGCTTGGCGATTTTCAGCGCCTCGGGGCCGCTGATTCGGATGATACCTATCCCGGCCTGTCCCACAGGTGTGGCAATGGCAGCAATGGTATCGGCTTCTTGATCCATTTTGATCTTATCCTGGCCAGCAAAGGACAGGGGGCCACTACCTGGGAAGGCAAAAATACCCTCAGCAGGTATTCTTGAACTGTTGAGGTAGGCTTATGGAACCCTTTGCCCTTTCCAGGTCTTGTGGGCCTGCCCTTCACACTAAGATTTTTTTGGAATGATAAGGACCTTCTTGAGTAACCCCTCACCTCTACTCTTGGTGTCCAGCTCTGCGTCATCTTTAAGGGCCAGGTGTATGATCCGTCGTTCCCGAGGAGTAAGGGGATTGGTCATGACCGGTTTCTTGATCCTTTTGGCCTTATCCCCCATTTTCAGGGCCATCTGGATCAAGGCGTCGCGCCGCCTTTGCCGGTAATTTTCTGCATCCACCACCACTTGAACCTTTTTTGATAAAGATCTGTTTACGATTTTATTTACAATGAACTGGAGGGCGTCCAGATTTTTACCTTTGCGACCGATCAGTAGTCCAGATTTATCCCCTTCAATGTTCAGAATGACTTTTCCGTCTTCATTGGCTGCCGTGACCTTGGCCTCCATGGGAATGAGAGAGAGGATGTCCTCCAGCGTCTTCTTTGCAAAGGCCAGTTCATCTTCCTCTGTGGTTTCTTCTTCAGTTTCAATGGTTACCCTGATTTTGGCCTTTTTGGTTCCAACTATACCAAAGATTCCGGCAGATCCGGGCTCGATTATTTCGATATCCATTTCTTCTCGCGATTTATTGAGTTCTTTACAGGCCTTTTCAATGGCTTCCTCTGTGGTCTTTCCCTCGAATTCAAACTGTTCCATAATCTGTCCTCCAAACATTAAGCCATTCGTTTTTGAATGCGATATTGCTGGCCTATGGAAAGTATATTGTTTACCAGCCAGTACAGCACCAGCCCCGACGGGAAATTGATGAACATAAAGGTAAATATTATGGGCAAAAACATCATGAATTTGGCCTGTGTGGGGTCGCCGGGAGTAGGAGTCATCTTCTGCTGGATGTACATGGAGGCACCCATCAGAAGCGTGAGTACCGGGATTCCATATGGGGGTGCCATAAAAGGAACCTTGAAAGAAAAGTGGAATAACCTGTCGGGGGCTGAAAGATCGTTTATCCACAACATGAACGGGGCATGTCTCAATTCAATGGCTTTACCTAGGATCCTGTAAAGGGCAAAGAACACCGGGATTTGGATGATCATGGGAAGGCACCCACTCATGGGGTTTACCTTATATGTTCGATATAGTGCCATCATTTCCTTGTTCATTTGCTCCCGATTGTCCTTATACTTTTCCCTTATCTTGGCCATAATTGGTTGAAGCTTCTGCATCTCTTTCATAGATTTATAGCTTTTGTGCGTGAGGGGCCAAAATAGGATCTTAATTAGAATGGTAAGCAGTATGATGGAAACACCGTAGTTGTGGATATATTTGTTGAAGAACCGCAATGCGTAAAGGAGTGGTTTGGCGATGATATTGGTCCAGCCAAAGTCCACGGCCTTATCCAGACCCCTGCCGAATTGTTTTAGAACCGTCAGCTGCCTAGGCCCGAGAAAAAAGGTATAGGATTTTTTCAACTCAGCCCCAGGTGCGGCAGTAAGAGGAGGTTCCAAGAGGGTACCGATCTGTTTGCCGGAGTTGGGATCCTCCTGGCCTTGAAACACGGCATTGGTGGCCGCCTGCGGGACAATGGCGCAGATAAAGTAGTTCTTTTGATAAGCCACCCATTGAAGATTACCGGTTAACTCCTTTTTAGGCGTCTTTTTCTTGAATTTCATTTGGGTGACTTTTCCGTTTCTAAGGGCGATTAGACCGGTAAAGGGCGCATAGTAGCCCCCTTTTTTCTTGGGAGGCATACCTGTAACCTGTGCAATAAACCTCCCTTTGAGGGGTTGCATTGTCCTGTTTAGGACTTCTATGTCCACATCAATGCGATACTGGTCCGGATAAAAGCGGAATCGTTTTTGGACTTCTAGGCCACTTTGTGTTTTTGCATAAAAGAGGATTTCCGCAGGGCCTGAGCGAGGTTCTAAGGTTAAGTCCGTTCCATTGGTCTGAAAGACAAGGGGAGGATTTTGAGGCGATGAGGCCAGACTGAAATGGATCTGGATAAATTCATTCCTTATCCCGGGATCCACAAGATCCACAAGGGGGGAAGAAGGATCTATCGTTTCTCGGTATCCCTTGAGTTTGAAACTTTTAATGGTAGGTCCCAGATTGGATAAGACCGCCCTATACAAAGGGGTCTCCACCACAATTTCTTTTTCTTTGATATCCTGGGCCAGTGTCACAGGCCCTGGAGGTGTCTCGGCTAGGGGTGCAGGCCTTGCCCTTTCCTGTGATTCTGTGATGGCTTTTGTGGGAGGATTAGTTGCCGATTTTTCCGGTTTTGGCGCTTGTTGTTGGCTAGGGCTGAAGAAGATGGACCACAAAAAGAGGACCAAGAAAGAGAGTACAAATGCAAGTAACGTCCTTTTGTCCATAATATATCCTTTAAATCATTAGGTGTCTGGGTGAGGGCCCGCTCACCCGTTAAGCTCTATTTTGCTACGGACTCGCACACCTTAAGGGCTCCAAAAGCCCACCAAGAGCGAGGTCCAATAGATCTTGGGCAAACTTTCCCATGATTTCAGGGCAATGGATCGTACCCACCAGGGTGGAAGGGGTGGCACTTTGAGACCCTTACCACGGCAAGCATGCCCCCCTTCAGAATCCCATATTTTTCAATGGCCTGACGGGCATAATCAGAACAAGAGGGGTAAAAGCGGCAACACGGAGGCTTGAAGGGTGAAATAATCCTTTGGTATATGGTTATCAGGGCTATGGGGCCCTTCTTTAGGTTATTTACGATACTTCTCATTAAAAAGGATACCACCTAGCTCCTCTGTTACGTTCTTCAGCTTCAACCCTGATGCGTCTTTCCTGGCAATAATGAGGAAGTCATGACCTTCCGGGAGAAGCGGCTTGTTGAGTCTAAAGAATTCCCTGATAAGCCTCTTGATCCGGTTTCGTCTAACGGCGTTGGCCGTCTTTTTGGTAACCGTTACCCCCAGTCTCCTTATGCCCAGGCCATTTTCTTTCAGAATCACTGCAAAATGTTCTGTTTGATATCGTTTTCCCGACCGATTTACATTGACAAAATCTGATCGATTCAATAATCTTTCATTTTTTGAGAAGGATTGAGACTTTTCCTCATGATCGCGATGCGGTCGAGAATTCATGGGCATAAATAATTACACAGTTAAGCGCTTCCGCCCTTTGGCCCTTCTTCGCTTGAGAACATTTCTGCCAGCTTTTGTTTGCATTCTGACCCTGAAGCCATGGGTCCTGGCCCTTTTTATGTTGCTTGGTTGATAGGTGCGTTTCATAGTTTTTTCAAGTCCTTGATTGAAATTTTATATAAATTTTCATTTAATCACCAGCCAAGAACTTTGTCAAGATAAATAAGGTCTTTACCGATCTTAAAATTAGGGTTACAGTCATAATATGAAAGGAGATAGTAATGCTTTTGGATCCAATTTTAGGCTGGTTCTCAAATGACTTGGCCATTGATTTAGGGACTGCCAACACCCTTGTTTATATGAAAGGCAAGGGAATTGTGCTGAGCGAGCCCTCTGTAGTCGCGGTCAGGAAAAACGGCAGAGGTGCCAATAAGGTGCTCGCAGTAGGCAAAGAGGCCAAGATGATGCTGGGAAGAACTCCCGGTAATATCGTTGCCATAAGGCCCATGAAAGACGGCGTGATCGCTGATTTCGAAATTACCGAGGCCATGCTGAGGCATTTTATTCGAAAGGTCCATAACCGCCGGACCCTTGTAAGACCAAGAATCATTATCTGTGTACCCAGCGGCATTACCCAGGTTGAAAAGAGGGCGGTTAGGGAATCGGCTGAATCGGCTGGAGCCCGGGAGGTCTTTTTGATTGAGGAGCCGATGGCTGCTGCCATTGGAGCGGGATTGCCTATTACGGAGCCCACCAGCAACATGGTCGTGGACATTGGCGGGGGGACGACTGAGGTAGCAGTAATTTCTTTGGCGGGCATTGTGTACAGCAAGTCGGTCCGAGTAGGCGGGGATAAGATGGATGAGGCCATCCTTCAACATATTAAACGGAAATACAATCTTCTTATAGGAATCAGGACCGCTGAAATTATAAAGACAACCATTGGAAATGCTTACCCTAGCGAGCAGATAGAAACCATCGAAGTCAAGGGCAGGGATTTGGTTACGGGGATACCCAAGATTCTTACCATTGATTCGGAAGAGATTCGAAAGGCCATTTCGGAGCAGGTGGAAACAATTGTGGAAACGGTGCGTATCGCCTTGGAGCAAACTCCGCCTGAGCTGGCAGCAGACATTGTTGACAAGGGGATTGTGCTTACAGGAGGTGGATCTTTACTAAAGAACCTGGATGTTCTGCTTAGGGAGGAGACAAAACTTCCCATTACCATTACCGAAGACCCTCTTTCCACCGTGGTCTTAGGGTCTGGAAAGGCGCTAGACAATCTGGAAATTTTGAAAGAAGTGGCCATTAGATAATGGGCCTAGCCCCATGGGAAAGTGGCTCCGGATTGTTTGTTTTGCATCGCAGGGTTACAGGGATTATCCCCATAGAGAAGCGAGGTATGAGAGCAGTCATTGAGAGATGCCACATTCTTTAGGAAGGCCTGGATATGGGCCCTGTTTTGCATTATAGCCCTCCTATTGCTGTCGTCCGCTTCAGAAACCCAACGACAGTGGAACCCATTGGACCGATTCTTAGTCGAAATTACATCTCCCATCCAGAAGCTTTTCACCCGTGCAGTAGATGCCATAGAAAATTTTTGGCTTGACTATTTTTACCTCGTAGATGTGCGCCGCGAAAACAAGGAGCTGAAAAAGCAAGTTAACCAGCTTATGATGCAAAATACCCGTTACCACGAACTTCTATCTACTTATAAGCGGCTTCAAGCCCTTCTGAATTTCAAGCAGACCTTTGAAGAGCCTGTGATTGCGGCCCAGGTGATCGGTAGGGACCCCAGTGGCTGGTTTCGTTCGGTTATTATTGATAAAGGAAAAGAAGACGGCATCCAGGTGGACATGCCGGTGGTCAACGCACTGGGTGTTGTGGGGCGGGTTGTGGGGGTATCAGCCCATTATTCCAAGGTGCTTCTCATCATAGATCAAAACAGTTCTGTGGATTGTCTGCTGCAGCGTTCCCGGGACAGGGGCATGGTAAAGGGGCTTTTTCCGGAGCGGTGTAAGGTGGCATATATCGTGAAATCCAGTGACGTTATTATAGGGGATCAGGTGGTGACTTCAGGGCTGGGAGGTGTTTTTCCAAAGGGACTCCCATTGGGCCGTGTCATAAAGGTGGAGGATAGCCCTGGGGAACTTTTCAAAGATATAGACATGAAGCCAGCCGTAAATTTTTCAAAACTGGAGGAAGTGCTTGTCATTTTAAAGAAATCGTTGGCCTTTGATTAATGGGCGAGAAAAGAAACATTTTGCTTTACATAATTACATGGATTGCCGGCCTGTTTTTTATCCTTTTGAAAGGTAGGTGGTTGGAAGGCCTTGGGTCTACCATGCTTGACCTGGACCTTATTCTCATCCTTATAGCCTACCTCTATTTGCGCCGCGGGGGGGTGGCAGCAGGCTGTTTTGCCTTTGGCCAAGGATTTGTTATGGATACCTTTTCTGGTGGTTTTAAGGGACTCTTTGTTTTCCTATATCTGATTTCCCTGGCTTGCATTGCACTGCTATCTCGTTTCCTCCACCTGGACAATCCCAGGGGACAAGTCTTCGTTGTAGGGGCGGCATGGCTTGTTGAAAAAGTACTATTCGGGGCGATGTTATTGACCCTTGGGAGCCAACTGGTACTTGAGGGGAAAGATATTTGGCTTCTTATCTTGTCTCTTGTTGTCTCGGCAATGGCAGCCCCAGTTTGCTTCTCTTTCCTGGACCGCTTGAAGGTGGCTGTATCGGATTCAAACCATGAGCGCAAGATTGTATTGGAACAGCATTGAGGTACACATAGGGCATTGAAAACATCAGTCCTTGACCCCATATCCATTGAGGTGCTCAACAGACAAATCAGGAAGGCGACGTTGCTTGCCATAGTGGCCTTCGGTCTCCTGGCGGTGAAGTTGTGGTCTTTACAGATCCTCAATGGGCCCCAGTACAGGACTAAATCTGAAAACAACCGAATCAGACTCCAAGATATCCCTTCCTATAGGGGGCTGATCTATGACCGAAACGGCGCGGTGCTCGTCAATAACCGACCTTCCTATGATCTTTACGTGGTGCCGGAGGATGTGAAAGACACAGAGGTACTAGTGTCTCATCTCCGGCGCTTGGTTTCGCTTGATCCGGTAAGGGCTCTAGACCTGATCAGAAAGATGCGCAAGGCCACCCCGTTTAAGCCCGTTTGTCTCAAAAGAGGACTGACCCGCGATGAGGTGGCTGCCTTGGAAACGCACCGTTTCAACCTCCCTGGGGTGGTGATCACAGTAACCCCAGAGCGGCATTACATCATGGGGGATTTTGCATCCCATGTGTTGGGATATTTGGGAGAGATTACGGAAAAAGAGCTCAGGAGCAAAAGATACTATGATACCAGGGTAGGAGACCTGGTAGGTAAGGCGGGTGTTGAATTGAAATGGCAGCGTTCCTTGGCGGGGATCCGAGGGGGAGAGCAGGTTGAGGTGGACGCTGCAGGCAGACAAATACGTGTCATTTCCAAGCAAATGCCCAGACCGGGGGCAAACGTGTATCTGACAATAGACAAGGGCCTGCAAGAGGCTGCAGAGGCCTCTCTAGGAGATAAAAGAGGCGCTATTGTGGCTATAGACCCCAACAACGGGCAAGTCCTAGCTATGGTAAGCAAGCCCTCTTTTGACCCAAATCTTTTTGTGGGTGGTATAGATCCCCTGACCTGGCAGGAGATGATTACTGGTAAGGATTTTCCACTCCAGAACCGGGCCATTGCCGGATTGTACGCACCAGGGTCCATATTCAAGATCGTGGTGGCATTGGCAGCACTGGAGGAAGGGGTAGTGGATCCAGAAGAAGAAATCCATTGCCCGGGGTGGCTGCAGCTTGGCAACCGGACATTCCGATGCTGGAAGAAATCTGGCCATGGGAGCGTGAGTCTCCATAGGGCGCTGGTGGAATCTTGTGATGTCTACTTTTATACTTTGGGCAGAAGGCTGGGTGTGGATAAGATTTCCAAATATGCGCGACAGATGGGCCTCGGCCGTCGCACCGGGTTTGATCTTGGATTTGAGAAAGGCGGTCTTGTCCCAAGTCGTTTGTGGAAGTTAAGAAGATGGGGTATGCCCTGGCAGATGGGGGAGACCCTTTCTTTGGCCATTGGGCAAAGTTACCTTTTGGTCACGCCTCTTCAGGCCGCATGCCTAATCTCATCAGTGTTCAATGGAGGCTACCTGTACGAACCCCAGGTTAGCAAGCTTGTTCGAGACGTAGAGGGGAATGTCTTGTATGCCTTCCGGCCCAAGATCAATGGACAATTGAATTTTTCCGAAGAACATATGGATTTGGTCCGAAAGGCGCTTGTAGGGGTGGTAAATGAACCTCATGGTACTGGCCGGAGGGCGGCTATCGATGGTGTGGTGGTGGCCGGAAAGACCGGAACAGCCCAAGTAGTTGGACTGGACAAGGACGGACAAGATAAATCCGATCTACCACAATTCAGGGACCATGCCTGGTTTGTGGCTACAGCCCCCGCAGACAATCCAAAGATTGCAGTTTCCGTATTGGTGGAACACGGGGGGCATGGCGGCAGTGGGGCTGCCCCCATTGCCAAACAGGTCATCGAAACCTATCTCAAGGGTCTGAAGGATTCAGCCCTTAGAGCAGAGGTGCACGCCCAATGATTATGGCTAACAGGATAAGCGGGTAAATCCCGAGGAGGTTTCATGTTTGACAGAAGGCTTATCCAAAACTTTGATTGGTTTATTCTTTTGATCCTTCTTGGAATAGCTGCCGCCAGTATCTTGAATCTCTATAGTGCAACCTTTCCCATAAGAGACCAGGGGGGAAGTCAGGTTTTTATCCGTCAAATATACTGGTATGGTTTGGGATTTGGCATATTTCTGATGATGACCACATTTAATTATTTTACCTTGGAGCGCATGGCCTATCCCGCGTATGTCTTTTCTGTGGGCTTATTGGTCTTGGTCCTTCTTATCGGAAAGATATCCTCTGGATCTCAAAGATGGCTTAGTTTGGGACCTATTTCGTTTCAACCCTCTGAGGTGGTTAAGATCACATTGGTCATTGCCCTGGCACGTTTCTTTAGTGAGAAAAGGGAATTCAAAGAATACCGGTTGAGGGACCTTTGGCAACCGTTTGGCATGATTCTTGCACCTTTCCTATTGGTGGTTAAGCAACCGGATCTTGGCACTGCATTGCTACTTGTATTGGTAGGGGCCTCTGTAGTTTTCCTGGCCAAGATTCATTGGAAATCTATTGTTATTCTTATTACTTCGATATTGGTGCTGGCCCCTTTTGTATGGATCCATTTAAAGCCATACCAGCAGAGACGAATTTTGACCTTTTTGAGGCCAGACATGGATCCTTTAGGCGCAGGCTACCATATTAACCAGTCAAAAATCGCCATAGGCAGTGGGCTGTTATGGGGAAAGGGTTTTCTCCAGGGTACTCAGACGAGACTCCATTTTTTGCCTGAGCAGCACACGGATTTTGCCTTTTCCGTGTGGGCAGAGGAATGGGGGTTTATTGGGGCCATTTTCCTGCTGGCCCTCTATTTTCTCATTATTCTATGGGGAATCTATATTGCCAGGAGTTCTAAGGATAAGTTTGGGGC
>Ga0164310_10002842_pt1 | contig 10032 bp, 9 predicted proteins | sample GuaBasSedimGuay1_FD_121795 | JGI IMG/M metagenome (GOLD analysis project Ga0164310, IMG submission 121795) | Subseafloor sediment microbial communities from Guaymas Basin, Gulf of California, Mexico - Guay1, Core 4569-9, 0-3 cm | ecosystem: Environmental > Aquatic > Marine > Hydrothermal vents >... | reverse complement strand
CGGCACGCGCTGATTCTTGCCCACGGGCCGCGAGGTGAGGACGATGTCGCAGGTCTGGGACACGATTTTCGCGTCCTCGTCGAAAGTCTCGTAGAAGTCGCCCAGGCGGTAGAGGACGATGGCGTCCGGGTATTGGCTTTTGATCTGGAGATATTGGCGGCGCAGCGGCGTTATCCCTGAAGATTTGCTCATGGAATCCCTCCCTCCAGCCCGATTATACCACACCTCCTTTCATCTGGACAAACGTGCGTTGAGGTGCGACGCACCTTGCCCACTTGACGCGCAGCCAACTTACGGGTATAATCTGTCAGACCTCAGACAAATAGTCGTCGTCTCTGGCCTTGATCCTGGGACCGACGACCAAAAGACCAGGCGACAATACGATGACAAGGAGCAAAGAATGTCCAAGAAACACTCGAAACTGATCACCGGGCCAACTTTCGAGGAGATGCTGCATCCAGAGAAAATTGACCCCGCTGTGCGCCAGCGTGCGCTGCGCATGATGAAAGAGGACCCTCTCGACCCCATCAACCTGTACAACATCACCTGGAAAGACGCCAACAACAACATCTACTATTACGTGCTGCCGCCCCAGCTCACCGGCGTGGAGGCCCCCATCGTCGTCTTATACAGTAAGGATTTCCCCACCGGCAGTCACAAGGTAGGCGCCACTTACTCGGTGCTCGTCGAAAAAGAGCTCACCGGCGAGGTAGACCCCACCCACCACTCTCTGATCTGGCCCAGCACCGGCAATTACGGCATCGGCGGGGCGTGGGTTGGCTGCCGCATGGAATTCGATAGTATCGTCATCCTGCCGGAACTGATGAGCAAGGAACGGTTCGACCTGGTGCGCAGCTACGGCGCGCGGCTGATCCTCACCCCCGGTTGCGAGTCCAACGTCAAGGAAATCTACGACAAGAGCAAGGAGCTGAAAGCGCAGGACCCGGAGCGCATCCGCATCCTCAACCAGTTCGAGGTCTTCGGCAACTATCGCTTCCACTACTACGTCACCGGCAACACCTGCATCGAACTGGCTGCGGAGTTGAAGGAGAAAGGCATCGGCAACGGCAAGGTGGCGGCCTACGTCTCGGCAATGGGCTCGGGGGGCACCATCGCGGCCGGCGACCGGCTCAAGCAGGAATGGCCCGAACACAAGATCGTCGGCCTGGAGCCTATCCAGTGCCCCACCGTCTACTGGAACGGCTACGGCGGTCACGACATCCAGGGCATCGGCGACAAGCACGTCACCTGGATTCACAACGTGATGAACATGGACGCCATCATGTGCATTGACGACGTTGAATCCAAGAAGGGCCTACAACTGCTCACCGAGGAAGCCGGCTGGAAGACGATGATTGACCGCTACGGCGTTCCTGAGGATAGCGTGCGGTTGATGGCCGAGACCTTCGGCATTTCCGGGGTGTGCAATGTGTTGGGCGCGATCAAAACTGCCAAGTGGTACGGTTTCGGCAAGGACGACGTGATTATCACCATCCTGACTGACGCCATTGACCGCTATCGCTCGGTGATGGAACAGATGACAGCCACCTACGGCAAGATGGACGAGGTCGAGGCCGCCGTGCGATTGGTGAGCATCTTCCACAAGCAGAAGCTGGACTGGATCGGTGAGGGCACGCGCGAGGCCCGCAATCGCTGGCACAACCTGAAGTATTATACCTGGGTGGAGCAGCAGGGGAAAACCGTCGAGGAGCTGAACGCGCAGCGTCACCAGGACTACTGGGAGGCACAGCAGGCGCGCGTGGCCGAGATAGACCGGCTCATCCACGAGTATCGGGGGTATTGAACTGCGTGGATGTGAAAAAACGTCACTGCTATTGATGAACCGGCCGGGCAACTGAGCGTGTTACGTGGTGCGTGTTGCGCGAAGAGAACGGAACACGCAACACGCATCACGGTTAATTGGCAGGCAAAGGGGTGTATAAACGGGGATCAGTTTTCACGCTTCTCATACGCGCTCAGTATAACAACGGTTCAGTGACCACAACTGCGGCACGAAGTCGCCATGCACGAGCTACATCCGCTGCCGGCCATGGTCCGGCTCTCGCCACTGCTGCCCTTGCTGACGGCGGCGAACAGGGAAAGAGCCCGACTGGTGTTCGTGCTCTGGCAGTTCGTGCAGGCGATGGGCGCGTCGGCCTTACTCATCGGCCGCAGCTTGGAGAACTTCGTCCCACAATCCGCGCAACAATACTCGTAGATAGGCATCGCCAACCACCTCCCATTCTCGGCAATATTGTACTCTCTTTGGAGGGAATGGTCAAGGAGAGAGGTGACGGGCGCTTCTTAAAGTGCCTGTCACCTGGAAGGGGACAGACTGTTGAAAGAACTGACTGATCGCGCATTAAACACGGCACAAATACAGGGCGCGACTTACGCCGACGTGCGCATCGTCCGCCGCCAGACCCAGTCCATCGCCGTGAAAAACGGAGCGGTGGAAGCTTTGAAAATCACGGAGGATCAGGGATTCGGCGTGCGGGTCATCGTGGACGGCGCGTGGGGGTTCGCCTCCAGTGCCCGCCTGGAACCGGCAGAGGTGGATCGGGTCACAGCGTTGGCCGTACAGATCGCCCGCGCCAGCGCGCTGGTGAAAAGGGAGGAGGTGAATTTAGGGCCTCCAGAGGTGCACGTGGCCACCTACCGCACACCGGTACAGATTGATCCTTTCGACGTCCCCCTGGAGGACAAAATCGCCCTGCTGCTGGCCGCTGATCAGGAGATGCGCCGCGAGCCGGCCGTGAAGGTGGCCAAAGGCAGCCTGCAATTCATCCGCGAGCGCAAGACCTTCGCCAGCAGCGAGGGAAGCTACGTCGAGCAGGAGATCATCGAATCAGGGTGCGGGTTGGAGGCCACCGCCGTCAGCGAGAGCGAGGTACAGAAGCGGTCGTATCCCAACTCCTTTGGACGGCACCAGGGCACGGCGGGTTACGAGCTGGTGCAGGCCATGGACCTGGTGGGCAACGCTCCACGGGTTGGCGCGGAGGCCGTCGCCCTGCTGAGCGCACCCCAGTGCCCCAGCATGATCACCACCCTGATCCTGGGGGCGACACAGTTGGCCCTGCAGGTGCACGAATCCTGCGGCCATCCCATCGAACTGGACCGCGTGTTCGGCACCGAGGCGGCCTACGCCGGAACCAGCTTCCTAACTCCCGAAAAGTTGGGCGTCTTCCGCTACGGTTCAGAGATAGTGAACATCACCGCCGATGCCACCGTGCCCGGCGGGCTGGGCACTTTCGGGTTCGATGACGAGGGGGTGCCCGCCCAGCGAACGCCAATCGTGCGCCATGGGGTGTTCGTCGGCTACCTCACCTCGCGGGAGACGGCGACCAGGTTGGGCCAGCGCTCCAACGGGACAATGCGCGCCAGCGGTTGGAACCGGATACCCATCATCCGCATGACCAACGTCAACCTGGAACCGGGGGAATGGGACTTCGACGACCTGATAGCCGACACCGACGAGGGCCTTTGCGTGGAGATGAACAAGTCGTGGAGCATTGACGACAAACGGCTCAACTTCCAGTTTGGCACCGAGGTGGCCTACGAGATCCGGCACGGCAGGCTTGGCCAACTTTATAAAAACGCGACTTATACCGGAATCACCCCCCAGTTTTGGGCCAACTGCGACGCCATCTGCAACGAGAAGTACTGGCACGTGTGGGGGACCCCCAACTGCGGTAAAGGACAGCCATCTCAGGTAGCCCACGTGGGGCACGGGGCGGCCCCGGCCCGCTTTCGCAACGTGCAAATAGGGGTGATAAAATAAGCACAGGGGGGGAATGCCATGCCCGAAGATCTGTGGAAAATTCGCCAGCGCAAGAAAATGTCCGTGGCCGACCTGTCCGCCAAGTCAGGCGTGCCGGCCCTTTCCATACAGGAATACGAACTGGGACAGGTGGCCATCCGGGCCGCCGACCTGCCCAAACTGGCCAAAGCCCTGTACGTCGAGGAATGGGATATCAAGCTGTTATCCGAGCCCATCCCCACGTCCAGGCCACGCCGGCCATCACGGCCTCGCCCAAGCGCGTCCCCGCCACGAGCGCGAAAAGAGAAGGGGAGCAAAAAGGAACGGCGACCGCCCGGGCCGATCACCGAGGGGCAGAAAGTATACCTCGACCGCCTGTTGACCAAGCTGGATCTGAGCCGGGAGGCCTTTGAGGCGAAGCTGGGCCGTTCCGTGGAATCGCTGACTCAGGAGGAGGCCCGTGAGCAACTCAAGCTCCTGCAGGAGCAAGTACGGGAGCGCAACCAACGAGCACGGGAGACGCAGATTGCGCACATCCTGGAATTGGGCAAGAAACTCGAGATGGACCGCCCCGCACTGGAGGCCGAAGCGGGCAAGCCGCTAACGGAGCTCTCCCGACGCGAGGCAAGCCGCCTGCTGCGTGATCTCCAGGAGCGCCTGACCGCGAAGCAGGCCGCCACCCCTAAACGCAAGCGGGCGCACCTGCCGGAGGCGGTGGATGAATTCGAGTTCAACTACCTCGCCCGGCAACAGGAGGAGGGAGCCACCCTGGTCTTCACCCTCTTCGACGGTAGCGTGTTCAGCGGACAGATCGTCGGCTTCAGTCCCTACAGCATCACCATCCGCGAGCCCGGTGGCGACGAGGTCACTTTGCAGAAGCTGGCCATCGCTTATTACCGGCGGGCGACGGGACAAGGAGGCGAGTGATGAGTCTGGGTGATTACCTGCGCTATCTGCGCGCCCTCCATGGCGGGATGGATACCTGGACCATCGCCCGAGCCATCGGCCTGGAGCACCCCTACCCCATCAACGAGATCGAGCAGCGCTACCGCGCGGTGGGCGACGACGATCTGCTGGCCAAACTGGCCACCTACTACGACGTCCCGGTCGAAGACCTGCGTTGGCGGCGGGAGAGATCGCGCAAGGCGTTCACCATCTTCGCCGACGAGGCGATGCGCACCGGGCAGACGGTACGCCTGCACCTGCGCATGGGAGACACCCTGGAAGGGCGGATCACCTGGTGGGACTTGGGCGCGGTAGGATTGCAGCGCACCGGCGATGGGGAGATCATCGTCGTGCAGCGCCACGCCGTGGACGAATGGGAATCCGCCACCGGAAATTAGCAGCAGTTCAGAGTCAATCAAGCGAGGGCACATGTCCAATCCGTGGAGCGATTTCACCAAGCGACTGGCACTCATTGGAACGCTGATCGGGCTGGTGTTGATCGTGTACCGCTTCAGCGCTATCATTCCACCACTGGTCATCACCGCCATGGTGGCCTATCTGCTCAACCCCCCGGTCGAGCTCCTCTGCACACACACCCGCCTTTCGCGCAACTGGGCCGTGGTCATCGTCTACCTTTTGTTGCTCATCATACTCAGCCTGGGACCAGTGATCTTCGTCCCTACTCTTATCCAGCAGGTGCAGGAGATAGACGTCAACTTCCAGAACATCGCCGACGCCATTCAACAGTTCTTCGCCAAGCCGGTGGTATTCATGGGTTACTCGATTGACCTACGAACGGCCTACCAGGAGATCAGCGGGGCGTTACAGAATGTCCTTTCCACCGCTGCCACTCACACCGTCTCCATTCTGGTGGACCTGGCCTCGATTTTCCTGTGGCTGATCTTTATCATCGTGATTTCCTTCTACCTGCTCAAGGACGCGGATAGGCTGGCCCGGACGTTCGAGGACCTCGTGCCGCCGTCGTACCAAATGGAATTCCGCCAGCTTCGCAGCGAGGTCAGCGGCATCTGGAATGCGTTTCTGCGCGGGCAATTGATTCTCTGCGCGGTGGTAGGCACGGTGGTGGCAGCAGTGCTGGCCGTCCTGGGAGTGAGGAACGCCCTGGTGCTGGGTCTGCTGGCCGGAGTGCTGGAAATCATCCCTAACCTCGGCCCCACGTTGGCCGCCGTTCCCGCCGTACTCATAGCCTACTTCCAGGGGTCTGCCCATCTGCCCCTGACCAATGGCTGGTTTGCTTTGCTGGTCATCGCCGCATACGTCGTCATCCAGCAAGTGGAGAACAATTACCTGGTGCCACGCATCATTGGGCGCTCGCTGAATCTACACCCCCTGGTGGTCATCATCGGGGCCATCGCCGGGGGCACCCTGGCCGGAGTGCTGGGCATCCTGTTGGCCGCGCCCACGCTGGCCACTCTGCGCGTGTTGGCACATTACGTCTACTGCAAGATGCTCGACATGGAGCCATTCCCCCAGAAATCCGCGAAGAAAATGCGCGAAGCCGTTGTGGTGGAGGGCCGCGCCTCGGACAGCACACAAACGTAAGAGGTTCTGCCCGAAAAAATATCACCGCCCGACAACCTTCTGGTTGTCGGGCGGTAGTTGTGCCGGGCCGCAGACCCCTCTCTTGAAGCGTGTCTGAGAATTCAATCCAGCGGCTCGAAGCCGCACCTGGAAGGCTTTCAGCCGAGCGTTCACCTGCGTGGACGCCCTCCGTCCGCGCAGGCGGACAGCCAGCCGCAGGCCCATCAGGCGCGATTTCTAATCGCCGGCATTGCAAATCATTGCACGAGAAAAACCTCTTGCTCCTCCACTGCTTTTCCCTGCATGACGGGCAATTTGACGATGAAGGTCGTGCCCACCCCTACCTCGCTTTTCACCTCGATGGTCCCCCCATGCTGTTCCACGATTCCGTAACTCACCGAGAGCCCCAGACCGGTGCCCTGCCCCACTTCTTTAGTGGTGAAAAAGGGATCGAAGATGCGCTTGATGTTCTCCGGTGGAATGCCGATGCCCGTATCCGAGAAAATGATGTGCACTTCGTCGCCCAGGGATCGGGTGATCAGACGCAGGGTACCGCCCTGGGGCATGGCATCACGGGCATTGATAATGATGTTGACGAACACCTGCTGGAGTTGATTGGCGTCAGCCAGCACCTGGGGGAGATGCGGATCGTAGCCCTTCGTTACCACAACGTTATCCAGTGAAATTTGGTGCTCGATCAGGGCACACGCTGCCTCCAGCACCTCGTTGACGTTGGTCGGCTGGAGGGAGGGCTTGCTGCGCCGGGCGAAATCGAGCAGATTCTGGATGATGCCCTTACAACGCAAACCCTCGCGCTCGATGGTGGCCAAAGGCTTGCGCAATGGATCGTCCTCGGGTAGCTTGCGCAGGATGGCCTGGGAAAAACCGAGCATCACGCTGATGGGGTTGTTCAATTCGTGGGCCACGCCGGCCGCTAATTGGCCAATGGAAGCCAGCTTTTCGGACTGGATGAGCTGCTCCTGGGCCTCCTGAAGCTCTTTGGTGCGCTCGACGACCTTCTGCTCCAGCTCCTCACTGAAACTCTTCACCTCGGTGTACAGGCGCGCGTTCACGATAGCGATTGAGGCGTAGTCGGCAAGCGCGGAGAGCAGGTATACGTCGCTCTCCGTGAAAGTCGTGTTCGACACCTTGTTATCCACCGAGAGGACGCCAATGACCTCCTGGCCGGCCTTGAGGGGTACGTACATCAGTGATTTAACCAGATAGCCGGTCTTGACCTTGAGCCGCTGAGCGTCGCCGCTCTCCAGGAACGGCTGGCCTGTCCTGACTACCTGACCAGCGATGCTATCCTCCACGCGCAGGCGGAAGCCGCGTGCGTATTTTTCGCCCAGGCCACGCGCGGCGCGCATGTACAGCTCGCCGCTGTCCTTATCCACCAGCATCAACGTGCCCTCTTCCGCGCCGGTCACATAGACGGCCGCCTCCACGATGCGATTGAGCACTTTCTCCTGATCCAGCAGGGTCGTGACCGACTTCCCGATAGAGTACAGAATGCTCAATTCTTTAACCCGCCGCTCCAACTGGCGGTTGACCTGCATGATGTTCTGGGTTAACCGGTCGCGTTCGGCACGCAGACGCACTTCGGTCAGCGCGCGCTCGATGCTCTCCAGCATCTCCTGAGTATCGTAGGGCTTGATGACGTAATCGCGTGCACCCAGGCGAAATGCCTGTACTGCTGTCTCCTCTGAACCGTGGAAGGTCATCAGGATCACCGGGATGGTGGATTGTCTCTCTCGCAGGGCAGCCAGAACCTCCAGCCCGGTCATCTTGGGCATCTTCAGGTCCATGATAATCAGGTCCGGATCCTCGGTCAGAGCCTTGCGCAAGCCCGTTTCCCCGTCTTTGGCAATGATATACTCGTATCCGTTGGGCTCCAGGATGTACTCGGTCAAGAATTGTATACTATCATCCCGGTCATCCACAACCAGAACCTTCTCGCCGGCCAACACTGCCTCCACACCTAACCGAAGATGTCATCCAAAAGTTTCCGGACTCGCTGCCGTCGTGCCGTGGTATCAGCCTCGTCCACGGCCATCCGCACAGCCACGGCCCGTCCCGCTTTCAACTCGCCTTTTTCAGGCCAGTGCAACGTCTGATCCCCCAGGCGGATGGGCACTCCCGCGATCTGGGCTGTGGCCTTTCTACGCCGGCCCACCTTGCCCACCCAGACACCGTCGGTCACGGCAGTGGCTGTAGCCTGGGCCGGGGCGACGTCCAGCGTGACAGCCATGCCCACGCGAACGTCCGGCGGCAAGTTTTTCCGAGGCCAGTCCAGCCGCTGCCCGTCGTCGAGCACGACGATAGCCCAATCTTCCTCCAGGCCATCCACGACCCCGCGCAACATCTCTCCCTCCTGCTACTTCTCCGTGCTCACCTGATAGCCGCTGCCGTCCGTGGTAATGGTGATAGTCCCCTGCTGGTCGGTGCGGTAGATTTTGACTTTGCGTCGCGCCAGACGCTCGATCACCTGGCTGCTGGGATGGCCGTAATGGTTGTCCGCCCCCACAGAGATCACGGCCACTTCCGGCGACACGGCGTTCAGCCAAGCCTCACTCGTCCCCGTCTTGCCCCCATGGTGCGATACTTTAAGTATCTGGGCCTGCACGTCGCCCCCCTGATCGAGAATCCATGCCTCTTCCTCATTTTCGGCATCGCCGGTAAAGAGGAAGCTGACTGCGCCGTAGGTCAAGCGGATGACGATAGATGCGTTATTAGTATCGTTGGTCTCGACCACATCATCACCCGGGGCCAGCACTTCCACCTTCAGGGCCGGGTCAAAGTCCAACGGCGTACCCCGCCGGGCCTTAATGGGTGTGAGTTGTCCCGCACTTTTCAGGCGGCTGATCTCCTTCAGGAATGCCTCGTAAGTCTGAGTGGTGTGCTCCTGCCCGGTGAGCACCGCGTAGCGGACCGGAACCTTTTGGAGCACTGTCACCAGCCCGCCGATGTGATCCTGATCCGGGTGGGTGGCTACCAGGAAGTCGAGCTCATCGTATCCGTAAGCGTGCAATGCGGGGATGATGACCTCGTTGGCGTCCCTGGACGAGTTCCCACCATCAATGAGCATCGTATAGCCGCCGGGCGAAAGGATGAGGATCGAGTCGCCCTGCCCGATGTCGAGGAAAAGCACGGTGAGCGTGCCATCCTGCGGCGGAGGTGGTTGGGTAGGAGTGGATGAATTGATGAGCCCGCAACCCAGGATCAGCAGGCTGGTAAGGACGACCAGGGCAACAACAGCTTGCCAGGAATAGGCAGCGAGGGACCTGTGTTTTCTCATGATGTATCTGTTCTTTCTGACTGCACGTTCTGGATGCCACGGCTTTTGCAGCCTGATGGCTAGAAGCTCATCCGCCGCGCGGCTTTTGTGGTGTGGGGCACGCGAAAAGACGACATGCAAATGCAGAGAGTGCCTCAAAAACCCGCTCAACAGGGCGATCGGCTGCAGCGAGGGTGAGCACGCCCCCACTGTTCTCACGAGAAAAAGCGCTCATAGTCGTCGTGACTGCCAATCCAAAACCCCGTGACCGTATCATCTTCCAGAATGCCGATAGCACGATACCCCAACGTTATCCTCACGGACCAAATGTTTTCCTCAGCATTGATACATTTGAAGTGCAAAGATGAGTGAAAGGGATTTTGCATCCATAAGCGGTGGGCTTTCCTGACTCGGCGCTTGATGGTCTTATCAAGAGACCTGTATGTTTCCAAAAAGAAGGTAAGGTCATGGAGGAAGTTGCCTTATTTTGCGCAGCGGCGTGCTAATT
>Ga0164310_10002841_pt1 | contig 10033 bp, 13 predicted proteins | sample GuaBasSedimGuay1_FD_121795 | JGI IMG/M metagenome (GOLD analysis project Ga0164310, IMG submission 121795) | Subseafloor sediment microbial communities from Guaymas Basin, Gulf of California, Mexico - Guay1, Core 4569-9, 0-3 cm | ecosystem: Environmental > Aquatic > Marine > Hydrothermal vents... | reverse complement strand
GATTTAAAATTTGATTCTTTAAATCCTCTGGTAGTTCCTTTAATGTTTTGGCTTCAATAAGTTTTATTTTAGCTTGCTTGCTGCCTCTGCCAGCTCCGGAAAGTTCCTTGAGCTGCCAGACCTTGACTGTTTCAACGTCAACCTTGTCAAGCCTGACGTCCCGGCCACCGTAGGAAACAGGCCTTAGCCAGCCACACATCGGACATTGTATATATTCCATTTGCATAATCAAGCCCTCCAGAAAGGCAGAAAAGGATGTATCTTAAAAATCTCTCTGTCTATCTCTTTCGGCTCTTTGTGGAAGTATGTGCCAAGCATTGGGGACAAGCCCATCGTTGAAGCCAGGGCGGATTTTTTCCAGCGCAGGAAGTCCCAGACCAGCATCAACGGGGCCTTCATCTCCAGTTCAGTTGCCAGGCTCCTTCTTATCGAGTGCCAGCCCTGCCTTTTATTTTTGGCTATGCCGCTCCACCTGCATATCTTATTGAACAACTGCGAAAGCCAGGCGAGACTTAAGGAGGGGAAACTGTATTCCTGAAGTAAATCAACTATTTCCTTGGGCACCAGATGCTTGCGACGCTCTCCCCCTTTGGCGGTTTTGACAAGTATAAGCCAATCTCCCTCGCTGTCTCGCTCAATGTCGTCCTTTTCTATCCTGACTATTTCGGTTCTTCTTAAGCCATAGATAGTGAACAGAGAAATCAGGGCTTGAATTTGAATGTCTTGGCAGTCTTTTGCCCAGGCCACCATCTGGGCTATACTTTTGCTGTCCAAAACTGGTGTGTTCAATTCTGACACGTCCACAACAGGGACGTTGCCCCTTGCGGAATTGAAAGGCCAAGGCTTTTCCTCAAGCTCAAACCTCTTTTTTATAACATAATAGCAAAATCTTCTGTAGCTTGACGAGTAGTTTCTGTCCTTGAGCTCCTTAAGGAAGGAGAGAACTTCCCACTTACTCCACTCCTTTGGCGAGAATTTCCTCATAACTGAGGCATAAGTCGTCCTGGAAAGCGGAGACTTGTTTTCAAAGTCCAAGGCCAGTCTTTTTTCCCATTGTTGCGTCATTGTTGCTCTCTATTCCTGCAACTAACTGAATGTTAGTCTTTTAAGTGCCCTGTTTCCTTCTGCGCTATGTAGTAAAAGTCATAGAGTGCCTTTTTTGGGAAGGGTTCCCCAGGATAAACATCTACTCCTTGACACTCCCAGGCCTAAAGCCGTAGGATTCTCAGGCAACACCGGCGACTGCCGACGTTGGCGCCTGAAGGGTCTGCCCAACCCTGAGAATGTTTAGGGCGGCATTGTAGTCTCTGTCGAGATTCAAGCCGCACAGGGGACAATGATGGATGCGAACAGACAGAGATTTGGGAACTTTTTCCCCGCATTGGGAGCAAATCTGGCTTGTGCCATGGGGCGCCACTTTAACCAACGTCCTACCAGCCTCCGCCGCTTTGTAGGACAAAAGGCTAAAGAACATTCCCCAAGAGCTGTCGGCTATGGATTTGCTTAAGTGTCTGTTCTTGAGCATCCCTTGAATGTTGAGCTCTTCAATATAGATGGTCCCAAAGTTTTCTATGTAGTAATTTGCAACCTTATGCAGAAAATCTTTCCGCTGGTTGCTCACCTTTTCATGAGCTTTTGCAACAAGTATTCGAGCTTTCTCTCTTCGTTCAGAACCCTTTTGTCTTCGAGAAAGTCTTCTCTGCCTGCGACGCAGGAGTTTTTCAGACTGCTTAAAATACTTTGGATTGACAAAAGCGTTACCAGTGGAGTCAACACAGAGTGACCTAATTCCGACATCGATTCCCACCTGGGCCCTGGTCTCTTGGTATTTTTTGGCAGGAACGTTGTCGGAGGAAAAGGCTACGAACCACTTGCCCGTAGATGACCTGCGGACAGTTATGGTTTTGATGTCTCCCTGAATGGGCCTTGACAAGAAGAGTTTTAATCGACCAACATTTTTTATATAGAGGTATCTCCCTTCAAGTTTCCAGCCAGATTGTTTCAAGGTGAAAGAATCATAGCGATTCTTCCCTTTAAATCTGGGAAAGCCCGCTTTACCATTTTTCTGTTTCAGACGGCGAAAGAACCCCCTGAAGGCACGGTCAACACGCTCAACGACATCCTGAAGGACTTGAGAACCAACTACTTTAAATTCAGGATATTTCCTCTTTAATTCAGGCAGCTCTTTCTTCTGTTCATTGGCTGAAATGGACTTGCCTGTTGTTTTATAAACATTTATCCTTTCTTCAAGCATCTGATTATACAGATTTCTACACAGTTCAAGCCAGTGATTACAGTTGGCTTCCGTGGTTTTGTCCATTTTAGCCCGATATTTAAAGGATTTTCTCATTTCTTGCTCTGCGCCTCAATATACTTCTTAATGGTTTGACTGCTCACATTTCCGGCCGTTGAGCAGTAATAGGAAGTTGTCCACATGGAGGGAAGCCTCATCAGTTCCGGGAATTCCTTTCTTAATATTCGTGCTGAATATCCTTTTAGCCTGAACATTATCTGATTGGGGGCAAGGGTAGGTGGACAATTCGCAAAGAGATGAACATGGTCGGGTTGTATTTCTAAAGCCAAAATTCTTAACCCTAAAGATTGTGCCCTTTCGTAAAGAAGCTCTCGTAGTCGAATAGCGATGTTGCCCTTAAGAACTGGTCGTCTTCGGCGGGGAATCCACACGAAATGGTAGTTAATTAAAGATACGGATGTATTCCTATGTCTATGTTCTTGGCCCATAGACTCAATATAGTAAGCAAATTTCAGATTGTCAAGAAAAAAATATCGATTCATCCAACGGCTGAAGCCGTTGGTTTTCTCGATACATTTCTATAAATTCCTCTATCGTCGAGTATTTTCTTACTATATCTAATACGGGTTTAAGCTCTGTTAAAATCTGCTCTTTATCAGGTAGATGTGTATGTTTCATTGTTTCCCCCGATTTTAATCAACAAGAACTCTGCCTATCCAACCAGTGCCTAATTAAAAGTTCTGGTATCCAACCAGTGCCACCGCATTTCGGGCAGGGTCGAACAAGGGCAAAAGTATCTGAAACTGTTGTTAAGGGCAGATAGTTCTCAATTGGAAGGTATCCCTCCCCGTTGCAATTGTCGCATTTTCTGTAGACCACCGTCTCATTCATTGCTGTTCACATTCTCCCTATGGAGGCCAAAAGAAAGAGCCCACCATAGTGTTAAAATACCTTTTTGAAAAAAAACAGGTGCCTTCCTGGGCATCTGAGAGAGATTTTTAGTGTTTTCTTACAAAGCCTTGAGAAAATCGGCCCAGGGGAAGGCTTTCCCTGGACAAGTTTTGTAGGGTGCGAAATCACAATGGCGCTTGACGTTTTCCTTTGGTATTTTGAAAATGTCCATCAGCGCCTTTACCAGCTCAGTTGCCTTTTGAAGCTGCTCCTTTGGCGGGGGGGCAAGGTCGAAATTTCCTATCAACACAATGCCGATACCGTCTCTGTTTTTTCCCTGCTGCTTGCAATGGGCCCCCGTTTCGTTCAACTGCCTCCCCAGCAAAATCTCGTATGTCTGCCCAACCAACGGCCTATAAATGCCTTCCACGCCAAAGTGGTAGCCTATTTCCCTCCATCCCAGGACCTCCTTGTGATACTTTCTTATCGCAGGCCAGTCCACCACTTTCTGGTCCCTGGTTAGGCTGTGGTGGATTATGATGTACCGCCACTGGTAAGGAAAGCTCTTTTTGGAGGCCTTTGTATTGAATATTTTCAACCAGCCTGACATTTGACCTTTTGAGGCCCAGGGCGGGAACCATCAGCAGCTAGCGGCAGTTCCTCTACGGACAACGACTTTTTCAGCTAGCTTTCGCAACTACTCAGCCTTGCGCCCTTAACCAAATCGTCTTTTCCGTCAGAGACGTAACTGGGTGCTGGGGTATCTGTAGCAAGGCCTTTCGCTCCCTGGGCCTGTCTAAATGTGTTTCCGTATCTTGTTTTCCAGTTCGGCTTCCGTCATTGCACCGACCGAGGAGTCAACCAGCTTTCCGTCCTTCAAAAACAGGATTGTGGGAACCATCTTTATGCCGTATTTCGAGACTAGCTCAAAGTTCTCGACGGCATTCAACTTTTTAACCTCAACTTCCTCAAATTCTTTGCTGATTTTGTCTATTATGGGCTCCATAGCCTTGCAAGGCGGACAGTAAGGCGACCATATATCGATGATTGACAATTTCGGCTTCTCAGCTTTCAAAGCCCAACTCCCTCAGAACCCTCTTGAATCTGTGTTTATACAGATGTTCTCTTATTGTTCGCTGGTAGTATTTTTCTTTTATTTCTTCCCGCTGTTCCTCGTTCTCCAAGTAATACTCAACCTTTTCAATCAAACTCTCTGCACTGCCGTCATAGGTGGCAATTTCCCTGTCTGGCTCATAAACGGCTTCCAAGTCGGGTCTCTCCATTACAACCTGGAATCCGCCCGAAGCTCCCACTTCGTAAATCCTGCAGGGACAACCTGCCTGGCCCCAACCCGCCACCAAATCCTGATGCTGCCCAATTTCAATCATAACCTTGCTGCTGTTGTAGTATTTGTTCTCCTCCTGTTGAGGCGTTTCCCCTCCCAGTTTGAAAAAACATCTGTCTCCAAAGTGTCGACGAAGCTTGTTGAGAATGTTTACCTTGAAGTCAAATGGATAACCAATGTAAACAATATCCTTCTGGTATTCTGGAATTGGCTCTATCGGTTTAAATATACTATCATCTGCCGCCGTTGGCAAGAAAATAACGTTGGCTCCGTTGTTTTTATGGATTGGAACGGCCTTCTGGGTGTAGGTGCAGTAAAGCGCAATCTTGTTGGAGAAGGTTAAGCAAAAATTCTGGTCCTCCTCCTCCGTCATGTTCCAGAGAACTACGGGAGTGCCCTTTCTCTCCAACTCCAAAAGCTGCGGAATGTGTCCGTATTGCTGGGCCAGCAACTGAAAAACAAGGTCTGGCTTGTGGCATTCCACCGCATTTTGGATGGAGCGTAGCTCTTCTGGCTCCTCCAGTCCGAGGGGAACCACTGTAAGGCCCAAAGCCCTCCAGCCGTTGTAGCAGTTTTTGGCCATAAAGTAGCCGGCGCCTTGGCCTGGCCCCTGGCCAGAACCTAAGAGTAGAACTTTCAACTTTGCCCCTTCAGGAAAATGCAATCGCCCTGAAGCACACTTCGGTCCGCAGGATTGACCAACTGGTCGAATATGCCCATGAAATTGAACCCGCAGTTTTTCATTATGGCATAAACCGAGTCGAATGTGGACTGCCCCCTGTACAAGGGCTGAAAGGAAACCTCGATTATTACTAAGTTTGAGTGTTTCAAGGTGTTTATACCACCTGACAGGACTGCATCTTCGTATCCTTGAACATCTACTTTTATGAATATCTTTTTGTTAAGAATATTCTTTTCAAAATACAAATATGAATCAAGCGTTCTTACCTCAACTGCTTTTCTGGTGAATTTTTCGCTTTGCGGAAAGACTTGAATATGGAGGGGTTCCATTGGAAGCAAAGAGCTTGCATAGGTGAAGTTGTTGATGTAGAAGTTTGCAGTATGGTTGTAACTACCCAGTGCTACATTGTAGCAGTGGAGATTCTCTCCCTGTTCGGAGAATCTTTCACTGAGCACCTTGAAACATTCCGGCACAGGCTCAAAGGCGTAGATTTCCGCTTCAGGCCAGAGTTTATGGAATTCCAGGCTATATTCGCCTTCGTGAGCTCCGATATCAATTACAATGTCGAAATTTTGAGCTTTAAACCAAGGAATACTGAAGTCAAACCCCATAGATAGCCCTCAGATTTTTGAGATTACGGCTTGTCCAGTCAACAATTTCCTCAATTGTCTCACGAACTGAAACAGTAGGTGCCCAGTGCAGGAAACGCCTAGCTTTTCTTATATCGGAAATATAGATGCATTGGTCACCAATGCGTGGTTCCGGTATGGTCTTCGTGTTGAACTTTCTTCCAGTCAGGCGCTCTATGACACTGAGGGCCTCCAGCAGGGACAATGTATTGCCGATTCCTCCGCCAATATTGAAAACCTCGCCGGAGAGGCTGTCTATTCGCTCAATCTCTTTTTCAATAAGAATACAGACATCTTTTACATTCAGAACATCCCTTACCTGCTTACCCTTCCAGCCCACCAAATTTACAGGAAGGTCAAGAAGGTTGGCCGCACAGAACCACGATAGCCAACCCTGTTCCTCCTGACCGTATTGGTCTGTTCCAGCCACGCAACTGAAGCGGTTTACGATTGTCGGAATTTTGTATGTGGCGGCCCATTCCTGGCACATTAAGTCGGCGCAGGCCTTGGTCAATCCGTATATGCTTCTACTGCCGCCGTTGAGGCTCAAAGATTCGGGGACACCGCTGTGGGCGATGTTCCAAGCCTGCTTGCCCACTTCAGTGTTAACGTCCACAGATGAGGCGTCCCAGATGTAGCGCAAATGGGTCTCCTTCCTGGGTATGGAAGTTAGCTGACTGGCGGGATAGACCTTGTTGCTGCTCCAGAAAATGACCTTGGATTTCCTCTGCCTGGCAAACTCCAGCACGTTGAAGGTTCCCTTCAGGTTGCTTCTGAAGTCCAGATTTGGTCTCTGAATTCCAGGCACCGCTGACGTCTGGGCCGCCAGATGAAGAATTACATCCGGTGTCTCTAAATAACTATAATCGTTCAGATTGGCTACATCACCCTCGACCACATTGACGGCGTGCCCCACAAGCTCTTTTGAAACAAGCTCAGCGCTTCGTTTGGAGAAGTTGTCCAGACAGGTCACACTATGGCCCTTTTGCGCAAAAAACTTGGCCAAGTGGTAACCCATGAAGCCGCAGCCCCCGGTTATGAGCATGTCCATTGTCTAATCTCCCTGTTTATAAAACTCAATCAGTTCCTCTGGAACTCCCTCGAATCTATCGATGTCGGGTCTGTAGTTGTCGCACAGGAGAACGAAGTAGATGCTTGACCTCCAGAGCGTGTATCCCATTTCCCAAAGCTCCGCCCCCCTCACCCTTTGCACAAGGTCAAATGCGCTTTTTATAGTATAGTCAAATTTATGCTCCGGGTCTTCACGCCCTGAGCCAATTCTGTCGATGTATCTGGAGTCTGGAATTAGTACCACAACCCATTTTTTGGCAACTCTAATCCACTCGTTCAGTGCCCTCTCCGGAAACTCCAGATGCTCCAGGCAGTGGGAGCTGAACACGAAGTCGACTGATTTGGTCTTGAGGGGTATAAAGTGTGCATCCGCAACTATGTCGTGCCCCCCGAAGCGGTCAATAGTGATTGTGTCCGGTCGGAGCGTCCTTCCGCCCGCTCCCACATCCACTCCCCGGCCTGTGCAATAGCGAATTACACGGCTCACTTCAGCCGTCCAGGCCGTCATTCCAGGGTGCCTCTCGTCGGTGTCTCCGTAATACAGTCCATTGACAAGCATGGTCAGGATTCCTCAATAATGTTCCCAAGGGAATCCCTCTTTACTGACACCTCCTTGCTAGGAGGAAATACCTTTCTAACATCTGAATTTTTTCCATTTAAGGCGGCGATAAACTGCTTCTTAAGTTCCTCGTATTGGGAATAAAGCTGTTCGGGCGATTCTTTGTTTTCGCTGATTACAATGTCCAGACCTGTGTTTGTCTGAACATGAAGGTAGTATTGTCCCTTGGGGTATTCCCTGACGGCAATCTCGTCGATGTGGCTTGCCCTGACAAAGAATACTTCGCCGTCTTCTGTCTTGAGCTCCAGAAACATCAATTGACCTCCGAGTCTAAGTCTGGAAAGATGGTTGCCAGAATGTGCTCGGCTCTGTGCCTATATGTATGTTCTGCCAAAACCTTCTTTTTGCCATTCTGTGCAATCTCCCTTCGTCTTTCTGCCAAGGACCTTTCATCTCCACCATGTAAATATCGGTCAATAATGCTTATCAGGTCTGCGTCGCACACATAGTTGACCAGGTGGATGCCATCTTCAAAACCCAGAAGCTCCTGGGCGTGGACAATGTTGCAGACTTGGAAGGCCCCCATCGCCATCAGTTCAAAGAACCGCATGTTCATCTCGCCCACATGCCCATGGTTGAAGCAAATCTTTGCTTGTGCGATTTTCTCGGCATAATACCTGTAAATGTATCCCGTCCCAATGAAGGTGTTATATCTTAACCTCAGTAAATCCAGGAAATGCTTACGTTCGGCGTATTCAGTGTTTCCGAGAAAAATCACATCGTAGACCTTCTCTTTTTCCACCTCCTCGTGAACTTCAGGCTCGCAGGCAAGCGGGAGGTGAGAGACGTGCTTTATGCCATGACTCCAATAGCGGGGTATGTGATTATATTTTGCCGTGAATATATGACCTATTTGACCGATATAATCCCCTCCGCCTATTTTGGCAATGAACGGATTGTCAGGAAGCAGAACGCTGTCAATCAGCCAAGCGGCGTTAGGCGTTTCGACTTCATCCAGATTGTAGAGGAATGTGCCCGGCTCCACCTGCAAAATGAAATCAAACGAACCGTGGTTGTCAACAATTTTTTTCACGTCGTAGTAGTAAATTCCACCGTTTAACTGCTCCAACATATCTGGTTCCTCTATGTCGTGGTGCACCACTGGGTCGGAGCTTGGTCCGACTGTGAACACATCATGCCCAAGTTTCTGGAAGTTTTTTTTCAACCAATCGGCTGGACCTATGTTTCCGTAGCGGAAGCTCATTAAAATTCGCATTGTTTTCTCTCCCAATACTTTTTCTCTTCCTCGAATTCTTCACTAAGAAGCTGCCTGGCCCTTAAGATTTCCTTTGAGCTCATTTTTGATGTACTTACTATGCATCTGTAGTTTTCAAATTTGCGCTGATACCACAATTTCTCTGGGTTGCGCAGTATGCCCTCCTTGTCGAAGTATATGTCATATTTTTCGGGATTTTGAAAAATGTCGCTGCCAGGGTAGGGCATAAACAGACTGAAATTAACTGTGGTAGGTTGCGCCTTCAAAATGAACTGCCGGGTTTCCTCTATGGAGTCCCACGACTCCCCTGGCAAACCGACTATGAAGAATGCCCTTGTCCTAATTCCCATATCGTTGCAGGTTTTAATTGCCTGTATGCTTTTCTCTGTTGGAACATTTCTGTTCACATTCTGCAAAATTTGCTGGCTGCCACTTTCAACTCCAAAGGAAATCTCTATGCAGCCCGCCTCTGCCATCCAGTTCACCATCTCTCTGTCTATTATGTCTCCCCTGCTTAAACATTTCCACTGCAAACCCAGGGATTTAAGAACTTCGCAAATTTCTTTCAGCCGCTTCTTCCTTAACGTGAAAATGTCGTCATAGAAGATTACACATTCATAACCAAGTTCTTTTATCTCTCTTGCTTCCTGATAAATCGAGGTAGGACTTCTGAAGCGGACCGGCTTGTTCATTGAGCAGCAATAGGAACACTTGAAAGGGCACCCCCTGGTTGTAATCATTGAGGTCGCCTTTTTGCCTCCAAGAAAGCAGGAATACTTCGACAGAAATTGGGGTTCCCTCTTTGGAAATGGAAGGCTGTCCAGGTCTTGAGGTTTTTTGGCATTTATCCTGCCTTTGTCCCTCTGCCGAATTACGTTTTCTATTGCCAGTTCCGCCTCTCCGACGAAGCAACAATCTGCTCCGCAGCTTTCGCCTGTCAGTGTCGGGTGTGGACCGCCGACAACTGTGAAGCACTCTGGATTTTTCTCTTTTATCTTGGAAATTTCTTTCTTAACCCACGCCGACTGGGAAGTAGTGCAGGTAAAGCCATAGACATCACAGTCTGCCGGCACCTTGTCACCTGCATCTATACTATACAACTGGGGCCTGTATTTGACAAGCGCACTGGCCACATATAAAAGACCCAGGGGTGGAAACACCAAAGGCTCTATCAGTTCTGGCGACGGCGGATTTATTAAGCATATCTTCAAAGTTCCTCTCTTTCCAGGATTTTCAACATCTGACGGTCGCTGCGTAGGACGCTGTCCCAACCTTCGATTTTTCTCACAACGGCTGCCCCCAAATGTTTAACCAGGTTCTCTGGAG
>Ga0164310_10002840_pt1 | contig 10036 bp, 6 predicted proteins | sample GuaBasSedimGuay1_FD_121795 | JGI IMG/M metagenome (GOLD analysis project Ga0164310, IMG submission 121795) | Subseafloor sediment microbial communities from Guaymas Basin, Gulf of California, Mexico - Guay1, Core 4569-9, 0-3 cm | ecosystem: Environmental > Aquatic > Marine > Hydrothermal vents >... | reverse complement strand
TTACATAGCAATGTAAATATCAGGTATCAAAATGAAAAATCACAAGTCAAAATTCAAAAATTGACCTCAAACATTTCATGGGAGCCTGCTTTAGTCAACAAGTGGAGTTTTCAGAGATACAGATGCTTAACTTAGCGAAGATTTTTGCGGAAAGAAGGCATAGGCTCATTACAGGAGATCAGAATGATGGAGTTTCAACACATTGCTACAGATTTGAAAAAACGGGTGAAGGGTGAGGTTCAATTCGACGAGATTTCCCGGATATTGTACAGTACCGCAGCTTGCATGTACCAGATTAAGCCTATGGGGGTTGTGAAACCACGGGATACCGAAGACGTGAAAGCAGTTCTCGAATACGCTTACGGACATGGAATTCCAATTACCCCCCGAGGTGTTGGCTCCAGTTTGGCTGGACAGGCAGTGGGTCCAGGCATTATTCTCGATTTTACCAAATACATGAATCAGATTCTCCAACTTGATATTTCAAACAACCAGGTGAGGGTGCAGCCCGGCTTGATCTACGAGGGGCTCAATCGAGCTTTGAAACCTTACGGTAAATTTTTTGCTCCAGATCCTTCCAGCGGTAAATTTTGCACTATCGGGGGAATGGTAGCCAACAATTCTGCAGGTGGTCATTCGGTAAAGTATGGTACCACCAAGGATTATGTGGAAAAACTCCGGGTAGTCCTTAGCAACGGCGAAGTGGTGGATATTCAGGCGGTACAGTTGCAGAATGGTCATCCCCGGAATCCCTATCGTGGGGGGAGTCTGGCGCGTCGAGCTTTTGACTCTATTTTTGAACTGGTGCAAAAGAATCAAAAACTCATCCAAAATAAAACACCTCGGGTGTCTAAAAATTCCAGTGGCTACAATCTATTGGAAGTCGTAAATGGGAGCAGCTACGATTTGAATAAGTTGCTGGTAGGTTCAGAAGGTACCCTGGCGGTGGTGACGGAAGTCACTGTACGTATTCTGGACTTGCCCAAGCAACGTGCTGCTATTCTGGCTTATTTTGACACTCTGGATAAAGCTGGTCAGGCGTTGGTAGAAGTTCTTGGGCTCAAGCCAGCAGCGTTGGAAATCATGGACCATACCTTTTTGAATTTTGCTCGTGAGCGCGATCGTCGCATTGATGCTATGCTGCCAACCAACTTAGAAGCAGCTCTGCTAATTGAATATGAAGGCGAGACGCCGGCAGAAATCAGGGACAAAATCGAGCAAACTACTACCCAGCTAATGCAGGTCAGTGGTCTTGCTCTTGGAATAGAGAAAGCCTTTGATTTGGAAAACCAGGAACGTCTGTGGGAAGTGCGGAAGTCGGCCTGGTCGCTTATCAATAAGGTGAAGGGGCCGGAAAAACCGCAGAATTTTATCGATGATGCTGCTATTGACCCGGCTAAAATTCCTGATTATCTGCGTGGACTCCACAAGATTTTCGACAAGTACCATGTTACTGCTATTTGTTTTGGACATGCAGGGAACGGCAATATTCATGTGGCGCCATTGCTCAATCTCAAAACTGCTGAGGGGGTAGAAAAACTAAAGCATCTTGCCCAAGAAGCGGCAGCGTTGGCTATTGGTTTGGGTGGAACTATTTCCGGCGAGCACGGCGATGGCTTGGCGCGCACTCCCTTTTTGCGTCAGCAATTTGGCGAACTAACCGATGTGTTTGAGCAGGTGAAGGCAATTTTTGATCCCCAAAATATTATGAATCCCGGCAAGATTGCTGGTAGGGTCAAATACCAGATTGATGAAAACCTGCGTTACGGTACAAAGTATCAGCGTAAACCCACTGGGAGCATTTTTGATCGTCCAGATTTGTTGGACGAAATTGAAAAATGTCATGGTTGTGGTACTTGCTATTCATACTGTCCAATGGCTATTGAGTTGAAGGACGAGATTGCCATGGCTCGGGCTAAAGCTAATTTGCTTCGACATCTAATCTCCGGGCAGTGTGAACTTGATCCCCAAACTTTTTTGCTTTCTAAGGATTTTAAAAGGGTGATAGATACTTGTTTTAACTGCAAGCTCTGTCTGACCGAATGTCCCACTAATGTAGATATTCCTCGGTTAGCTATCGAAGCGAGGAGTTATTATGTAGAACAGAAAGGGCAGACATTGCAAAATAGAATCCTGGCTAATGCGCGGTTTTCTTCTCAACTAAGCAGTTTGACCGCACCAATTTCTAATCTGATGCTGCAATTTCCGCTGGCGCGTAAGGCAATGGAACAGACCGTGGGTATTCATCATCAGCGGAAGTTTGCCAAATTTTACTTTCATACTTTGGAAAAATGGGCCGAAAAGAGGAACTTGGCTGCTGAGGCTAATCAACTACCTGCTGTGCGCAAAGTAGTTTATTTTGTGGGGTGTTTTGGCAACTTTAATGATGTGGATGGGGAGGGTAAAAGCACAATAGCAGTGTTAGAAAAGAACAGGGTAGAGGTAGTTGTGCCTCGATTTAAGTGCTGTGGTGTGGCTAAAATTACTCTGGGAAATTCTGATGCGGTTCGGAAAGATGCCGAACAAAATCTTGCGATTCTCGGACATTATGTAGAACAGGGCTATGATGTGGTTACCAGTGCCGCCAGTTGTGGGTTGACTATAAAGCAGGACTATCCGAAGTTACTGCAAACTGAAATGGCGAAAAAGGTAGCTCAGCACACCTACGACATTCATGAATATTTGATGAAACTCCACGCTGAAGGGCTTCTGAACACTAATTTTAAGCCAATAAAAGCTCGTGTGGTTTATCATCATCCCTGCCACTTGAAGGCTCAGGGTGTGGAATCTGAACCCATTCGGTTGCTGCGGATGATTCCGAAATTGGAGGTAGTGGAAATAGAAGATAGCTGTTGTGGTATGGCAGGGACTTTTGGTTTCAAAAAGCAGAATTTTGATCTTTCTATGAACATTGGGAAGAGGCTGTTTACCAATATTCATAGAGCAAAACCGCAGATTGTTACTACCGGATGCGGTACTTGTAAGATTCAGATTGAGCAGGGGATAGGGCAGGAGGTAATTCATCCTATGGTACTTCTGCGACGGGCGTATGGTGTCTGAAGGGCAAATGCATCCGAGTAGGCGTGTTCGATTAAGCTCCCAGGGTTTCGACAAGCCTCCTAAATGGGATTGTTGAAAAAGTCTAACATCCCCGGCGGTTGTTTTCAGGCTTTTTGTGAAGACAGTGGGTGTGCAGATTCTTGAACACAAATAGTTCGGAAAAACACCCGGAGACTCACTTCGCTCGACAGCCGGGGTTTTCAACAATCAGTAAATAAATCCTTGACATTAAGTTGGCAAAATGATATTTTATTATCTGGAAGTTAATTGATATTGAGAAACTAACTATAGACTTCTGCAAAATAGACAATTTACATCTTAAATTAATGGTAGTAGCCGCAACCTTTAGGTTACGTAAGGCACTATAAATATAGAAATTATGACTCGCAGGCTGAAGCCTGCGGCTACCAATTTTCGCATTTTGCAGAAGTCTGAAACTAACTACTATTAGGAGTTCAAATGGGCAGATTGCCGATTCGTATTTATGGAGATGAGATATTGCGCAAAAAGGCTGAACCCATCGACTTTGTCAATGGTGAGTTACACAAAAGCAGATTGGAAAAGTTGGTAGAGGATATGCTGGAAACCATGTATGCTGGAGATGGTATTGGTTTGGCAGCAAATCAAGTAGGAGTTTTGGAGCGTATTATTGTAATAGATTTGGGCGAAGCACAGCCTGGCATTGAGTCCGGACCAAGGTGCTACATTAATCCAGAGATAGTCAGTCGAGCTGGTGTAGATGTAATGGAAGAAGGTTGCTTAAGTTTCCCGAACATTCATGCTGAGGTTAAACGGCCGTCTGAAATAGAAGTTAAAGCATTGGATCTGGAAGGTAAGTCACTGCATTTTCAGGCTGATGGTCTTTTTGCTCGGGTTTTGTTGCATGAAATTGACCATTTAGATGGAGTGCTTTTTATCGATTATCTTTCTCCGATGAAAAAGTTGTTGTTGAGGGATCAGCTCAAAGAGTTAGAAAAAAGGGCTCAGATGTCTGGGGGGCGAGAGTAAAGCTGGCAGTTAAATGATATTATCAAAACGAAAGAGGTGATTATGTTGACGTTAATGATAGAGGTGGGGGTAGGGATTTTGGTTTTTTTGGCTGGATGGTTTTTGCACAAGTTTTATCTCAGTCACCAGGTTCAAAAAGCCTCGATGCGTGCCAAAGATATTATTGAGCAGGCTAAACGTGAGGCTCGAAAGGAAAGAAATCGAATTCTTCTTAATGCCAAAGAAGAGCGATTTAAAATCCGAGAGTCGTTGCAAAAGGAATTTCGTTCCACTCGGAAAAATCTGGAGAATTTGGAAAAAAAACTTGCTCAGAAAGAGAAGAGCTTAGAGAGTCGCGAGGATTCCCTTATCCAGAAAGAAAATCGGGTTATTGTTCAGGAACGTGAAGTTGGTCAGTTACAACAGAGGTTAAAGTCCAAGGAAGCTGAACTGGATCGTATTCTTGAGGCACGTACTCGGGAGTTAGAGAAGATTGCTCAACTTACGGCCGAGGAGGCGAAGGAGGAGTTAATAGAGAGTATTAAGGAAGAAACTCGATTAGAAGCGGTCAAGATGACTAAAGCTATTATTGAGGAAGCGCGGGAGAATGCTACTCGGGAAGCTAAACGTATCATTACTGATGCTATCGAGCGCATTGCTTCTGATCACACCGTGGAAACCACAGTTTCGGTAGTAAATTTGCCCTCGGATGAGATCAAGGGGCGAATTATTGGTCGTGACGGTCGTAATATTAGAACCTTTGAGACAATTACTGGGGTCAAAGTTATTGTTGACGACACGCCAGAGGCGGTGGTGCTTTCGGCTTTTGATCCGGTAAAACGAGAAACAGCTCGCTTAGCATTAGAAAAGTTGTTAAAAACTAACAAAATCAATCCGCAGCATATTGAGCAAGTGATCAAGCAGTCAGAAAAAGAGATGGAGCAGTTTGTGTGGCAGGCTGGTAATGAGGCGGTAAAGGAGCTTGGGATTGGGAGTGTGCGTTCTGATCTAATCAAAATTTTGGGGAGATTAAAGTACCGCACCAGTTATGGTCAGAATGTATTGCAGCATTCTAAGGAGGTAGCCCATTTGGCTGGTGCAATGGCTGCTGAGTTAGGTTTTGACGTCAAACTGGCCAAGCGGGCTGGCTTATTTCACGATATTGGCAAGGCCGTTAGTCAAGGTTCAGAAGGGACTCACACCCAAATAGGTGTTGAGTTAATGAAGAAATTCAATGAACATCCAGTGGTAATCAATGCTATTGCTTCGCATCACGAAGACGAGGAAGCTACTTCTCCTATTTCTGTGTTAGTAGCAGCAGCGGATGCCGTTTCCGGGTCTCGCCCGGGCGCACGCCGAGAGACCCTCGAAGGGTATGTACGCCGTATTGAGCGCCTTGAAAAGTTGGCAGATTCATTTGAAGGCGTAGCCAAAGCCTTTGCTATCTCTGCCGGTCGCGAAATTCGGGTCATCGTGAAGCCAGAAAAAATGAGTGATGAGAAAACTTTTCTGCTTGCTTCCGATATTGCCAAAAAAATCCAATCGGATATGGAGTATCCTGGCCAGATCAAGGTAACGGTAATTCGGGAAACGCGCGCTATTCAATATGTTTAGCCTAATATTTTACCTTCTTTATCAGGTGGCTCGAAGCTACTCTCGAGTCACCATTTTTGTATCAATGCCGAAATCTTTCAGAAGGAGCGTAGGAGCTTAAATTCCTGCGGGAGGATGAGGTTCTAAAATTGATAGGTTCTGTGTGTTGTGAAACCCTGAATTTAAATTGAGAGGAGGCTTATGAATCCGACTAACCATCTTGCTGGATTGTTGATGTTCATTTTGGTGGTGTTTGCATCAGTGGCGATTTTTTTCTACCTGATCTATTGTCGTTGGGTAGTAATGCGTGTGGCCACTCCTATTAATCGTTTTGATCGCATAGGTGAGCGGATCAAGGCTGTGGTGGTTTTCGCACTGGGACAACGCCGGATTTTAAACTCGCGTTTTCTAGATGCTGGTATCATGCATGCGTTCATTTTCTGGGGATTTTTGGTTGTCTCTATTAATTCTATTCATTTCATTGGCCGAGGATTTTATCCGGATTTTCATTTGCCTTTTCTGGGAGATGGTGGAGCTTTGCAGCTGTTTTATCTTTATCTCCGTGACATTTTTGAAGGGTTGGTTCTAGTCATGGTGTTCTATGCTCTGTTTCGTCGTTTGGTAATCAAACCATCTCGGGTTACCCTCTCTGCCGATGCTTTGTTGATTCTCGGCTTAATCTGTATTTTGATGGTTACTGATCTACTGATGAGTGGAGCAAAAGCGCATCAGCAACTTGAAATATCTCCAGCCGGACTGGTGGTAAGTCATTTATTTGAAAATTCTTCTGCCAGCAAAGTTGCTAATGTGTTTCAAATTTGCTGGTGGGTGCATTTGGTGAGTTTTTTCTTTTTCCTGGATTACTTACCAATCTCTAAGCATTTTCACGTTGTTACTGCTCTATTTAACGTCTTTTTCAAATCTCTGGAAAAAGGGGCACTTCAACCTATCGATATCGAAAATGCCGAACACTATGGTGCCTCCAAGCCACATCATTTTTATTGGAAAGACATTCTGGATATTTACACCTGTACCGAGTGTGGGCGTTGTCAGGCTTCTTGCCCAGCCTGGGCTACTGAGAAGCCACTTTCTCCCAAAGAGATTAACGAAAGTTTGCGAGACTATATTTGGGAGAATACCTCCACAATAGTTCGAAACCGTAATGGGAATTTGGACGAGCTTTCTTTGAAGGGTGATCCCATGGTTGGAGGGGTACTTTCGGAAGATATCTTGTGGGCTTGTACTACCTGTCGGGCTTGTGAAGAAGCATGTCCATTGTTTATTGAGTTTATTGGTCGTATTGTAGAAATGCGACGTCATTTAGTATTAGAGGAGAGTCGCTTTCCTAAAGAGCTTGTTACCACCTATAAAAATCTGGAGAACAATGGTAATCCCTGGGGGATTGGAGCGAGCATGCGAGAGGAATGGGCTGATGAACTTATTGCTCAGGGTATCCCAGTGCGAAAGATGCGAGAGGTAGAAGGAGAGGTAGAGGTGCTCTTTTGGGTAGGATGTGCTGGAGCGTTTGATGACCGTGGCAAAAAAATCACCCGCGAGATGGTGAAAATTCTAAATGCGGCCAAGGTTGATTTTGCCATTCTGGGACAGGAGGAAAGTTGTACCGGTGATACGGCTCGGCGCACCGGGAACGAATACCTATTTCAGATGCTGGCAGAATCTAATATCGAAACCTTGAACAACTATAAGTTCAAACGCATTTTAACTCAATGTCCTCACTGTTTCAACACTTTGAAGCATGAATATCCCCAGTTTGGTGGCAAGTTCGAGGTAGTACATCATTCTGAATTCATCAATGAACTAATTCAACAGGGGCGTCTACATCTAAAGAAACCAGTAACTGCTACTGTTACGTATCATGATTCTTGCTATTTAGGGCGTCACAATGGTATTTACTCTGCACCGCGGCAGATACTGAAAGCTATACCCGAACTAAATTTGGTCGAATTGTCACGTCATGGCAGCAATGGATTTTGCTGTGGAGCAGGTGGAGGATGGATGTGGATGGAGGAAAATCTTGGAAGTCGCATCAATCACAATCGGGTGGAGGAAGTTATTGAGCTTCAGCCTAATATAGTGGCTACTGCCTGTCCCTTCTGTTTGATTATGCTTGATGACGGTGTGAAAGACAAAGGACAAGATGAAAGACTGAAGGTACTGGATATTGTGCAATTGGTGAGTGATGCTTTGGAGGAGTAGTAATACAGAGTATCATTTTAGGTACTTTTTGGGCATGCTATCTGTCTCGTACGAAATTAGTATCCTTGACAAAGAGGTACCATTATGGAATTTAAAATACTTGATCATGGCTTTGTGCGGCTGATAGATTTTATGGGCAGCGACGTTGCGATTGTGCAAGCGGCTCGTGTCTCACTTGGCGAAGGTAGCAAAGGGGAGGAAAAAGACCGCCGGCTTATTGATTATCTCATCCGCAATGGCCATGAAACACCATTCGAGCAGGTAGTGTTTAAGTTTCATGTAAAATGCCCTCTCTTTGTGGCCCGGCAGTGGTTTCGGCACCGCTGGGCCAGCTACAATGAAATTTCAGGACGTTACACCGAGATGGAAGACGAGTTTTATTTGCCCACCAAATTCCGTACTCAAAAAGCGAAAGACTACACTTACCAGAATCTGGATGATGCGACCAACAGACAATGGCGAGAAAAATTGGAGAAATTTTACCACTCTACCTATCAACTTTATGAAGAACTCCTGGCAGCAGGGATAGCTAAAGAACAAGCACGGATTGTTCTACCCCTGGCACTTTATACCCAATTCTATTGGACTGTCAATGCCAGGTCGTTAATGAATTTTCTTAAGTTGCGTACAGACATCCATGCCCAGGAGGAAATTCGAGAGTATGCGAATGCCATTGCCGAGGTTTTCAAAAACAAATTACCGTGGACATACGAAAGCTTTGAAAAACACATCTTGAAACCATAAAACAAGGTTGATTTTTCAAAGAGCAGGCAAAAGGAAACGATTGCAATGCGGATTGGTGATTATGAAATTCAGACGGTGAATGTTGGACGAATTTTGCTGGATGGTGGAGCCATGTTTGGCGTGGTGCCAAAAGTGCTCTGGCAAAAGACAAGTCCTGCAGATGAAAAGAACCGCATAACCATAGCTTTGCGTCTTCTGCTGATTCGAGGGAATAGTCGCATCATCTTGGTAGATGATGGGGTTGGAGATAAGCTTGAAGAGAAACTTCAGCAAATCTACGGTATTGATTCTCCTCCAAATGTATTGCAAAATTCTTTGAACCAAGTAGGGTTGAACTGTTCCGATGTGACAGATGTAATTCTGACTCATCTTCATTTTGATCATGTCGGTGGTTCCACCTTTTATGATCATAATGGAGAGCTGGTTCCAACTTTTCGTAATGCTGTTTATTACGTTCAACAGGCCCAATTTGATTGGGCGCAGAATCCTTCAGAAAGAGACCGTGCCAGCTATTTACCGGAGAATTTTCTGCCACTTCAACATACCGGGCAGTTGCAGCTTTTACAAGGCGAACAGGAACTTTTCCCAGGGATTGAAATTTTGGTAACTAATGGTCATACCTTTGGTCAGTCCCTGATCAAAATTAGCGATAATAGCAAGACTCTATTGCACTGTGCAGATCTCATTCCGTTAGCTTCCCAGCTTTCGTTGAGTTGGATCATGAGTTATGATTTGCAGCCGTTGCTCACATTAGAAGAAAAAAAGCGCATACTCTCGCGAGCAGTGTTAGAAAATTGGATTTTGTTCTACGAACATGATCCCATTCATGTAGCTTCCACAGTGATCAAAGGCGAAAAAGGATACCAGATTGGCGAAGAGGTTGCAATATAGTAGTATTAAAATGAATTTACATAAATAAAACGAATGGGTAGAAATGACAAAACGAAACAAAGAAATAACATTACCAATCACCACCCCGAACCAACCTAAATTAGAAATTGAACGAAAATTAGAAATTAAATTACTTTCTTGCCTATAGATTTATTTTGAATCAGCACAAATCAATCTGCAAGAATAAGTAATTGTAATTACAGGGAGGGTAGTTATGTTCTTAATCAGCAGCTTTAAGAAGCATAGCAATCATCTCTTGCGTAGAATTAGCTTTAAGGTGACCGTTCTAATCTTACTTATTTTGCCTTGTATTGGGATGGTTTACTATTGTCATGTTATACTGGGCATCGATGTTGTATTCACCCATTTTTTCTATGTGCCCATAATTTTAGCCGGATTCTGGTGGGGGAGACGAACTATCTGGGTAGCCATTCTGCTGGGCGGATGTTTAATGGCTTCTCATGCCCTTTCAGGTTTGAATATTTCGTATACAGCGGACCTGCTGCGATTAGGAGTGTTCATTATTGTTGGTTTTGTGGTTGGC
>Ga0164310_10002839_pt1 | contig 10036 bp, 11 predicted proteins | sample GuaBasSedimGuay1_FD_121795 | JGI IMG/M metagenome (GOLD analysis project Ga0164310, IMG submission 121795) | Subseafloor sediment microbial communities from Guaymas Basin, Gulf of California, Mexico - Guay1, Core 4569-9, 0-3 cm | ecosystem: Environmental > Aquatic > Marine > Hydrothermal vents... | reverse complement strand
ATCCTGCGTACGCCAGTGTCACTATATTATCGCCATTTATCCTGGCTTACGCATTGGCTCTGGCTCTGCTCATATTCTTTGCGTCTTCTGTGGCCACTACCATTGCTGTCTTCTCAAAAAATACTGCATTATCATTCATAGGAAGTTTCTTTGTTCTGCACATGTTCGATTCTTCAGCCGCAAAGATGAAAATTGCTCCACCATCATTTTTACGAGAGATATGGGAGGTATTCTTTACAGGGACAACTTCTGTTAAGAACGGCGAGATAATATATCATATACCCTATCTGGATGCGTTGAAAACTATATATTTCCCTGTGATTATTTCCATAGTGCTGTTTCTTATAAGCTTTATCTACTACACAAAATACTTTGAGGTGAAATAATGAAGAGAATCGGATTCATTATTTTTCTTATCGGACTGACACTTTTCATAAATTTTGAAGCGCGGGGTGTATGGTCTACGAATCTGGGCCCTGGTTTTCCCTCAGAAAAGGGCAGTATCTATGCAGAGACACATTATCTTTTTTCTGGCGAAAATAAGTTTTATTACAGTGCAGAAGAAGGATACGAAGGAGAACTTTTTGTATTGAACAGAGAGCAGACCGAGCATCTTTTACAGGCAAATGAGATCAACTACATAAAGAAGTTAGAATTAGAAAATGAAGGTATGGTAAAATTTAACACTGGAAAAACTGGATTCTACACTTTTGTTATCAAAAATACATCTGAAAAAGATTCGAATTTTGAGTATTCCATAGCTCATGAGGAAGATGTAAAGGATTGCATTAAAAGAAGTCTTTACATTGCAGTATTTGGTATTTTTATCATAGTTATTGGCTTTATAAAGGATAAAATGGAAAAATAAGAATTATTTATAACACCCTTTCTTCTTTTCTATTCCAAGAGTTTTATCTGTTTCATAGATAGCTTTCCATTTGTCTTTTTCACCGAACATCGCCTTTATACAGTCTATATTCTCTGGAACTACTATAGATTCCTGGTGAACTACATGTATCCAGTATGCTATCCCTGATTCTACGTTTATAGACTCTTCAAAGATCACTGCCTCGTACATGTCATATCTCTTTCTTCCAAGGTCTCTGAAATGTTCTATTACATCTGCAGTAGATTTATACCCTGATAAAACTTTTATTCTTGGTGTGTTCTCAAATATATCTCTTAAATCTTCCTTTTTCATCTCTTTTTTTAGCTTTGCTCGCACTATATGTAAATGCGCTAATGTTGTTGGTACCTTAACAGCCATCGTTTGGATATTAATACCTGGTAAAACAGTATTGAGGTCAGGTCCATGATGTGAGGGCACTTTAAGAACAGGAACTATTGCATTTATCGGTCCTCCTTTTATATCCCAGGGATCTACAGATCTTCTTATCAGAGTTACAAATACATTGTCAATATAATTTTTGAGAGACGTCAGCGTTCTCACCAGAGAAGTGGTATTGCACGAAACTACCCTTGCTTTGTCTTTATTTATCCCCTTCTCATAGTTCCCGAGGGAAGAAAACGAGAAATTCGTGAGGGAGTGCTTTTCCCCTCCTTCTACAATGACTTTAACGTTTTTATACCTCGGAAAATTTTCAACGGGAACATTTTTCGGGGTGCAGTCAACTATAACATCGCAGTCTTTTATAAAATCATCAAAATCTCCGCAAACATCTATCCCTATATCTCCTGTCATGGAGTATAAAGGGTATTTTTTTTCTATAGCTATAGCCAGTTTTGGAGTATATCTCCTCACCGCAATTGCAATTTTAAAACCAGATTCTATGGAAGCATCTACAACTCTTTTTCCTATCGTTCCATAACCCACGACTCCTACTTTTATCATGATAAAATATCTATTAACTGTTATTTAAATCTAACGATCGCGGGATTATAACGATTCTCCAAACCAGAAAATTATATATTCTCAGGAGAGAACAGGAGTTAATGAGACATCAATCTTTCCTGACACCCAGGTGCAAAATATTTGTGGATATATATAAATCTACGGAGATAAATAGTGAGAAATGCATTGTATGTAAAGGAAGGTTATTCTGCGGGCTTTCAAAATGTCCTATCCTGGCACAGATAAAAGTACAGAAAACGGTGACTCTGGATCGCGAGTTTTTCGGGCCTTCACCTTCATTATTTGTAGGCTGGAAAAACTATCCTCATGTTTATTACGGGCCTCTTTCCCTCCCTTTTGAAGACGAGGCTGAGATTTACGATAATCCCAAACTATGGTACGGAGATAGTTTTAACGAGATAATAAATTACAGATCTTCTCTCATAAGATCGATGGAGAAGGTAAGGGTGGATAAAGAAAGCAAGATCGTGGAAGATGTTCAGGAGATTGTTCTTTCAGAAAAGCCTGTAGACATAGAGGTAAAACTCAAGAAAAAGCCGAAATTCAATATACTGTTCTCTGCAATATCGCAGCCTATGGGGCCTATGGGTAAAATAGAGGAATTAAAGATTACTGAAAATCCGAGGATATCGAAAAAAGTTGATAAAGTTGTTAATGACGATATAAAAGCGGAAAATGCTCTCGACATTCTTTATAAAGAAGGATACGATGTATACTCTCTCACAAGGTTTCTCAGTTCAGGAGTATTAGGGATAGAAAAAAAGATAGTACCTACGAGATGGAGCATTACAGCTGTAGATGACATTATAGGAAAAAAATTGATCACAGAGATAAAGGATTTTAAAATCGTAGATAGATACATTGTTCTGAGCAACTCATATTTAGGAAATCATTTTGAGATACTTCTTATTCCAAAAAAATGGGAGTTTGAGATATTGGAAGCATGGATACCCAATACATTCTGGACCATGGGTGCGGAGAAGATAAACATAACATCCGAATATGAAACTTATTTCGGAAGAAAAACGTATGCGATTAAACAGGGGGGAGGTTACTATGCGATAAGACTCGGTGTCTTGGAGAGGCTTAAAGAGTTGAAAAGACAGGCTTGTAGTTTAGTTTTTAGAGAGGTTACTCCCGATTACTTTTTACCTGTAGGTGTCTGGGAATGCAGGGAAAATGTAAGAAACGCTGAAATGAACTTTTTTGATACAATGAAAGATGCTCTGGAGTATATAAAATCCAAACTATCAACAGATTTTGATCTCTGGAAAGAAAAGAGTGTAATTCTGAATCAAAAAACATTAGAAAGCTTTTTTTAATACAAATCCTATATCTTCGTCACAATCCCTTCTATTGATCAGTTCAAATATTTTAAAAGTCTCAATTAGATCCTCTTCATACGTTTTTTTAAGAGTTGTCAGGACAAAGATTCCCCCTCTCTTTAAAACTCTGTAAGTTTCGGAGATCATTCTATAAGAAGGTAGGTTCTGCAGGACTGTAAAGGAAAAAACAAAATCAAAAATACAATCTTTAAAAGGTAAAAACTCACAATCTGCAAGTATTTTGTTGGCGAAGCCTCCTTTTTTTAACATCTCAAGGGATAAATCTATACCTATATAGCTATCGTATTTTAAAAAATCATATAAAAGTCCTGTACCGCATCCTATATCAAGCATTTTTCCTTTTACGGAAAAATTTATCATTTTTTTATATTTATTTCCCTGTATTTCTCTGTATCTCCGATTATAAAATGAAGCAGTCCTATTATATTTCTTTACTACATCTTTCATCAGTACTTTACCTCTACCTCTATACTGTATTCAATGCCCTTTTCTTCCTTGAGGTAATATATTGTTATCACAACGATAAAGAACGGAATCAGGAAGATATACTGCAAAAATGTCCCAACTATAGGTATCAGCGAAACTCCGAGAGATATGAGTAAAAATAGTAAACCTAAATAAAATCCTCTTTTTAAGTCTCTTCTAAGGAAATTAGCTCCTTTAATCAATGCTCTGTGGAAATATTTACCGTCTGCAGTTGAAGGTAAAATATAGAACATCACAGGAGATATGAAGAGCACTACAAAAAAGATGCCTGCAAACATCAGGATGATCCCATAAGTTCCAAGAGTGGCCAGGAAGGAGAAAGGAAGTATCACAATGATATAAAATATCAAAAAAAGTAAAAATGTTGCTAAAAATATAGGAAATATCTTAATAGATTTCAAAATTATCTTTTTAATCTCAATATTTCCTCTTAATGTAAAATCATAGATCATTATACCATCCATGAGCAAAAAGAAGATATAAATTAAAAAAAGGATCATTACAGCGTATATCAGGTGAGAAATATCAAAGTTTGCAAAATAATATATATCAAAGCCTGATCTCCAGAAATCTATAAGGATCTTCCCGGCAAATACCATGGCAGAGATCGCTGGGATGGCCATAGGAACTAAAAGAATTGGTTTTTTAAATATGGTATCTATAGCCTGAGTAAATATCTTTTCCATATTGTTAAATATATTTCTAAACTTAAAAAATATTCCTTTTCAGAAAACCTTTTCTTCAAAATTCAATACAAACATTATGTAAAAAATAACAAGGATTGCAGAAGTTAATAAAAATGTAAGAATTTTGGAGGGTAATAGAGATATATATGGAAATAAGAAGACTGTGATCCCTGCAGCCAGTGAAAAAGAGAGTATCCTACTCCTATACCTATTAACCCACTCTATACCATGTTTTGTCATATAGAAGAAGATTACGAAAAGAAAAATAGATAAAAATCCTATTTCTCTGGATATAAGGGTAAGGAAATAAAAAGATACGAATAAGAAAGCTATCAAAATAAAAGAGTTCATTAAATATGAAAAATCTATCTTTTTCCTCCAGTTAGCCAATAATATTCCAAAAAGTAAAAAAGAGATAGTTTTGTAAGTATAGGAATAACAGAATGAATAAGCAATTAAATTTAAGATATCTACATCTTTAATACCCTCAGAATTGAATTTGATATAATATCCGCCCAAAGGACTGAGAATATTTCCTCCATCATACTCCACCCACGCATGTCCTATCCCAAAGACTACTTTTGGTTTATATCCCATATTTTCTAAAATAGAAGCTGCTAAAATTGCCTGTCCATCACAATCGTCTCTCATGGAAGAGAGAATTTCTATTGGAGAAGGATAGTTATTGTATACTTCTGTAACTGTTTCTATTCTAACGGATATAAAATCATCGAGGTCTTTCTCTTCTATTTCTTGAGAGATCAAAGAGACACCAATACTGTTTGACCGTATCAGAAGATTCGGGTTCGTTTCTCTCTCATAATAATGTACCTGAGAAGAAAGAATTAAAAGAAAAATCAGAAAGATGAAACTCTTTTTTTTATCTATTGTAAAAAATACAAAAAATGGAAAAAGAACTAATGTTCCGTAATAAAGAAAGAAAAACTTTGAATATGAGGGTATATCCTGTTTTTGAGCAAGAATCGGTCTTGGATCTTCTCCTTCAAAGTATGCTTTCCAGGCGGCCTCGAGGTTTAAAGCGAGATCTAGATGCCTATTCCCTCTTATATTTTTCATCATTTTTTGATAAGAATATAATGCATTGTACTCTTCTCTATTTTTGAATTTATTTGATGGTATAAAGTTTTGAATAAGAATCTTGTTAGTATCATGACTTGGATCTAAAAAACTCCCTATTACGAGCAGTTTTCCTTTTCCATAATTTTTTACACCTATCAGTGTAACAGGTTTGGAAACCTCATAATAAAAATCAAAAGAAAATTTATGTGATTTAGAGGCCGTGAGATCAAAATCTCCGGAAACTAACTTAGTCCTTTTAAAATAAAGACAGTTGATATTTTTTGTCAGTTCATTTTTCTCCAGATCTGTTAGTTTGAAGTTATAGCTCTCTTCGTCTGCTTCCTGAGGCATATAACTTTTACCCGTATATTCTATCTCTGTTACACTCACATCGAACGCTGAGAGTAAAGGATTTAGAACTTCTCCTCCCATAGTTACTAAATACCCTCCATCTGTTACAAATTTTGCTATAGCTTCTATCTCTGAATTGAAAAAAGAGTGTTCTGGCTCTGAGATTATCAAAAGATCATAATTTGATAACACTTTTGAAGTTATTGGAAAAAAAGGTGTTTCTTCACAGGAAAAATTATTTTTCAGTATTAGAATACCACTTTTAGCGTTTCCGTGAACTGTATCGAGCAAAATGTTAGAAGGCTCGTAGTTTTCTTCCAAATTTTCATCAGTTTGTGAAGGATAATTTACATTTAATAAAACTATGGAGATCATCAAAAGAAGATATATAAAACTATACCTTGTTATTTCCATGCTCACCACATAACTGATATTAAAAATACTAAAATCAATACTGCTACAATGAAAAGTATAAACGGCAAAAGGGCTGTTTGAAGAAAGGCCAAAGTAAGAGCCACATAGTCCTTCCAGTCTAATGGTATCTCTTCTTTATCCATAAATGATCTCTACTGTTACTTTTAAATACTTTTTTCAAAATTGTTCACTCCGTCTCTTAATCCTATTTCCTTAAATCTCTTATATCTATCATTACAAGATATGCAATTCCCCTATCTGCCTGTTTCAATAATTAGTCCACAATAATCACCGCATGGTGTAACTAAGTCATATCTTTCCATACATTTCGCCTAACTCCTTCATATCAAACTAATAATACATTTCTTTGTTTTTTAAATTTTGTTTTAACTATATTCCCTTCTATCTTGAATTTAACTGGAAGAAACTTCTCGACTACCCAGATATTGCTTTTTAAATGATCTGTAATCTCTGAGACCTTGATCTTTCCTCCAACTAATCCCAAGTATGGGATTATCTGATCTCCCATGTGTTTATCGAGAACTGCACTGGATTCTATCTCTTTTTTTAATTCCTCTGCTGCTTCTCTTCCAACTATTTCAGCTTTTTTTCCTCTTTCGCCAAGGACAGAACTGCCCATTCTCGAGTTTTCAAAATATGCTGTGCCTGTAATAGACGAGCCAATGGAATAAGAATCTACATATCTTATCTCTTTTTCGCATGGTAAAACCCTTCTGAAACCTCTTATCTGCCTTTCTGCCACCTCGACATTTCTTAAATGATGTGTGGCTATGCTTATCGCTTTTATTTTTTTCTTTTTTCCTCTTTCTGTAAGATCTATCTTATTTTTATTCTCCCATGGCAAAACTTCGAATCTGATTTTTCCTCCTCCCTTGGGATAAAAACCATATCTTAAAATTTCCATTTTTGTATTGATTCCTATCTTTTCGAGAAAATAGAGGAATACTTCTGAGTAATAATCAATTGAAGGAGACCATTGCACATTTGTACCTCCTATAATATTCAAAACTGTTTTTTCATCTGAAAAAGCAATTATTGGAATTAAAGTTTGCAGAAGTAATGTCACTGACCCCGCAGTACCTATATCCATCTTATATTTTCCCGATTTTATAGTTTCCGGCCTGAAAACAACTTCTTTCGATCCGATCTCCGCTCCTTCTATTGAAGCGTTACATATTTCTACGGCGGCGAGTATACCTGTCAAATGCTGTCTCTTGAGGCCTGGAGGATCTCTGCTTGCTCGAATGTTGAATATTCTAGTTTCTTTTCCTGTAACACCCGCAAGAGCTACAGCTGTTCTTAAAATCTGTCCTCCTCCTTCACAGTAGCTTCCATCTATCTCTATCAATAAACCCACCTTTCAGTATTGCATAACATAAAACTGTAGATAATATCGTGAAGATTAATCTTTCTATGGGGTATATAAAAACAACTTTTTCGAAAATCCCCGGAGATGGTGAGTACATATTCAGAAAAAATATACTTCCTATCAAATGGGTTGTCAGAGTTGCGCAAAAAGAAATGATGAAAAGGGAAACCACAGCATGTTTCGATTTTAAAAGTTCGGGAAGTTTTTTCCCTATAAAAATAATAAAAAATAAGGCTAAAAAGTGAAGAAAAGGATAATACCAGACTATTCTTCCGGTATCAAAAAGATACCACAAAAATATTAATGCACCCAGAAGAATTGCTCCTTCTTTCCATTTTTTGTAAGCCAGAAAACCAGCCTGTAAACTTCCAACAGCGGGTACAATAAAATAAGCAAATCCGAAGGGTAGAGAAGGATTTATTAAAGAAAGAACAAAGGCTCCTATTCCTGTGGCCAAAAATCCATAGTATGGATTTAAAAAAATACCGTTAAAAGGTTTTAAAACTTCGCTAAAACTCATTGTAGCTGAAGATCCAACCAAAGGAAATGCAGGAATCATGCCTATAACAGTGTACAGAGCCGCAAAAATCCCAACATGAGCTATTTTCTGGCTGTTCATACTCAAGGGAAGTATAGTAATTATATAAAAATCTTTCTGACAATATGTGATAAACTTTTTATTTTCGGATATAAAGTATCTCTATGCAAAAAGAGGTAGTTCTTATAAGTTTTCTTTTTATCCTTTTGTTCAACATAAATGAGATTGATAATGATAATCCCCCGGTAAATTTCATTGTGACGATAGATTGGGAAAAAGAAAGACCTGAGATAGGAGGCAGCGATATTTACGAAAGTATAGAAGAAACAACGCTTATAATTCTAGATATATTTAAAGAACATAATATCAAAGCTACCTTTCTGGTGGAGTACGATTCCATGGCAGATATGTTCCAGTTTGAAGAACTACTCAAAAGAATAATAGATGATGGGCATGAGATAGGACTCCATTTTCATGGCACGGATTGGTATGATTATAATGAACTGAAAACATGGATACTCAGTGGAAAGGAGAAAGCAAAAAAGTATGATCAGGACATAGTATCTTTCAGAGCGGGATGCTTTGTGATGACCGACGATCTCAAAAGGATATTGAAAGAAACTGGATTTTTAGTTGATCTATCCAAAGCACCTGGGTTTTTAGACTGGGACACCGAAGATACCATCTATTTCGAAGATAATCTACTTATACTGCCATTGACCTCCACTGAAGGACGATATCTGAATTTCTATAAGGGTAATATGGAGGAACTTACTACGAAAAAAATAGAAGCAGAGTATGATACCCTCGTTATGTATTTTCACAACTGGAATATTGTAAACGACGATCTTACTTTGAATACCGAAAAAATTGAGGAGATAAAAAACTATTTTACATTTATTGAAAACAAATATAACATTAGATATATGAGATGTAAAGAGTATTATGAATATTTCAAATGGCTGCAGAGTTTTGAGTAAGTATTTTCACTTTCGTTTTCAAGCCTCGGTAGTAAAATATTTAACTATAAAAATATATGATGTAACAATACCCAGAATTTTGTTGGTGATTTTATGGTAAGAGCATACATATTGACAAAGGTGATTTCGGGAATGGAAAACAGTATATTCGAGTCGTTAAAAAAATCTGGAGAGGCTCACTTACTTTTTGGAGAGTATGACATCCTTGTAATACTAAACGTGAAAGATATGAATGAAATAGACGAAAAAGTTAGTGAAATAAGAAATACAGAAGGAGTCGAAACGACATGCACATGTGTTGACAGATGCTGTTTATGAATATCAACGTCCAATCTCACTCATGACAACTGTTCCCACTCTCTCATTATTCACCGCTTTTAGTATATTCTCAGGATCACGTCCAGAAATGAATTTTAATAAAATTCTTGATCTTTTTATGATCTGAGCGGCCGTAATATCAAAAAGTTTATACGTTCCTGCACCTCCAGGATTTTTCATTATAAGGTTTATAAAATCATCAATTTTTATCTCTTCTATAGGTTCTGCGTCTGGATTTAGCTTTGGATCATCTGCGTATACATAATCGACATCTGTTATGTTAATAAGTTGATCAGCTTTCATTTCTTCAGCTATAAAGCTTGCGACAGCATTTGTTGACTGCCCAGGGAACATTCCTCCACAGACTACAATTTTCCCTGAGTTTAACGCCCTTATTACCTCATCAAAACTTTTTGGCGGCACAGGGTAAGCACGACCTTTTAATGCTGTAATAAATATCTGTGCATTTACTCTCGAGATCTCTATGCCTGCAAGGTCTTTAAAGGACTCGGGAGCTCCTAAATTCCCCAGAGCCTTTATATATTTTCTTGCCAGATTTCCTCCGCCCACAACT
>Ga0164310_10002838_pt1 | contig 10038 bp, 8 predicted proteins | sample GuaBasSedimGuay1_FD_121795 | JGI IMG/M metagenome (GOLD analysis project Ga0164310, IMG submission 121795) | Subseafloor sediment microbial communities from Guaymas Basin, Gulf of California, Mexico - Guay1, Core 4569-9, 0-3 cm | ecosystem: Environmental > Aquatic > Marine > Hydrothermal vents >... | reverse complement strand
GCGAAGCCGCCGTGCAAGAAAATACTACTCTTTTTCCCTAAGCTCTCGGGGGCAGGTTTAACCTCGGAGTTTTTCAATACCCTCCGGTAAAGGCTTTTTGCCCTAAGCGTAAACTTGTGGTAAACTTGCTTTAGATTCATAAGGGGAAAGGGGTGTTTTGTGGGGCACCAGCAAGGCCATTGTCTCACAAAGCCCCCTTTTTCCCCTGACCTTCCAGGGAGCGGAAGCCTTCCCGGAGTGAAAATGCGGAGAGAGAGACCCCTTTCCGGCATCCTGAACATCAACAAGCCTTCCGGCCTTACCTCCCACGATGTAGTGGATAGAATCCGCCGCATCACGGGGATGAGGAAGGTGGGCCATGCCGGGACATTGGACCCCCTCGCCACCGGGGTGCTGTTGGTATGCGTAGGCAAAGCCACCAGAGTAGTGCAATTTCTAATGCGCAGCCCTAAGGTCTACCGGGCCAGAATCCGCCTGGGCGTGAGCACCGATACTTACGATGCCGAAGGCCAGGTAGTGCGCTCCGTCCCCGAAGTCAGCGTGACCCGTGAGGAAGTCGAAGAGGCATTGGAGGCATTTAAGGGCGTCATCGAGCAGGTTCCACCGATGTATTCGGCCATTAAGGTAGGGGGGAAACGCCTTTATGAGCTGGCCCGACAGGGGAAGGAGATACCTCGCCAGCCTCGAAAGGTGGAGATATACCGTTTGGAATTGCTGGAATGGGATAAGCCTTTCCTGACGTTGGAAGTGGAATGCTCTCCAGGCACCTACATCCGCTCTCTGGCCCACGACATCGGGGAGAAGCTGGGCTGCGGGGCTTGCCTTGCGGAGTTAATACGACTCCGCAGCGGGCACTTCACGCTGGAAGACGCCGTGATGCTGGAGGAGGTGGAGGAGGCGGGGAAAGCCGGGAAGCTGAGGAAGTTGCTCCATCCCATAGACGCTGCGCTGGTGGACTTCCCCGCCATCACCCTGGAGCCGGGCGAAGAGAAGCGCATCCGTACCGGCCAGAAGGTGCGAGGCTCTATCCCTGAAAATGGCCAGGGGTTACACAGGGCTTACTCCTTTGATGGTCGCTTCTTAGCCCTGGTAGAATGGGATGCCGAGGCCAAGATGTGGCAGCCTAAAATGGTGTTCATCTAGGCGGCCTTTTGTGAGAGTGGAGCTTTAATGCCAAAACCCCCTTTAAAGTCGTTCGGAGCGACCTATGCAGCTCATAGATAAGTTCTCCCAGGCTCACGTTACTGCTGAGAGCCTTATAACCATCGGCGCTTTTGATGGCGTGCACCGGGGGCACCAATACCTCATCCGTAACTTGGTGCACGAGGCCCACAATATGGGCTTCCTGGCTGGACTTATCACCTTTCACCCCCATCCCAGCGTGGTGCTTAACCCCTCCAATCCCACCAAATACATCACCACCCCAGGCGAGAAGGCCGCTCTCCTGGAGAAACTTGACCTGGACATCGTAGCCATCCTGCCGTTCGATGAAGAGATGGCCCGTATGCCGGCAAAGGATTTTATGGCCCTGGTGTGTAAGCACCTGAACCTGCGGGAATTATGGGTAGGAGCCGATTTTGCCCTTGGCTACAAGCGAGAAGGGGATGTCCAAGCCCTGCGGGAAATAGGCCGCCAGCTGGGGTTTAGCGTCCATGTGGTGGAACCCCTCTACTATGAGGGGGAAATCATCTCCAGCACCCGCATCCGCCGTCTCCTGGAAGAAGGGGATGTGCGAAAAGCGGCCCAGCTTTTGGGGCGTTATTATAGCCTGGCTGGAGAGGTGGTGAGGGGAGAGGGAAGGGGCAAGGCTCTGGGTTTCCCCACCGCTAACTTGGAAGTCCGCCCGGAAAGGGCCATCCCCGCCGATAGCGTCTATGTCACCTATGTCCGCCTGGGGGAAAAACGCTTCCGTGGGGTTACCAACGTCGGGGTGAGGCCCACTTTTGACGGCGGTAAACGTCTGGTGGAAACCTATATTTTGGACTTCGATGCTGATTTGTACGGGTGCGATTTGGTGGTGGAATTTGTGGAACGGCTCAGGCCGGAGAGGAAATTTGCATCAATAGAGGCCTTAAAGGCCCAGATTAAAAATGATGTCGCTCAAGCCAGGAGGATATTAGCAGCAGAAGCTTCTGCGGGAGGGATTGAAAATATGCTAGGCCCAGTTTATACCCCTTCTACCAGGCGTTTTGAGGAGATTGACCACACCGCCGACCGGGCGATAAAGGTTTACGGGGCCACATTGGAGGACATTTTCGCCAATGCTGCCTACGGGATGTTCAGCATAATGGCCGAGCTGGAGGATGTGAAACCCGAGGTCACGAGGGAAGTGGAAGTCAACGCCTATGACATAGAATCACTGCTGGTGGAATGGCTTAATGAACTCCTCTTCCTGCACGAGACCGAAGGCGAGCTTTACCGGGATTTTGAGGTCTACCACCTGGATGAAAACACCGTTAAAGCCCGGGTCCGGGGGGGCAAAGGACACCCGACCAGAGCCAAGGTGAAGGCTGCCACTTACCACGATTTAGAACTGAAGAACCTGGGGAAAGGCTACGAAGCCATCATCGTATTCGATACCTGAGGTTTCATCAATGCAGCGGTTACAATCTACAACAGAGGGATTTGCGCCCCGGGCCTCTCCACCACGGGGTCCAGGCCGATGATTTTCTGAAGGCTGTAGCGGTCTATGCTTTCCTCGGCGGCTAATCGGCGTAGGTGGCGGTATTTTATGAATTGCCAGTTCCCTTCAGGGAGAGAGGACCAGGCTGGTACGTGCTGCTTTTTGAAGTAAACCAGGGAAGCCCGCCCTCCGGGGATAACCAGATAAGCACGAAATGGCCTGGGATCAGGATGCAGGAGGAAGAGCCGGGTAAAAGCAGCGGTGCTTTCGATGCGAAACCCGTAGAGGGTTGGGGGCTTGCCGTGCTTAACCTCCCGCCATATTACATCGAAGAGGGTTCCTTCTCCTCTGGCTTCGACAGAAGTTTCAAAGCCCATACGTTGCCCCAAATTGATCAAGATATCCTCCATCTCCCTGCGGTCCCTTTGCCTCCGCTGGGGGTCATCCTCCGCCCGAAGTTTCCAAGCCCCGCTGGGCAACTCTTCCCCATAGGAACTCAGGCAGGCTTTTACCAGCTCCTGGGAAGGGGTAAAAGGCCCCGGGAAACGGGCGAACACGGCCTCGGCCAATTCCTCAAAGGGGGCAGGTGCTGCCATCCGTAAAGCCTCCAAAGCCTCCAGCTCAACCCTGTCGGTCAAGGGCGGATGAGCCGAGCCATAATCGGCAAGGCCAATCCCCTTGCCACCCCCACGACGCAGGATGTCCTCCGGCGCCAGAGCGGCGCACGTTTCCCCCTGGATCCTGCGGAAGTGAGCCCGGGCCGAGCTTCCTTCCTTGACTTTATGCCAATGCCACCCTCCCCGGGATGCAATCCACCAAGCTACGGCAAGCCTCAACTGGCTGAGGGTCATCGGCTCCCCATAATGATTCATAACCTCAAGTACAGAGCGCCGGATTATCTCCCGTAAGCCTCCTTCATCCAGAGTTAAAGCAGGGGGACTCGGTGGGGGTCTCATCTGCCCGGGGTTAGAGAGGATCAAACGGATCGCCAGTTCCCCTTTTTCCTCCTGAAATGAAAAGCTTTCGGGGGCCAAGCCTGCCCTATCGGCAGCCATCAACAGGGCCTCCACACAAGCAGGGGGAAGAGCCTGCCCAATTAGCACGAGAACACCTCCCGGCACCACCATCCTCCGCAATCTGCGAAAGGCTCGCCTCATTGATTCCTCATACCAATCCCATCCAAAAGCACGTTCTTGCACGAAGGGCCTCAGGGAGGAAGCAGCCGACGGCCCCAAGAGCCACCCTGCCCACAGGAACGCCAGGGGCCAATATACATTGTCCAATACCGGGGGAGCAGTTATCAACAGGTCAACTCTCCCCTGGGCCATCTCCTTTTCCAAACGGCGGATATTCCACGAGGCCAGGAAAACCCCGGCCTTTCCCTCCGCCAATTCGTTCAGTTCAACAAATCGTATGGGCTTTATCAACCCTTTAGCAGCATCAATGGCTTCCTGGAAGGCTAACCACGCATTGGGTTCCACAAAGCGGGAAGGAGGCCGTAACCGAGCGGGTTTCTTGAGGGGGTGCTCTTCCGAATAGAGGGACAGGCTCTTCTGAAGGGCCAGGAGAAAGGCCAGTTTTAAGGCATAGGTAACGGGGCTTCTATCAGGGAGGAGGGCCTGGATTTTAACGAAAATAGCGTTCAGGCAGTGGAGGTTGCGAGGGGTATAGACTAAGGGGAGGCTTTCAATCAATGGAGAAGGGGATTCATACCGAGGCAGGAGCCGAGTCAGGACATACCAGTAGTCAGGCCCCTTTTCCCTGAGCCCCTGCAAAGGCCGGAGGTCGCTTTCCTCCACCGGGAATATGCCCTTATCCCCACACCGAGGGCAATCCAGTGCTTTTTCCACAGGCTTCTTCCCTTCCTCGCTTGCCTCCCACACAAAGTAAGAAGCCCGAGCCAATCCTCCACAGGAGGGGCATTGAACCTGATAGAGCTCACGGAGGTATATCCTCAGGGGGACTTCTCCCTTCGGGCTATCGGCCAACCGTGTGAAAGCAGCATCTATCTCCCTGGGGTCAAGTTTGAGCCCGCAAGCCCTGATTGTGAAAATGGCCAGGGGGTTAAAGTTAACGGCTATGACCCTCCGGCCTGCTTCTATCATCTCCCGAAGCATATCCGGGTCGGAGCAGAAGGGGTCAAGTACGAGCCCTTCGGGGGGAGCATAAGCTTTTACATAGGCCTCCGTAACTCCCAAAGGTATAGAGGGCCAAAAGGGGATGCCTAAAGGTCTCTCTTTCGGTAAACCAGGGATAAAATAATCCGCTTTCCCCACACTTTGGCCTCCTGGCCGAGAAGGTGTTGAAAAACTCCGAGGTTAGAAACTACTCCGCAGGCTAGGGATAGAAAAAGTGGGTGTTTTCTCGTGCGGGGGCGAAGCCCCCGCACGAGAAAACACTTCAAAAATGCTTTTTAACCTGCCCTCGCCGGAAGGAACCTTTTGAGCAAGAACAGCGTGGCACTTTTTCAACACCCTCCTGGCCGAAAAGCTTGAGCTGGGGGTGTTAATGAGGGCCTTGGCTCTCTTTCTCCCGGCAGCCTTTGCAGATGCCAATTACATCTATGTGGGCTTTCTTAACCTCGAAGTTGTGCCTCTTGCTGAGCTCTTCAAAGAGCTGGCTAACCAGGTCGCTTTGAAATTCCTCTATCCCCCCGCATTTGGAGCATATCAGGTGATAGTGGGCTTCTTCTTCCACCAATTCGTAATGATGGTGCTCTTCATCCAGGTGGAGCTCTCTGACCAAACCCATCTCCTTGAGCACGCCGAGGGTGCGATACACGGTGGAGAGGCTTATGCGGGGTTTTTCCTCCCGAGCCCGCCGGTAAATCTCGTCGGCTGGGAGGTGTTCCTTGCTCTCTTTGATTATCTGAAATATCAAGGCCCGTTGGGGCGTCAGCCTTTTCCCCTTAGCACGAAGGGCCCTGGCAACCTGTTCTAATCCCTTGTCTCTCATAGGCCTCTCACTCATAAGTTATGATAACCTGAGCTGTCATCCCCCATTTCCCCCGGTTAGCGCTTTTTCAACGCCCTCTGTCAATCAATCTATAAAGCTGGTCACCTCTTCCAGAGGGCGTCGGCCTGTCCTGGCTCCTGGCTCTGAAGCAGGCTTGCCTATGGGGATGATGGCCACCGGGCGCAAGTGGCGTGGGAGGTTAAGGACACTGGCAGCGGCTCCTTCGTCAAAAGCCCCAACCCAGCATCCCCCATAGCCAAGAGCAGTGGCTGCGAGGAGGATGTGCTCAGTGGCAGCGGCGGCATCCTGGATGCAATACAAATCCGAACCCCGGGAACCATAGCGCCTGGCCGAACGCCCAGGTTCAGCACAAACCACGATGACCACAGGTGCTTCAGCTATAAAGCCTTGCCCCCAGGCAGCCGACACCAGCCCTCGCTTCACTTTGGGGTTCCTCACCACTATGAAATGCCAGGGTTGAAGGTTGCCAGCCGAAGGGGCCCTTATAGCAGCGTGCAAGATTTTCCTCACGATTTCCGAAGGCACATCTTCCGAAGTGAACTTGCGCACGCTACGGCGCTGCTCTATCACCTCCCAAAACTCCATAACCCCCTCCCAGAGCGGAAGATATTATGTGTATAGCACCCTGCACACCAAAGGATACAATCCACAGGCCATAAGGGCTGTAGCGGGGATTGTGAGCACCCAGGCCAAAGCGATTTCCTGCATCACCCTCCACCTCACTTTGGATAACCTCTCTGCTGAGCCGACCCCCACAATGGCAGAACTCACCACATGGGTAGTGCTGACGGGACCGCCGAGGAGAGCCGCTCCCAGGATTACCACAGCTGAGCTGGCTTGAGCTGTAAAGCCATGGATAGGCCGTATCTTGTAGAACTTGCCTCCCAGTGTCCTTATGATGCGCCACCCCCCTGCCGCAATTCCCAAGGATATCGCCGCCGCACACGCCGCTATCACCCACACCGGAACCCGGAATTCATCCAGATAGCCCGCACTCACCAGGCCCATCGTGATGATGCCCATTGTCTTCTGAGCATCGTTGGTACCGTGGCTCAGAGCCAGGCTCAAAGTGGTGAGGGCCTGTCCCCGCTTGAAGAAGATATTGACCTTGGGGGTAGCCCCCCGTACCATAAAGAGCATCACCTTCATAAGGACGTAGCCCACAATCATCCCCAGTATGGGGGAGATGAAGAGCGCTGCTATTACCTTCTCCAGCCCTTTCAATTGGATGAGCTTGACCCCGTAAGCGATGGCAACTGCCCCGATGATGCCTCCGATAAGGGCATGGGAGGAGCTGGAGGGGATGCCGAAGTACCAGGTGATTAGGTTCCAGATTATGGCGCTCAGGAGGGCTGTGAAAATAACGCTTATGGTAATCGCCCGGGGGTCAACGATGTCGTGCCCTATCGTGGTGGCTACGGCCACACCAAATAAGAAGGGGGCGATGAACTCCGCCACGGCACTCATCGCCAGGGCTTTAGAAGGGCGCATTGACCGGGATGAGATGATGGTCGCCACGATATTGGCACTATCGTGGAAGCCATTGAGGAAATCAAAAGCCAAGGCTACCAGGATTAATAGCCCCGTTGGGCTGATGAATTCTCGCAATCCCATATTCTATCCCTTTGTAGTTCTGCAAAACCGGAAGTTTTGCGGTTAATTATGGCTTCATCACCCCCACCTGCACATTCCTGAATCGGGCCGGGGCTGTGCCGTGCCCTACGTGGGCGACCTGCATAGGCTCCCCTTTACCGCAATTGGGTGTCCCCCACACCCTCCAGTACCTGGCGTTGCAGATGGCATCGCAGCTTTGCCAGAATTGGGGAGTTATGCCCGTGTAAGTGGCATTCTTCAGAAGGCGGCCCAGCTTCCCCTTCTTTATCTCGTAGGCGATTTCCGTCCCGAACTGGAAGTTGAGTCGTTTGTCGTCAATGCTCCAGGACTTGTTGGTCTCCATATAGATGCCTTCGTCCGTATCGGCGATGAGGTCTTCCAGGTCCCATTCGCCTGGCTCCAGGTTTATGTTGGTCATCCTTATTATGGGGATGCGGTTCCACCCATCGGCCCGCATACAGCCGTTGGACCTGAGGCCAAGGCGGTGGGCCGTTTCCCGGCTCATAAGGTACCCCACGAAGATGCCGTCCTTGACCAGGGGGGTCCGCTGAGCGGGCACACCTTCGTCGTCGAAGCCAAATGTGCCCAGAGCCCCTGGTATGGTGGCATCGGCAGTGATGTTCACGATGTCGGAACCGTAGCGGAAGGTCCCCAGCTTATCGGTGGTGAGGAAGCTCGTCCCGGCGAAAGATGCCTCGGTGCCGAAGACCCGGTCCAGTTCGGTAGGATGCCCGCAGGATTCGTGCACCTGCAGGGCCATCTGGGCTCCGCCTATTATCACGGTGGTGACCATACTGGGGCATTGAGGGGCATACAGGAGCTGAGCAGCTTCCTCGCCGGTGCGGGCAGCGTTCTCCACCAGCTTCATCTCCTCGATGAGCTCCCAGCCTCCCGTGCCCTGATGCCTCCCGAAGGAGTTGGGGTAGGAGCGCTTCTGAACATCGTCCTCGCTCACGGCGGTGGCCTCCAGCCCGCCGCCGCTTTCGATGATTTCCTGTTCTATGTAGCTTCCCTCAGTGCTGGCGAAGGTTTTCTTCTCTTTGAAGAAGCCAAGGCTGGCCCTGGAAACCTTGACCTCTTTGGTGCGACGCATCTCGGCATCGGCGGCCAGCAGGAGTTCAATCTTCTTCTCCAGCGGGATGGAGAAGGGGTCCACCTTCACCGGGGTTTTATACGTGGCAACGTGGATTTCTGGCGGCCCCAGGTTCACGTCCTCCAGCTTGGTGAGGGCGCTAGCCCTGGCTATCTCCACCGCCAGAGCCGCCACCCGGTCCACCTCTTCTGCCGTCAGCAGGGACGAGCTGGCGAAGCCCCAGGCTCCATCGGCAATAACCCTGACGCCGAAGCCCAGGCTTTCCTCCTGGGAAAGGGCCTCCACCGCTCCATTTTTCACAGTTATCCTCTGCTCTACCCGATGCACAATGCGTATATCCGCATAGGTGGCCCCCTTAAGTTTTGCCGTCTCCAGGGCACGCATAGCGAGGTCTTTCATCCCAACCTCCCGGTGGTAAGTTTTTGTGGGACACCGGCAAAGCCCGATGTCCCACAAAAACTAGATTATCTCTATCGCCATTGCCACCGCCTCTCCGCCACCCAAACAGAGGCAGACAAGGCCTCTGTTAAGTCCCCTGTCCTTGAGGGCATAGATTAGCGTGGTCAGGCATCGGGCACCGCTGGCTCCGATAGGGTGGCCCAAGGCGATGGCGCCCCCGTTCACGTTCACCTTCGACCAGTCCCAGCCATCCTCTTGAAGGGCCCTGCCGTCGGCCAGAACCTGAGCGGCGAAGGCTTCGTTGAGTTCGATAAGGTCGTAGTCGGCTAAAGTGGTGCCCGTCTTTTGGAGGAGCTTACGGATGGCGTGGACAGGGGCGATGAAAATCCACTTAGGTTCCACGGCAGCATAAGTGTAATCAATTATCCGGGCCAAAGGCTTTATGCCCAGTTCATCGGCCTTCTCCCGACTCATCACCACCACGGCCGAAGCCCCATCGGTGATGCCGGGGGAATTCCCTGCCGTTACGATGCCGTCTTCTTGGAAAGCGGGCTTGAGCTTGGCTAATTTCTCCAGGGAGGTATCACGCCGTGGGGTCTCGTCGGTGTCGAAGATAATGGGTGGGCCTTTGCGTTGGGGAACCTCCACAGGGACGATTTCCTCCTTAAATTTCCCGGCATCTATGGCGGCGATGGCCTTCATATGGCTTTCGTAGGCGTACTTATCCAGCTCTTCCCTGGTTATGCCAAATTCCCTGGCGATGAACTCGGCGGCGTTGCCCATATGCTGGTCCTCAAAGGCGCACCAGAGGCCATCGTGGACGGTGGCGTCCAGGATGCGGTCGTGGCCCAGGCGGTAGCCCTGCCTGGCTTTGGTGAGCAGGTACGGCCCCCTGCTCATATTCTCCATCCCGCCAGCCACGTAGATTTCGCCTTCCCCGGCCTTGATCATCGAGGCGGCCAACATCACTGTCTTGAGGCCAGAACCGCAGACTTTGTTTACGGTAACTGCTCCTATGGTGGGGGGAAGCCCCGCAAATATGGCCGCCTGGCGGGCGGGGGCCTGTCCCAGCCCCGCCGAAACCACGTTGCCCATAAGGACCTCGTCCACCGAGGCAGGGTCTATCCGGGCTCGTTTTATCGCCTCTTTGATTACCACAGCCCCAAGGCGAGGAGCCGGTATGGATGAGAGGGTGCCCATAAACTTGCCTGTAGGCGTCCTGCAAGCGCTGACGATGACTACCTCTTTGGCCATCTTATCCCCCCTTTTTGAGGTTGCCCCTTTTTGGTTTTGTGAATTATATCACAGCCGGTGAATTTGTGCAATCGTTCTG
>Ga0164310_10002837_pt1 | contig 10039 bp, 10 predicted proteins | sample GuaBasSedimGuay1_FD_121795 | JGI IMG/M metagenome (GOLD analysis project Ga0164310, IMG submission 121795) | Subseafloor sediment microbial communities from Guaymas Basin, Gulf of California, Mexico - Guay1, Core 4569-9, 0-3 cm | ecosystem: Environmental > Aquatic > Marine > Hydrothermal vents... | reverse complement strand
AGAGCTTGTTTTCTTTCTCAGCGTCCTCGGCGTCTCGGCGGTGAATTCCTAGCCCGTCAGTTCATCCTCAATAACGAAAATGTAGCCGCGATTTCCCAATCGCGCGAATGGAATTCGCGGCTACTACAACTGCCCTGATTCGCCCCACTCTTCCAGCAGCTTTTGATACTCGGGGTCGTCGTACCGCTCCAATAGGAACCAGTGAGCGTAGGACGGCAACCGGCCGCCGGTCACGTGAGCGGCCAGGAGTTCACCCGACGCGCAGGCGGCCATGATACCAAAGCCAGAGAGCGCTCCGATGATGTACGCACCCTCGACCGGCAACGGGCCGATCAGAGGGCGATTCTCCTGGGTCTTGGCGTAATAGCCGCCGTCAATCATTGGCTTGGGGAGCCGGTCAAAATAGCCCCGCAGGCTAGGCGCCATCCGGGAAAGCCCCCGCAGGACGACCTCGGCATAGAGCGGGTCAAAATCGGGCAGCGGCACGACCGGCTTCATCCTCTCAATATCATAAGTCCACAACACAAGCTGGATGGGGCTATCACGGCCGCCCTCAGGGTGGCCGTGCGGGCCGGGCGGGAATGGTTCCAGCAGCCAGCGCGTCTCTGCCGACTCGGACAAAACGACCCGCTCCTCCTCCGACCAGGGCAACATCTGTGGATCGGCCCAATAATAGAGCGGCGCGTCCCGCGAGATGGCCTCCAGGTGATCGCCGAACGCGATCTTGGGATGCAGTTCGCAAAAGATGGGCAGGTCAACGCCCATCATGCGGCCGACCTGCCTGGTAAAAGGCCCAGCGGCAATGACGAATTTATCGGCAGCGATGGTCTGCGGGCCGGCCTCGCCGCTCACGCGCACGGCCCGCACCCGGCCGCCACGCGCGTCCACCCCCTCGACGCGCCCGTTCAGGAGCTTTGCGCCACACGCCTGCGCTTGCTCCAGCATGTACATGCCTAACTGCTGCGCGCTCATCCAGCCGCAGCGCCGGACGTGCAGCGCGGCCACGGCCCGCTCAGTGAGGAAGGGGAAATGGGTCTGGATCAGCGCGGGGTCGAGGATCAGATCCACGCCGGTGGGCAGCCCCTCAAAGCCCTGGGCCGGGGCTGGGACATAGACCGGGTCGCCCGGATCGCCCTTGTGGATTCGCAGCTCGCCCGCCCCCAGTGCGCATGGCTCCTCAGCCGCTCGCTCAAAGTCTGGGATGCGAGCCGAGTCGCCGGTGACAAACAGATAGCCCCGCCGGCTGAGGTGAAAGCAATTGTCGGTCTCGCGGGCCAGCTCCTCCAGGATGTCAATGGAGCGGTTCATCAGCCGCACCATGCCATCGCCGGGGCCGGGCCACCAGTTACGGTAACATTCGGTAGATTTGTCACTCGTCAAGCTCATCGGGGCGCGCTCGTCCACCAGTACCACATCCCTGACCCCCTGCCGGACGGTCAAGTGATAGGCGGCGCTGATCCCGGCAATTCCCGCGCCGCAGATGACGAGGTTGGCGATTGAGTTGGTCATTGTTTCTCCAACATCATAAAGACCTCAACACAGCACTCGCTCCCACGGCGACGAGCGCGCCCGCAATGGAGGCAAGCAAGTTCACCAGATCGTTTCCCAGCCAGAGGTAACCCCGCAATTGGCGCGTCCGCGCCCCGCAACGGTGTATCACACGCTCGGTCTCTTTCTGGCAAGTTTCGCACCAGTAGATGGCCTGGACGGTGGCCCCCAGCAGGCTATCCACGAGTGATCCGACCAACCCGCCCGCCGTCGCCGCCAACAGCAACGCGCCCGCAGCGGGCCAGCCCTGGCCCATCAGCCCCAGCCCACCCGTCAGACCGACGAGAAGCGCGCCCGCCAGCGAGGACCCAGTTCCCAGCCAGGTGACGCCGCCCGAAGCGCCCACCTCGACTCGCCGGCCAGTGGTGATCGCGCGCGGGGGACTCACACTCAGCACGCCCAATTCTGTGGCCCAGGTATCGGCGTTGACTGCCGCCATCGCGCCGGCGCAGGCAACGAACCACAGGGGATGCGGCCAGATTTGGGAGAGCACGGCCAGCAATGCCGCCAGGCCGCCGTTAGCCAGCGCCTGGCCCAAGTCGCGGCGATGGCCCTTGGCAAACTTTTCCGCCAGGCCCTCCTTATCGCGGGCGCGGTAGAAGGAAAGGGCGCTGGACGAGACAAAGAAAACGATAAGCAGCGCGCCCCATTCCCACCCGCCCAGTCCAAAGATGAGTGTGCCGGTGACAAGCGCGCCAACGACGCCGCTGCCGCTCAGCGCGCCGCGTTTGTAGCCCAAGACGCCGATGGCGAGGGAAAGCGCAAATCCGCCGAGGAGTTCAAAGAGGTCGAGTGATGCGATCATAGCGCGTTACGAACGCCCCAAAATACCGAGAGCCGCCACCCACGTCAGCGCCTGCACCAGGGTCGCCCCACCCCACAGCAAACGACTGACCATCCGCTCACGCCGGTAGGCCATCCCGCCCAGCAGAAGATTGAGTAGCAACACCAGAAAGCCAATCAGGGGAATGGTGAAAATCTGGCCACGCGGCCCCAGCCGATCGGGAGCTCCCGTTACGTCAAAGTGCAGAGGCACCAACAAGGGCAACGTGGGGAATTGGTAGCACAGCAGGCCAACCAGGGCCAGCAGCACCAAAAGACCAGTCGCCAACAGTCCCAAGCTCAGCCGGTCCTGCCAAATGTCCCAAGTCAGAAAACCCGGTCGCCGGGAGGATTGCTCTACAGCCTGGGTGGGCCCCATTCCCCAACGCTCGTGGAAGGACTCTACAAAGACCTCGCGGTCGGCGGGTGAGATGCCAAAGATGAGGTCAGAGGTAACGACATAAACCTGATCTTGGGGCGGCGCGGTGGAGTAGAAGAGGGTCGGCCCCTCGCCAGGAACCTCACCGGAGCCGACGTAGTGACCGGGCCACACCCCGCCGCTGTGCAAACGAATGCGGCCCTCTATCTCGTTGCCGGTGAGCACACGCTCAATCTCCTCGGAAGGGATGACGTGCTCCACTGGCCCCCAGCGGATGACGAGTGCGTTACGATCTAGGGTGTAGCTTGAGTGGGCCAACCCATATAGCCAGTAACCAAGCAACGCCAACAAGCCCAGGCTGAACAAGATGGCCAGACCGACGATGAATGTCCCGGTGTTGACGGTTTGTTGGTCGGCGACTAACAAAATCAGGCCAGCATCCACCAGGATGATGATGGTCATCAGGCCAAGGCCAACGCTCAAGCCTCTTGTCTTGTCTGTTTCCCATTTCGTCATAGATACACTCCTCAAAGCAAACGGGGGCATTATACCAGGGGGAAGACGAATTGCAAATGGAGCGAATGGCGAACGAGCAAATTTACGAATGGTCAGCCTTCGGCGGCGATCAGCTTTTTGGTGGTGGCGAGAAACGCTGTCAGGAACGCCAGCAGCAGGAGGCCATACACCGCCACGCCTGCGGCGCTGGCCCAATCTCCGCCTGTAGCCAGACGGGTTATCAACGCAATGGGAGAGAAATTGAAAAAATAGCTCAAGCTGACCGAGAGCAGAATGAAAAGGGCGTATACAAACTGCGACCGTTCCCGATCCTTAAAATAGGCCGCGATGGAGGCCGCCCCCACTGCAATTATGGCCGCGCTGATCACGGCCACAGCCAAAACCAGGCCCAGGTTTTGTATGACTATGCCGTTAAAGCGCAGCAACATAGACCACAGAAAACACTGTCCTCCGGCGAGGACGAGCGCCGCCCCGATCTTGGCCCCAAATATCGTGCTCAGAGATAGCGGCGCCGACCAGAGCGTTTCTAACGTGCGGTTCGCCAGCTCCTCGGAAATCGAATCCACCACCATGCCACCGGTCACGAAAGCGGGAAAGAACATCAAGAGGGGAATGATCACGGCATACTGGAACTCGTAGGTCGTGGCTGGCAGCCCCTCTACGTCCGTGTATCTGATGTGAATGTCGTTCTGTTCCCGCAAATAGTTTTCGTATTGTTTCAGCGGCTCGCGCAGTATCATCAAAGTCACCGTCGAGCGCGTCTCCGACTCTGGTAAAAAGAGCTGTATATTGACGACAGGCCCATCCTCTGGGGGCGCGAAAATGGCAGCGTTTATCGCCCGCGCGTAAAAGGCCGTTTCCGCGTCCGCCAGCGTGGCAAAGGGTATAACACTTGCGTTGCGCGCTCTCAGGAAATCGACCAGCAGCCCGCTCGTTTCGCCCACGATCCCCACCTTGACGTTGATCATGCTGCTCAAACCTATGGCCTCCGGGTCATAGACCGACATCAGCCCCATGAGCAGCGCCGACGAGAATGAGGCGATGAATAACTGGATCAGGATGGCGATCAGGATCGTTCTTTCTTTGATGACCGATCGTAGTTCTCTCTTGAAAATGGCGAAAAAAGCGTGAGCTTGCATCTAGGAGAGCACCCCAATCACGTACAAGTTGTACAGCGCGTGGATGATTGCGCCAACCGCTATAACGTAGGGGTAACGTTTGACGCTCAAGCGCCTGGTGAGCAGGCAGACAATCGTCGTAAAAACAAAATGGGCAGCGAGCGGTATCAAAAGCATGCCAGAGTTGAAAATGGCCGTCGAGAACGCCGACTCTGAGACAACACTCACCGAGACAAACAAGAGCAGTTTTTCTCCCACCAGGAACCCGAGCGCAGAAAGAAACGCCAGCCCCACAACACCTCTGGCCGTTTTAACGACGTTATTCTCAATCAGCGTCACGATGCCCACCGATTTGGCTATCTCTTCGGCGACCACCGACAGGAGCAGCAGTACCACGATAGCGTACCGGATAGGTAGGTTGAGCGATATCGCCAGGCTCACCAATTGGATCATATAGACGATGGGGATGAGAAACGCGCTCAACAACGTGACGGACAAATAGACGTGGTCACGATTTATGGCCAGGTAGACGGCGTCGGCGACTTTTCTATAGAGCGGGCGAAACCTGGTGAGGTATTCTTCGTTCAAAATGCGGGTACCGATGTACACGGAAAGCGTAAAGATCAGGTACATGGAGGCCGCCGAAGTCAAGTACGCCTTCAGGCCAAACGGCTGTCCGCGATACATCTCCACGGCCAGCGTGAGCGGGGAGATGTAGCTCAAGTCGCTGACGCCCGAAAACATCGCGGGGAAAATGAGATAAGTCGTGATCACGACCGTGGCAAACATCGTGATAAAGGTCGTATCCTTGAACGTGCGGTAGACCAGGGGCACCATCAGATAAACGGCGAAAGTGAACAACACGACCGGGGCGAATATGGCTAACGCCAGCAGCACGTCCCCCTGCAACACGATCGTTATCCCGATCACAGACGCCAGCGTGAACACCACGTAGGGCAGCATTTTGCCCACAATGATGTGGAACGGAGACACCGGAGCGGATAGCAGGACGGTGATTCTCCTATCCGCCTTTTCGTCCATAAAGCCGCTGATGAAAAAGACGCTGACGAAAAAAATGGGGAGCAAATATATGGACACGGTGACGACGCGCGCGAAAGGCAGCGGCGGGCTCATCAGAGATGGCACGACGGTCTCTCTATCCTCCGGCGGCGAATCCACAGGGAAACGAGCGATTTCGACGCGCAGGGGAAACGCCCTGTCCGTTTCGTAATCCTCTCCGATCCTTGCCAATTCTTGCGTCTCAAGGTATAGTTTCAGTGCGTTGGCTGCGTAAAGGGATTTCTCTTTACCGCTGTGGATCACTTGGGCCCCGTCAACGTAGACGTCTATCTCCCCGGCTTCTAGCGTTGAGTAGCCGAGGGAGGGCGCGACTGTGACAGAATCAAACCTGCTGTCACGAATAGGAGGAACATCAGGGGAAACGCCCACCCGGTATAGGCCCCGACCGCGAAAAGCACCCTCCCGGAACGCCAGATAAGCGATCAGAAACGAGGCGGCGAGGATGAGCGTCACGACCAATCTCGAGCCGCCCCTGAAGCGAGACCTCAGCCTGGTGACCTCTCGTTTTGCGATTGTCAGAATAGTGCTCATAATCAACGCCCGATTGGAGATACAATGATCGAACTGAAAAACGTCACAAAGTCATACCACCAGGCCTTGGCCGTCAAGGATCTGAACCTGACCGTCGAGGACGGCGAGATCATGGGTCTCATCGGCCACAACGGCGCGGGCAAAAGCACCACGCTCAAAATGATCCTCGGTCTCATTGAGCCAACGTCTGGCCAGATCGAGGTGATGGGCCGAGATATGGCCAAAGAGAGCGTCTACGTCAAACAGTTTGTCGGCTACTTGCCGGAGGAAAGTCCCCTGTACGCAAATATGACGGTCACAGAGTACCTGATGTTTTTCTCCGAGATTTACAAGCTGCCCAAACGAAAAGCTGTCGCGCGCATAGACGATCTGCTCGGTTCACTCAAGCTCCCCGAGCGAGACCGGCTCACGGGGGAGCTTTCGAAGGGTATGAAGCGCAAAGTGACCATTGCCCGCACGTTGCTGCACAACCCCACCCTCCTCATATTGGACGAGCCAAACTCTGGGTTAGATCCGCTGACTTCGTTCTTCATCATCAACTATCTAAAAAGTTTGAGGGAGCAGGGCAAGACGATCCTCTTGAGCGCGCACAACCTGTTTCACGTCGAGCACATCTGCGACCGCGTCGCCATCCTGAAAGACGGCGAGTTGGTCGTCTGCGATAGCATGAAAGCCATACAGAAAAGTCTCGGCCGCCGGGATTACCAAGTCGTCTTTTACGCCGACGAGAAGCTGGATTATGAGCGTGAAGACGGGAATTATGTTTTTAGAACAACCGATATAAGCCAGGTCGCCTCGGTGCTGGAGCGCATCTCCGAAAACGAATGGGCGCTCGTGAATCTATCCGTGCGCGAGTCAGCGCTCGAGGAGATATACGTCAAACTAATGATGGAAACAGAACAACAAAAAGAGGCAACGAGTTGAGGAACTTCCAATGCACTTTTTTAAGCGCCTCCTGCATCTTGCACCCTCCCCTTGCCTACCCAGCTACCCAGGGGTTGGACCGCTTCTCCTGTCCCACCGTCGTCTTGGGGCCGTGGCCAGGGTAGATCACCGTCTCGTCCGGCATCGTGAACAGCACCTCACGGATCGAGCGTTCTAGCGTGTCCCAACTGCCGCCTGGCAAGTCGGTGCGCCCTATGCCCATCTGGAAGAGCACGTCCCCGTCAAAGGCCGCCCTTTCTTCCTCGGAGTAAAAGGTCAGGCTACCAGGAGAGTGACCGGGAGTGTGCAGTACCTGGAAGCGGAGCGCGCCCACTTCTATCATCTGTCCGGGTTCCAGTTCTACGTCTGGCATGGGGCTTTCTTGCACCGCTACGCCGAACATGGCGGCGCCTCCGCGCGCTTGCAGCATCGGCAGTTCCGCCGGGTGGAGGGCCAGGAGCGCGCCGGTGGCGGCCACGATCTCGGCGTTGGCCCCCATGTGGTCAAAGTGGCAGTGGGTGTTGAGGACGTAGCGGATGGTCAATCCGCTCTCCTCGATAGCCTTGAGGATGCGCTGGGGGTGGCCGCCGGGGTCGATCACGACCCCCTCCCGCGTCTCCTCGCAGCCGACGACGTAGCAATTGGTCTGGGTGATACCGACGTGAATGGTGTGTATGATCAATGTTGACCTCCCAAGGTTGGAATATATGGCGACGATTATATCAAAGGGCGCGGGCTTTGTCCACTCCAAACGCTCATCTGCGGAACTCGAGGATGGTAAAGCTGGCCTCGGTCTGAACAGGCCCCATATCCTTCACGCCGTCCAACGCCTCGCTTGAGATATGCCAGTAGTTGGGCGTCATCTGGACCAGGGCCAGGAGCGCATCACCTTCCAAGCCCATTTCGCGCTCGACGGTGTGCTCTCCCGCTAATCTGAACGGACCGGCGAACTGCTCGATGACCTTATCCCGCTTGTCCGGCTCTATGCTCAAGAGATCCAATCTCGAACGCAAGCTCGCCAGGTGGCGCGGATTGGGAATGACTATCAGCAGCACCCCATCCTGAGCGAGCACCCTATCGAACTCGACGACGTTCCTCGGCGCAAAGACGTTCGTCAAAACCCGCACAGAGCCGCCGGAGAACAGCAGCTTGCGATTGACGCTGGCAACGATGAAACAAATATCCTGGTATCGCTTGGCCGCCAGCCTGGCAGCCTCTTTAGAGACGTCCAGGCCAAAGTAGCAGAGGTGGTCAAATCCTGGCCGGCTACCGAGATGACGCTTCAGCCGGCCGATATAGTAGCCCTCGCCGCAGCCAACGTCGGCGATACAGGCTGAGGAAACGTCGCCAGCCAGGTGGTTGTGGATACGCTCGTTGAGCGCGTCGGATAGCGGGCCGTAGAACCCACGGGCCAGGAAATCCCGGCGCGCCCGTAGCATCTCTTTCGTATCGCCCACAATCTTGGGCCGTTTTCCACTTGAGAGCAGCAGGTTGACGTACCCCTCTCGCGCGATGTCAAACGAGTGCGCCTGGGGACACTTGAGGGTGGCGCCAACTTGAGCAAGCTGGGCCTCGCAGACCGGGCAGATCAAAAAGCGCGTACACCTTTCACTATTGGATACCATTGTGTCTCAAGCTCGGCTGTACAAGATCGAGTTGCCCTGTTTCCCCACTGGCGCGAGCGCGCCCATCTCGCGCAGGCAATAGGCCATCTTTTGCGCCAGCCAGCGGCGTTGGCCGATAGCGGCAGCCAGGTCAGACGTGGTGAACGGCTCCGCCAAATCAGAGGGGACGAGCTCGCCCATATCGGCGGGCGCCTCAAAAAGCCGCCGCTCCACCACCTCCAGCAGCTTGCGCTCGTGAGTGACCCAGCCCTTGCGCCGCCAGCCGCGCTTCCCGTCGTAGCGGCGAACCTCGTCCTCCTGGATGAGCAACACCTCCAGGGAGAAATTGGGGACGGAAAGCAAACTGGGGAAACTTACCAACTCGGCAAAAACGTGCTCGAACGCGCCATGCTTGGGCGACTTGCGGCGGCCCAACCGGCCGCTTCCATCTTGTGCCAGCTTGACGATCCACTTTTCCCGCGCGACCGGATAGACCAGCCGCAGTGGGTGGCGGGCCGTAAGCGTGGTCAGCTTGCGCTTGATGGCCGAAAAGCCTCCCGTCTGAATCTCCACCAGGAGCTCGCCCCGGACGATGTCTATAACGAACCCGTCCACAGACACCTCGAACCGGTCGCCCGGCTGCGCGTACCACTCCTTCAGAGCGGCGTGCAGGGGCTTTTCATTCAGCGTGCCGATTTGGGGGACATCGTTCACTACTGGCCCTTGAACTCGGGCTTTCGCTTCTGGTAGAAAGCGGTCAACCCCTCGGCTGCGTCATCGGTCTGGGCGATGAGGGCCAGCATCTGTGCCTCCCAGTGGAGCGCGTCGCGGAAGGTGGTGTGCAATGCGCGCTGCATCCCCAGCTTGATGGCGCCGATGGCGAGCGCCGGCCCGTCCGCCAATCGCGCCGCCCACTCGCGGGCGGTGTCCATCAACTCGTCGTCCGGCGCGACCCGGTTGGTCAGGCCGATCTCGGCCGCCTCCGGCCCATAGACGCGCTCGCCGAAAAAGGCCAGTTCTTTCGCCTTGCGCAACCCCACCAGGCGGGGCGTGATAAAGGTGCTGCCCATATCGAGCACCATGCCGATGTTGACATAGCCCAGGGACATGTAGGCCGATTCCGCGATCAGCGCCAGATCGCAGACCAGGGCCAGGCTGCAGCCGCCGCCCACCGCCGGTCCATTGATCGCCGCCAGCCACGGTTTTTCCATCTCGGCGATGTCGGTCAGCAGATCGTTCATGCGCATCAGGGCCGCCCGCACCCCCATGCCGCCGCTGGCGAGCGATTCACCAGAGCCGCCCAGCAGATTGGCCCCGGAGCAGAACCCGCGCCCGGCCCCGGTGAGCACCACCGCCCGCGCGTCAGGGTCGCCCGCCACCTCATCCACGACCTCGCGCAGCCGGACCAGCACATCGTAGCTGAGCGCGTTCAACGTCTCCGGCTGATTGAGTGTGACAGTAGCGACGCCATCAGATTTTTCCAACAAAACAAGTTCAGAACTCATCATCTACTCCTT
>Ga0164310_10002836_pt1 | contig 10040 bp, 17 predicted proteins | sample GuaBasSedimGuay1_FD_121795 | JGI IMG/M metagenome (GOLD analysis project Ga0164310, IMG submission 121795) | Subseafloor sediment microbial communities from Guaymas Basin, Gulf of California, Mexico - Guay1, Core 4569-9, 0-3 cm | ecosystem: Environmental > Aquatic > Marine > Hydrothermal vents... | reverse complement strand
ATTTCTACCTAACACTACTATATCTGACCATTTGTGTCCATTTTTATGATTTCTTCGAATTGATGATGCTAATGCTTTCGCTTCTTGTTTTTCGGTAGTATTTTTTTTAATCGAAATAATGCCTGAAAATTGATGAACTGATAAAGTTTTTTTATCAATTCTTTTTGTATTGTTTTTAATTATCTTATTGCAAGCATTGCAAATTGTCGTTCCACTGCGATAATTATCTTCTAATGTGGCAACAACAGGATTATAGTCATCTTGAAACATTTTAATATTGTCTGGATTTGCACCCCTCCAATGATAAAGCATTTGGTCTCCATCTCCAACAACGAAGGTTTGTCCTTCATTTGGATTTGATAATTTTTGAAGCATTTTATATTGGATATATGATGTGTCTTGATATTCGTCTATTGCTACATGGGAATATTGTTTATCATTAATTTCTTCTACATATTTTTGAATCATTTGATTAAAGTCTATTGCATTTCGTTCTTTCATGAAATCAAGATATAATTCTTTAAGTCTCCAGTAATGGGGTTCTAAATCAAAATTTTGGCATTTTGTTTTAATTATATCTGGTTCATTTTGTGGGCAAAAATTACCAGCGAATTCATATATATCGAACAATTTCATATATTGCTTATTATTATCACAATGAATTTTCCACATTGCACAAGCATCTTGTTGATCCCAAATAAGAATCTTATTATGCTTTCTTCTTATTTGTTGTATGGCATAAGAATGAAAAGTTGAAATTATTGGCATTTCATTTTTAGGAAGAAAGATTGATAGGCGTTCCTTCATTTCGGTAGCAGCTTTATTAGTAAATGTAAGTGCTAATATTTGATTCCTATCAATATTATCAAGCCATATTTTAAGCAAAGAAGTTAATATTCTTGTTTTTCCACTACCCGGACCAGCTATTACTAATGTATTTTTGGTTTGATTAATAGCATGTTTTTGTTCTGCTGAAAGTTGATTTATAATTCTTCTGAAATACTTTCTATTTGATTTTTTGTAGTAATAATTTTAATAGCAATATTATTTTTATTCATTTCTTTTTTTAGATGTGGAGACAATTCTCCGCATAATTTGCAAAATAAATCTATTGATATTTCACACCCACATTGAAAGCATGTTTTTGTTGGGAGTATATTTATTTCCCACTTTTTAAATGCCGAGACATCAATATGATATCCAACAAAATTTTTTGAGGGACAAATAATTGTTTTCAATGTTGTATTTGCATTAGATAAAAGAAAATAATTATTATTTATATCAAATTTTTTTCGATATAAAAAACGACTTTCTCTACAATGTGGTATTGTATCCAAATGTTCAATTAATGTTCTTTGAATTTCTTGATTTATTGGCAAGTATAAAAATTTACCAATTTTATGACATTCTGAATTTATTGATATTGTATTGTAACTTGGGATAATTTTTACAATTTGCATTTATTGTCTCCATAAAAATTTGGGAGAATGGCTCCATCCAAGATCATATTCTATCCATCTTGGATATTCATTTATATTCTCATTTGCCCACATGCCAATAGCATTTGCATAATGTAACGCTCCCATTTGAGCTGAATAAATTATGCCTTTTTCTGTACATTTAACAGGTTCCATTTCGCTATCATCGAACATTAGATCCCAATCGGGATCATTCATCCATTCTACATCGTTATCATTATTCATATCAATTGAAATGCATTGTAAATATGCTCCTGCAATTCTAACATCTAAAAATAATTTTACCGATAATGATTCTTGTGCTGTTTTCCATAATATTTTTCTGGTTGTCATTGTATCTGCAATTGCACAAACAATATGTTGTTTTGTAATTCCACCTTCAAATTTATCCGGAAAACATAAAATTTTATGATCTTCATTAGGAAAGTAATCGGCAATCATTGATTGCATTACATTCGCTTTGTTTTTTCCAATATCTTTATCGGAAAAAACTTGATTTGCAAAATTGTGTTTTTCAATAGTATCAAAATCATATGCTTTAATATTATTAATTCCCATTTTTACGAGATTTAGCAATGCCCACGATCCAACGCTACCAAGTCCTACCATTAGAACTTTTGTTTGTTGGATTTTCTTTAGATTAACTAATGTTGAATGTCCATTAAAATGTGAATTCATGCTCTGCTTTCTTTCTCTATTTCTGCAATCATTTTAATAAGAAATAATGATTCTATGGTTTGTTCATATATATAATCATATTGAGATTGTTCTTTGAGTCTTAAAAGATATGCAGGATGATAAATTGGTACAAAATTTCTAAAAAGTTCTTTTGATTCCATTACATTTCCTGCAATATGTTTCATACTAACCCTGTCATCAAAATCTCCCGATACAGCACTATATGCTGGCTTTCCCACGGTAACAATAATCAGGGGGTCAAGAATTTCCGTCTCTTCTATTAATAGTGGCTTGCAGGTATTAATTTGGTTTTTATTGGGAGTTTGATTGTCTTTAGAATGACATTTACAAGCATTTGAAAACCAACATTGATTTGGATTGATATTTGATTCGATGAGCATTTCATCAAGAAGTTTACCTGCATTACCAATAAATGGAATGCCTTGCTCATCTTCATTTTTACCTGGGTTTTGGCCAACAATAAAAATTCCATTATCACCATTGCCTCTATTTTTAACTATTTGACTGCGACTTTTAGATAATGAGCATCCGTCACATCTATTTGGTAAAAGCATATCCCAAAAATCATCAATTGTTTCAGGAACGTAGCGTTTTAATAAACCTTCTGGGTTGTTTGACATGTGTAATTTTTGCTCCTGACAATAATTGAAAAATAACTTTATTTTCGTCTATATGTATAATTTTACTTCCGGTTCGGAGTGTTTGCAATAAACTATAGTTTGAAAAATTAATTGCTTCACCTTGAATTTCTTGTAATGACCATCCAAATTCTTCGAGCTGGTTTTTACATAATTCTATAATCTTTTTTGGAGAATGTACTTCGTTAGAAGTAAAGGGTGATTGAATTATAGAAAGTATGTTTTTAACATTGCTCGAAAGAATTTTGAATGGTTTTAATGCATCAATTAAATCTTTTGGAAGATTATTCATCTTCTGATTCCGACAAACCTAATGTTTTAATTAATTTGACTGGAAGTAATCCTTCTATTGTACGGTCTTCGCCGACAACATCAAGAATTACATTAGCCATTACTTCGTTTTTTGAAAAAATCTGGTGGGTTTTCGGATCATAACAACCATTATATTTTTTAACAGGAATATAAGATTCGATAGTCTCTTCATCAATCAGTATTGCATAATCTGCAAATGAAGAGTCTATAATTCGTTCTTTTATCCATGCTTCTTTAATAAAAGATGAACCAAATTGTGTATTAATAAACTTATTTGCGTCCATATCTTGGTTTAATGCAAGATTATCGTCAGATATTTTTTTCAAACATATTGAGGATTCTATTCCTGCCGTTCTATCGTTTTTAATAACTCGTCCTAACAACGATGCTTTTCCAAGCATTAAATGTTGCAAATACCATATACTTCCTGACCTTGTTTTCCATAAAAAGAAATTTTCAGTTAGTATATGAGTATCAACATTATCTAATTGAAGGAATTCTTTTATATTTGCTTCAACTTCTTGAATTAGAGATTCAGACATAGTTTCATTGTAATCTGTCATAGGGTTAATCCTCCTTTGTAGGTTCCCAAATTGATAATACTATATTGACGGCTATTTGTTTGCCGTCTTTAAAAATAAATATATTTTGATCATCTCCTTTGTTTGAAAATAACATATTCATAATCGGAGCATGCAATATATTATTTATGTTGTTTATATTTTTCCACCAAATAGCAATGTCATCTAAATCATATGTATGATATTTAAATTCTACATATTCATCTTGTAATACAACCCACTTAGAATTAAGCAATAATTCAACTTCTTTGATATCAGGACATATTATTTCATAAACAGTAATATCATAAATAATTAATTCTAATAAAGACATTTTTGATATATTTTCATCAATAAGAAAATTCTGAGAAATATTTTGTCTTATCCTTACATACTCCTTGAATGTTGAAGTATTTGTTATTTTTATAGGATATCCATAAAATTTATTATTATAAACTAATGTTGCCATTAATTTATTGTCAATTTGATTGTCTAATACCATTCAAATTTCCTTAAAAAATTGATTCATTAAAGAATTTATATAAGTAATAAGAAAATATACTACAATAATCTTTAAGTTTTCAAATTTATGTTAATTGTTAAGTGAACGAGTAGCTTTCAAAAAGCCTTGTAACTCAGCGTCATATAATCGTATTGTTTTTCCGTTTGATGGAGCAACAATTGTTTGTATTGAGTCAATCTCAGTTGAACTTTTGTCTTTAAAAAAAGGAAAAGCCTCAAAACCTAATTGTTGAAGTTCAACCTTGGCATTAATTGCTTGCATTTTTTCATAAATAGTCATTATTTTTCCTTTTGTGTTGTAACGTATTTCAAGCCATTCTGAGGCGATTTTATAAAAAGCTTTATGATTTCACATAAAAGTGGAAAGAATTGCTTATAGTGTAAATACGGTGGTTTAAGCGAGATAGGAAGGCATAATATGAATCTCTGAGTTCAATCTGATTTTTCGATAAATTTTCTTGGTGGGTGTTCTTCGTCTTTTCTATCATCATATATTCGACTATTCATATCGCCGATTTGATATTCAAGTTCATTAATTCTTTGTTCTGATTTTTCAATATTCGCATCTAAACGATCAATATCTTTTCTAAAATTAAGTAGAATTTCCCCAAGATCTGATGTCATTTGAATATGAACTGATTCATTAGCTTTTTTGATTGTATTTTCAATATATTTATTAAAAACAGATAGAATTGCAATAACGATTAAAAACATTGCAATAATAAGAATAATTTTTTCTTTTTTCATGTTAATTTTCCTTTTTAATTTTTTAAAATTAGACTGATTGAAAACATAGCGCTTTTTTAAGATATTTAAAAGGAATTTTTTGAAGTATATCTTGTAAGTTATAAATCATAAGATTATCTTTATCATATCGTTCTAATATAATGCGATTAAGTTGCAATGGAGGTTTTGGAAGTGGTTTTATATTGTTTTTATGCCTTGCTTTATTGTCATTAATATGCATTGCATTCCATTGCATTTGAATGAAATAATCGGTTTTTTGACTAATAATAATTCTCCATCCTACATTATTAATTTTAATTAATAAAATGGGCGTAAAATGTATATCGGTTAATTCGTATGCTCTTTTAATATCATCTGATAATTGATCATCCCACCAATTTTCGATTTCGGATTTACTATGGCGAAGTAAAAAATCCCAATCAACACCTAATTTTTTTCCTGCTGATGGGCGTCCTTTTACTTCTATAATAACAGAAAAGTCTGAAGGGGGAACAAGATCTCCAAAAGTAAAATGAGTATCATTCCATCGTATGCCTCCAGATTGTGCCATTCTGTGAAATTCTTCGCCATACCATTCTGTAAGAATTTTACAGGCTTCTCTTTCGACACGATTGCCTTTTTGTTTGTAATTTTTAGCCATGATATATTTCTATTCCAATGAATCTTTAATAATATTGTAAATTTTCAATGCTTTTTCTTTACTAAATTTATTTGAATTTAGAGAAGATAATTTAATTGGAATATCAATTTTAAATGATTTGCATATTATTTGTAAAAATTGATGGCAATCATTAATATATTCTATTTGGCGAGATATTGAAGCCCATGTTTCCGTTGTATCGATAATTGGAGACCCTTCCATATTGCAGGGGCAATCTTTAAAATCTCCATCAAAACATACAAATTGCGTGGGATCATATTCTATACATCCTCCGGTTTGTCCAAAACAATCAATTTTTTGTTTCTCAATTTCTTCCAATTCTTCAAAACCGCCACCATGAATATCTCCAAACCAATATGTAAAAGTCAATTCAGTTTCTTTTAAACATTTAGAATTATCATTAAATATTGTTTGTATTTTATCTAAGTCTTTCTTATAAAATGTAATTTCTATCGACGATCTTGAAGCCATAATTTTTATTCCTTTATAATACACATAATAATCCGCCTTCGCCATCATCTGTGATAATTTTGCCGGATAAATTGTTTCCTGAAAAAGTAATTGTAGTTATTTCATCTGCGTGATAACATGATTCGATAAGATCTTCTTTTCTTTCAAAAATCCATATGCCCTTACGATCGCCAAATACTTGCTTGCATTTATTTAAAATTGTTCTTGATGGCATCAACGGATTAATTCCAGACGATAATGCAACGTTTTTCAAAAGATGAATATTCCCGAGTTCTTCAACTTCATACTTAAGTATATCAACAATTGGATATCTTTCATTGACAAAATTTTCATCATAACGATATCCAACATTAATACAATATTCATAAGGGGGATATATATAACGATGATATTCATTTAATATATCGTGAAAATAATCATCCAAAAGATTTGAAAAAGATATATCTTTTGGCGAACATCCTAATAATGAAGCAATTTTTCTCATAGAATCATCACTAAATTCACGTATATAATGAAGTTGCATTTATCCTCTCCATTCTTCGAATTCATAAAGATAAGTATCAATAGTGTCCCATGTTATTCCTAATGTACAATCATATTTATCATCAATAACTGCTAAAATAATACATGCTTCTTTTTTATTAATATTTATATCAATAGAATTAGCACGATTTAAGACATCTTCAAATGACCAAGTTATACTAATTTCTTCTTTGCCTTTTGAATATTCAAAATATTTAGTAAACATTTATTTTCCTTATATCCATAATATTACTACTGAATCCATTTGATTGTCATTATCTTTTTCGTGAAGCGACATTAATTCACGATTAGTGTCTCCAAAGAGTAGTGATGCTTCGCCAACATCGGCATTAAGATTAGCCATTCCTGAATCTACTTGTTCGATTTCAAAAACTGATTCTCCATCACTTGTGATTACAATTTTATCATTACCATTATAGTCAGCAAGTATTTCCATTAAATCTTGTACTGTCATATCGTTTCCTTCTCTTTGTAATTATATAAAATAGGTAAAATATGTTTTTTGAACATATTTTCAATATTGTCGTTGAATTTTTTTGACATATCATTATTTACAATTATATCACAATCATTTTCTTTGATTGCTCCTTCTGATTGATGTTTTGATGTTTCGATTGTATCATTCTTTATAAATATTTTTATAATTTGCAATTTATCATTTTCAATATAATGTCCAATATTTTGTTCATTATTAAATCGAACATCATCACTAATGATAATTGCTGGTTTTGATGAAAAGCGTTTTTGTATATTTTTTGCTGTAATTCTTACCCAAATATCTTCCATGAAGCAATCACGCATAACATCTGAACCAAAATATTGCAATAGTTCTCTTGTTGTTAAAATATTATTTTCTTTTTTATCTTTCCATCCTAATTTCAGATCTTTCACACAAATATCTGTTTGTGATTGTTTTCCCTTGGGTGAAAATGCTTGTTCTTTTGTAATAAAACCCCAATCAATCAATGTATGTTTCAATGAATTGGCAAATGATGCTTCGAATAATGTAATAAAAACATCTCTATTGTCTATATGTATTAAATCAGATATTTTATTTTTACACCAGGTTTTTCCGGCTCCTTGTCCATTCGCGGAAATCAGGATAAGAATATCTTGATTCATCGACATTATATATTTGACTGGGATATTATGCTTTTTGGCATATTCAACTTCAGCATTTGCTCCTACTGAATTTTCATGCCCATCAAGAAGAAGTAAATGCATTTCGTCGCATCTTGATAGCATATTTATATCATATGCTTGCCATGTTTGCCAATCGCCCTTAACTAATTTTCGTTCGGCTATTGCATGAGATTCTACAATCGGAGAATATATGTGTATTCCTTGGTTCAATTTGAAGCATTTGTATTTTAATGCTTGTAAATAGCGATAATATTTTATCTCATCCTCTTTATGAGAATAAGGACTCGCAAGATATATAAGTTTGTTCATTTTATTCCTTTTCGCAAATATTAAAAAAGTCCTTTTGCTCTTACAAAAGTGTTGATGTTTTGGTATATAGAAATTTACAATTCATTATCATTTTATTTTTATAATTTATGTTTTTACAATTTATATCCATAAAATTATCCTTATTGTAATATTTAATATAAAAGAGCAAAAGGAAGAAACAAATAAAAAACCCCCCGCATAAAAAAGCGGGGGGCAAAGTAAGATTGTAATTTAAGACAATAGAAGAATTTTGAATAATGAGCATTGGTTGTTGAGTATTGAAAATTAGAAACATGAATTTTGATGCTTCGTAAAAACGAATGTCATTATCTTTATCAATTCAAAAAATTTTTTAATATAACTTCGAATCAAATAGAGGTAAATCTTTATTTGTTCTTATTATAATATCGTCTTATTTTTACCTTACTTTCATAAAAGTAGTTCCACAATACTATCATCAATTTCAATTTTTGTTACTGCATTATATTCATCAATATCATCTTGATATTTTTCTATACATTTCTGTATAGATGCAATTTTATCGTCTCTTTCTTTTTCAGATAAAATAGGAATGAATTGATCTCCGAAATTGCTTTCGTTAATATCTAATTCTTGCAAAAATTGAAGAAAAGATTTATTCTCTGCAATTGCTATGCTATTCTTTGTTTGCGATCCCTGTGCATTTGCTATATGAATTGCAGATTTTACATCAATAATAGCAGATACAATCTTAGTGTATTTCTGTATTAATTCTTTAAAATTACCATGATAGCGTAACTTCGGGATTTTAATCACTCCATCTTTAGTAATGATTTCTTTTTGTATATGATGTGCTTGAATTTCTTTTTGAGTTAATGGTTGAGAAAGAATGCTTCTGTGTAATTGATGCCCAGTAATACGCAATCTATGAATTAAACGATTTTTAATTTTTAATGCACGTGATAATTTCATGTTCATAATTTCTTCCTTTCCATATCTTTATAGTGAATGACATGTGATTCCAGCGATATTGTAGAATTTTCAAATTCACCAAGTAAATAAAATGCATTTTTCAGTAAAATAATTCTTGTAAAATCTGGAAATATTTTAGAAGAAATTGCTTCATTCATATTCGGATTATCAATACATAAATGATTTTCAAATAATGCTTTAGGACAATCAAGATACCAACCGAGAGAATAAGTATATAGCGATATCTCACAAATATCGCTATACCTATTCATACATTTTTTATTTATATCCATCATAGTTTTGATTTGGATATCATTTAGGTTAATAAGAATATATTCTGGTAAATCAGGTTCCAAAAAACTATTATTAAAATTTTGAATGACTTCTGATAATATTCTCACTTGTTTTTATTTTCTTCTTTCTTCGCAAACCATGAAGAAAATTTATACCAAACAACCATAATGAATTTATATAACATTGGAGGCATAATCATCTCCTTTCTTTTGGTGGTGATGCCAATAATTGATAGTCAGGTGCTTTTGGTCCGTCTTTTTCTTTGAATTTGTTTGTAAAAGCCAAAAAATTAACTTTGTCTTTTCCAAATTCAAGTCCTTGATCGTCCATAAAGTCTGCTAATTTTTCTGTGTCAATATTGACACTTAGAAAAAGACTGCCATCTTTACTATCTTTTTCCCAGATAGCACCAACGTCAACAAGATCAAAATCTTTTTTTTTCTTGCTGTTGCTTTCTTCGTATCTGCTTGCTCTGTTGTTTCTGCGTCTTGCCATAATAACTTACTCCTCTTTTAAAAACGGAATCCTACAAGTAGCAAACTGTTTGCTACCACAATTTTCACAATTTATTTTAATGTTCGCTGAAGAAATAGGTGAAGAAGTATATTTTTCACCACATATTTTACATATTTTGTAAAATATCATATGAGTATTAGAAACACAAGAAAGATAAAGAGTTATTTTTTCTCTTGTTTTTTTATTGATTCTTATT
>Ga0164310_10002835_pt1 | contig 10040 bp, 8 predicted proteins | sample GuaBasSedimGuay1_FD_121795 | JGI IMG/M metagenome (GOLD analysis project Ga0164310, IMG submission 121795) | Subseafloor sediment microbial communities from Guaymas Basin, Gulf of California, Mexico - Guay1, Core 4569-9, 0-3 cm | ecosystem: Environmental > Aquatic > Marine > Hydrothermal vents >... | reverse complement strand
GTGGGGGGGCTGAACATCCACGAACTGACCCGCATGAGCGTGCGCGACTGCCTGGAGTTCATGCAGGGCCTGCGCTTCGAGGGGGCCGCCGTCCCGCCCGGCGCCGGGGCCCAGGTCCAGCACCCAGTCGGCGCGGCGGATGGTCGCCTCGTCGTGCTCGACCACCAGCAGCGTGTTGCCCAGGTCGCGCATCTCTTTCAGTGTGCGGATGAGGCGCGCCTGGTCGCGCTGGTGCAGGCCGATGCTGGGCTCGTCCAGCACGTAGAGCACGCCGGTCAGTTGCGAGCCGATCTGCGTCGCCAGGCGGATGCGCTGTGCCTCACCGCCGGCCAGCGTGACGGCTGTGCGGTCCAGTGTCAAATAATCCAGGCCAACATTGACCATAAAGTGCAGGCGGTCGTGCACCTCTTTGAGGATGCGCCGCGCAATGCGCCATTCCTTCTCCGTGAGAGGAGATGCAGCAGGAGCGGTTTCGGGTTGCCGGGTTTCAGGTTCTAGGTCGGGAGCCTGAAACCCCGAAACCTGAAACCTGAAACCCGATAATTCGTCAATCCACTCCAACAAGCGGCTCACCGGCCAACCGGCGATCTCGTTAATCGGCTTGCCCGCCACCGTGACCGCTAACGCCTCCGGGCGCAGTCGCGCCCCCTTGCAAGCCGGGCAGGGCCGGCGGGTCATAAACTCCTCAATTTTGCTCCTGATGTAGTCGGAGTTCGTCTCCCGATAGCGGCGCTGCAGGTTGGGGATGACACCCTCGAAGTGGGTGAGGTACTCGCTGCGACGCCCATCCCGGCTGATGTAGTGCACACGGACACGCTTGTCGCCGCTGCCGTATAGGATGATGTGCTGCTGGGCCTGATTCAACTCGCGCCAGGGCACGTTGGTGGGAATGCCGAAGTGGTCGCAGGCGGCCTTGAGCAGTTGCCAGTAGACCCCCTCCCGATCCTGGATGTTCCAGGCCTGGATGGCCCCCTCTTCGAGGCTTTGGTCGGGGTTGGGCACAATCAACTCAGGATCGAGTTCCATTCGCGTCCCCAACCCCTGGCACTCGGGGCAGGCCCCGTGGGGACTGTTGAAGGAGAAGGTACGCGGCTCAAGTTCCGGCAGGCTGATGCCGCAGACCGGGCAGGCCAGGTGCTCTGAGTAGAGCACGTCCTGCGGCGGTTCGGCCGAGACGTTGTTGATGATTACCACACCATCGCCCAGTTGCAGCGCGGTCTCGACCGAGTCGGTGAGGCGCGAGCGGAAGCCGTCTTCCTCCCCTGCAGGGATGACCAGCCGGTCCACGACCGCTTCGATGGTGTGCATCTTATAGCGGTCGAGTTCGATCTCCTCATCCACATCGTACACGTGGCCATCCACCCGCACGCGCACGAAGCCCGCCTTGCGCACGTCCTCGAAGATGGCCTGGTGGTGTCCCTTGCGGTCCTTGATCAGTGGCGCGAGGACCTGGAAGCGGGTGCCGGGCTCCATTCCCAGCACCGCGTCCACAATCTGCTGGGCGGATTGCTTGGTCACCTCGCGGCCGCACTGTGGGCAGTGGGGCACGCCGATGCGGGCGTACAGCAGCCGCAGGTAGTCATAGATCTCGGTGACGGTGCCGACGGTCGAGCGGGGGTTGTGCGAGGCCCCCCGCTGGTCAATGGAGATGGCCGGGGAGAGCCCCTCGATCTGGTCCACGTCCGGCTTCTCCATCTGGCCCAGGAACTGGCGCGCGTAGGCGGAGAGGGACTCGACGTAGCGTCGCTGCCCCTCGGCGTAGATGGTGTCGAAGGCCAGGGACGACTTGCCCGACCCCGAGATGCCGGTGATGACCACCATCTTGTTGCGCGGGATCTCGACGGTGATATTCTTCAGGTTGTGTTCACGCGCACCCCGAACGATGATCTTATCCTGGCCCATCGCTTATCCACATCCTCTATCGAACGTCTGTTCGCAATTGTAGCATCCTCGCTGCGTTTCGTCAAGCCGAAAAACCGTGTCTCATCAAGGCGAAAGGTATCTGCTCAGCCATCCCCAGGCAGAGCGTTGAAACATATTCTTTAGGACGCAGATGAACGCTGATAAACGCTGATTTTTTGATCTCATCTGCGAAAATCTGCGTGAATCTGCGTCCGATTCCGAGTTCGGCGGGGTGGCTGAGTAGTCACGGCGAAAGAATATTGTAGCAGATTCTGCAGATTGGACAAAGCCGCTGCTCTCTGCTATAATTCGTGGGGAGCAAGTGGGGAAAGTATGCCTCGCATCAGTGCATTCTTCGGCATCGTGATTCGCATGTTTTATAACGATCATGGGCCACCCCATCTCCACGCCGAGTATAGCGAGCATGAGGCCGTTTACGAGATTGAGACCGTTGAGATTTTAAGAGGCGCGCTTCCTCGTCGCGCCCACGCTTTGGTCGTGGAGTGGATGACCCTTCACCGTGCTGAATTGATGGAGAATTGGGAAAGAGCGCGACAGGGCCTGCCGCTGATTGGCATTGAGCCACTCGAGTAGGAGTAAGGAGTATCCTTCAATGACATGTCTGGGACGCCTGGTGCGTGTTCGAACCGTAGAACCTGTAGAGGGGTTTAGGGTGCGCGTGGAATTTGAAGACGGCACCCACAAGGAGGTTGATCTTAGTATCTACTTGCGCGGCCCTATCTTTGAGCCTATACGGAAGGACCCCGCTATGTTCCGCGCTATGAGGGTTGAGGGGGGTACGATTACCTGGGAGAACGGAGCGGACATAGACCCGGATGTACTCTATTACGGCCTCGCGCCGGCGTGGATGGAAGAGGGTGTGACATCGAGGAAGGTAGCCGTGTAATCCTTGCTGTACTTGATCACCTTACGTCGTCGAAAGATCAACCGTGATTATCCACACCATCCCCGTCGGTATAACCCAGACCAATTGCTACCTCGTCGGCTGCGAGGAGACGCAGGAAGGGGTGGTGATTGACCCCGGCGGGAACCCGGAGCGGGTCATCAAGGCCATCCAGGAAAGCGGTCTAAGCATCCGCTACGTGTTCAACACTCACTGCCATTTCGATCATATGGGAGCCAACGCCGACGTCGTGGCCGCCACCGGCGCGCTCCTGGCCCTTCACCCGGCGGAACTGCCCATCCTACAGGCGCGGGGCGGCGCGTCCTGGTTCGGCGTGTCGGTGAAGGAAAGCCCCTTGCCAGACGTGGAACTGGAGCCCGGACAGGTACTGGAGGTAGGCACACTTCGCTTCCAGGTGCTCTTCACCCCCGGCCACTCCCCCGGCGGGGTGACTTTTTATCTGGAACAAGAAGGCGCGGCCTTCGATGGGGATGTGCTTTTTGCGGGTGGGGTGGGGCGCACCGACCTGCCCGGCGGCGACTGGGACACGCTGATGCGCAGTATCCACGGGGTGCTCTTCGCACTGCCCGACGAGACCGTCCTCTACCCTGGCCACGGTCCTAAGACGACGGTGGGGCGGGAGAAGCAATTCAACCCCTGGGTGACGAGGTAGCCAGAATCTCCAATCTCCAATCTCCAATCTTCAACCTCTAATCTTCGGTTAACAGGGAGGACAGGCAATGAGCATAAAAAATCGCAAACTGACACTTGGCCGTATCCTGCTTTACAGCGCGGCCTCAGCCGGCCTCAACATCATGAGCATCACCGTAAGTACCTGGATTCTTTACTTTTATGCCCCCCCGCCGGATTCGGGCCGTATTCAGTATCTCCCCGCCGCAGTGGTCGGCGTTCTGCTGACCATCGGCAGTTTCTGGGATGCGGCGGTTGACCCCTTCATCGGTCACTGGAGCGATACACTCAAGTCGCGCTGGGGCCGTCGCCGGCCTTTTCTGATGTTCGCCACGCCGGTCGCTGCGCTGATGCTGGTACTGATCTGGACCCCACCGACAGCGGGTATCAGCACACTCAACGCGGTGTACTTCACGCTGGTCACCATCGCTTACTTCACCGCCTTCAGCCTGGTCGGCATCCCCTATGATGGCACATTGCCTGAAATAGCGCCCGATTCGCACGACCGGGTGGTGCTGAGTTATTGGAAGAACCTGTTCGGCATCATCGGTGTGTTGATCGGCTCACTGGTGGCCGCGCCTTTGTTCGAGAGCATCGGGCCGGTGGCGATGGGCGTGGTGGTCGGTGTGGTGGGCCTGGGCACTATCTGGCTCTCGCTGCTGGGGTTGCGCGGCGTTGAGCGTCCCCTGGGAGAGTCTATCGGTGCACTGGAGGGGCTGCAGATCACGCTTCGTAACCGGCAGTTCATCATTGTGTTCGCCTCCACTTTGTTCGTTCACCTGGCCTACCAGATGCTCTTGGCGAACCTGCCCTACTTTGTCACGCTGGTGATCGGCAAAAGCGAGGCGGACGTGGGAATCTTCCAGGGCGTGTTGATCCTGTTGATGGCGATCATAGGGCCGCTGTGGGCCTGGCTGGACAAGCGGACCTCTCAACGGCAGTTGTTGACCATCGCGATGCTGGGGATGGCCTTATTCTCAGCCCTCACCTTCGCCGTGGGTACGATCCCCGGTATACCGTTGATGGTGCAAGGATTGGCGACCCTTGTCCCCACGGCGTGCTTCCTGGGCGGCTATTTCGTCATCATTTATGCGATGATGGGCAACGTGGTGGACTACGACGAAATACTCACCAGGCGGCGACGCGAGGCAATCTACTACGGCGCGTTCAGTTTCGCCAACGGCCTGGGCATCTCGGTGGGGACGTTCATCCTGCCGCTGCTGCTCGAGTGGCTGGGTTATACTCACGAAAACCCGCTGGGCGTGCGCGCCGCTTTCCTGGCTATGGCGGCTTCGATTCTGATCGGGGTGTGGATCTTCCGAGAATACAGATTGGGCGACACGCCCGATGAGACCCGCCGTAATCTGGGCCTTTCGGAGGCGTAGCGTGGCCGAGACCGAACTGCGGGCCGGCGTGGCCCGCGAGGTGATTTCACCGCCGAGGGGCATCTACCTCATTGGCTACGGCGATCGCACCAAGGGCAACCTCGGTGTTCATGATGACCTGACCGCCACCGCGCTTGTGCTGGACGATGGGCGGGAGCGGCTGGCGCTGGTCGCCTGCGATCTGCTGTGCCTCAACGAGTTCATCGTGGATCGGGTTCGGGCCCAGGTAGGCGCGGACACGAGGGTGGTGGTCTGCTGCTCGCACACTCACGCTGGCCCCATCGCCTATGCCGACCGCCGCTCCGGCCGCGCCCGTCGTACATACATCGCCGGGCTGGTCGAGCGGATCGTGCAGGCGGTACGCCGGGCCGAGTCCGCTCTGGCTCCGGCGACGCTGGCGTGGGGCCAGACTGAGGCCGACATTGCGGTCAACCGGCGCGAGAGACGGCCCGACGGGGAGGTCGTGATCGGCGTCAACCCTGAGGGCGCCGTTGACCGATCTGTAGGCGTATTGAGCGTGCGTGCAGCCAACGGTGCGCCGCTGGCGACCGTGGTCAACTTCGCCTGCCACGGCACTGTGCTCGGGCCAGGCAACCGGCTTGTCTCAGCCGACTGGATCGGGGCGATGCGGGCACGGGTAGAGGAATCGCTCGGCGGCCTGGCGCTGTTCCTGCAGGGCGCGGCGGGTAATCTCAACCCCGACCATAAGTGGGGGGAAGGCGATGCCTGGGAAGCGGTTCAGTCGTTGGGCGGGCGCGTCGCCGGGCGGGTGATCGCGTGCGCCGACGATCTTTCGCCTCTCACAGCAGTCCCGCTGGCCCTGGTACGCCGGGAAGTCTGGCTGCCGCTGGAGGCCAGGGCCACCACATCTGCTCCGCCACCAGCCTACCGCAAGGTGCTCCTGAAGGTGGCCGGTCTGCCTTCCTTCTTGCCCTTCGTGGTTGACCCCCTGCTCAACCAGCGTTATCCCTGGCGCTCGCGGGTTGAGGCACGGGGAGGGATCTGGCACGTGCCGTTGCGGGTCAATGCGGTGCGCATTGGCGACCTGGGAATGGTCACCTTCGGCGCGGAGACCTTCACCGAGATAGGGAGGGAGATCAAGGCCGCTTCACCCGCCGCGCATACGATATTCGCCAGCGTCAGCGATGGCTGCATCGGCTACCTGCCGACGGCCGAGGCCCACGCCGAAGGGGGCTACGAGGTTGACGTTGCGCCGTTCTTCTACCGTTATCCAGGACGGCTGGCGTCGAAGTGCGCCCAGATAGCCACTGATACAGCGGTTCGGTTGTTGCGCGGGCTGTGGTAGAGTCACCGACCTCTACCACTCGATTTCAGACACCCGCACCTTTGCGTGGCGAAACAGGTTGGCGCCACATGTGTGCAGGAACGCCATCAGGTCGAATTTTGGTCCCACGTCCAAACTGGCAAAAAAGCCGTCCTCGCGCACCTCGAACCAGCCGCCGAAGAGTATCCGCTTCTTGAGCGCCTTGCGGGGTAGGTCGAAGTGGTAGCGGATGTCCTCCCGCCGCAGGGAGTAACGCAGGTACGCGGAGCGTAGGTACTGCTCCAGATGGGCTCTCGGTTGGGGAAAGAAGTCCCCTGGCAGATGCACGTCCAGGTGCAGCCGCGTGAACACTCCCGGAGTGAAACCCTCGGCCGGACCTATGATCTCGAACCCCACGCCGATGTGCTCACCGGAATCCGCCAGCGTGCCCCGCAACGCTTCGACGTCCCAGGCTTTCAGAGCGAAGACGGTCTCGCCGCTCATCACAGGGAAGCGCCGGGCGTTGGGATGGAGGGTAAACAGGCTCTCCCGTACAGCCAGCAGGTTGTCCACCAGTTCGGGGTAGCGGGTGAGTATCCCCTTGAAGACGAAGGCGTTGATGAATTCGGGTCGCATCCCGGCCAGGAAGGGCTCCAGGTGCAGCAGGAGGTACACCGGTTGCAGCCGGCGCTTGCGGGCCATGACCTCCCGCAGTTGTGCCATGTACCGCCCGCGCTCCGGCTGGCGGGTTTGATGGTGCGTGATCGCCTGTCTCTGCTCCTCGTCCAAACAGGCTCCACATCCCAGGCAGCGACCGGGCCGTTCATCTCCCAGGCAGTAGCCACCGTCCACCCCCGATTGGGCTGCCCGGTATTGACGGTACAGGAATTCGGCGGGCACATTCGATTCGACGAACTCCAGCGCGAAAGGATAGTCCGGCCCCTTTTCGCCCAGGAAGGACTCGTTCCAGTGCCCGCTTCGCTCCATCCACCCTCTGAGTTCATCCCAGTACGCCGACGGCAGCGTTGTATCGAAGCAGTACCCCTTGCGGGCTAGGGCCACGACGGGCTCCACCAGCCAGTACCCACCCAGCGCCAACACCTGCGTAGTGCAATAGGCCGGCCACTCGAAGGCCAGCCGGAACTCAAAGCCGTTCGTCTCGCAGGCCGATTTGACCTGTCCGATCAACGGTCGCCACGTCCCCTCATCCAAAAACAGTCGGTCGTAGCGCAACGGCGTGAAGGGCATACGGATCAGTAGCCCGAAACTGAAGATCACGCGCACGCGCCGGTTCCGGGAGCGGCGCATCTCCTTGAGCCACTTCAGGAAGCGGCGAAACTCGGCGACATCCTCGTCGGTCTCGTAGCCGGTGAGGATGAAGAATAACTTGATCCGGCGGATCTTGAGCGCGAGGAGGCGGCGCAGCACGGCCGTGATGTCCTCTGTAGACAGGCTCTTGTGCAACCAGGCCCGCAGCCGCTCGCTGATCCCCTCGATGCCCAGGGTGAAGTCTCGCTTATCCGCCTCGACTTCCGCTTCCAGCAGGTATCCCGTGCGCTGCAGAACGTCCACCCGCTGGCTCTTGAAACTGACTCGCTCGAAAAGCCGGTGCAGTTCCAGAATTATCTCCAGGATGTCGCTGTGCGTATTGAAGTTGAAACTGTAGAGGTTCAGTTCCTCGATCCCTTGCGCCTGCTTGATCCGGCGGGCGGTCGAGAGAAGGTCGGACAGGGGAAGTTCGCGGTAAGGCTTGCGGTCGTAGCCCTCGAAGCAAAAAGAGCAGAAGGCCGGGCAGCCGTAGTTGATCTGGAGGCTTGCCGTGTGCACCTCGGGGCTGTTCAGGATGGGGTAATCCAGCGGCAAAAACTTTGCATCCGGCTTATGGAGGACGGCCTTCACGGTGGGGCACAACGCTCCCGCGACCCACAGGCCCGGCGTTTGCGCGGCTGCTCGCTTCAGCGACTCTCCCTTGTCCACGCCGGCGTTGCGCTGCAAGAGGCGCACCAACTCGCCGACCAAGCCTTCCCCTTCGCCGAAGAAGATGCCGTCCACCAGGCTGTCGCCATCGGCGCGGATGATGGACTGGGTGGCCAGAGCGTTAGAGCCGCCGAGGAGTATGATCGGCCACTCCGGCCCGCGCTGGCTGGAAAAGAGCGGGATGCCTGAGCGGATCAGCAGGTAGGGCAGGTTGATCAATTCCAGCGTGTAGGCGTTGGAGATGATTAGCAGGTCGAATTCGTCCGCCGAGCGCAGCGATTGGACGCCGATGAGATAGGGGATGCCCTCCCGTTCAAACAGCGCCCGCCCCGCAGAGGGGAAGAAGGCCAGGTCAATGAACGCATCCGGCAGCGCCCGCCGAACCTCGTGGAAGAGGAAGAGGTGGGGCAGCGAGCGGTCTACGTCCCGAAAGGGGGAGAGTCGGACGATCAGCACATGATAGGGGGCGTCCTCAAAACGAGGGTTACCGAACGAGGGGTTATCGAAGGGCAGGAACGGTTCGACGTGTTTGAAGCGGTGGAGGTTTTGGCGCACGAAATCGGCATAATCTGGCATACGGAGCCCGCATAAAACGTGTTGGATGTTGCATATTGCGTATTGCGTGAAATTCAGCCTTTCACTGCCTTGGCGATGGCGGCGATGTGGGCCGGGGTGGAGCCGCAGCAGGCCCCTACCACCCGCGCCCCCAGCGCGACGAACCGGCGGGCGTACTCCGCCATATCCTCCGGTGTGGCGTCGTACACCACCTCCCCTCCCACCATACGTGGCTTGCCCGCGTTGGGCTTGGCGATGAGGGGGGCCTGAGGCGCGGCCTCGTGCATCTTCGCCACTGCTCCCGCAGTCATCTCCAGCGTCGCGCCGCAATTGGCGCCAAAGGCATCCACCCCCAGCGCCAGCAGTGCCTCCGCCGCCCGCTCTGGGCGCACTCCCATGTTCGTGCGCCCGTGGGTATCGAAGGAGAGGGTGGCAAAAATGGGTAGGTCGGCTCCGGTCTGACGTGCTCCCTCAACGGCGGCCCGCACCTCGTTCAGGTCGGACATGGTCTCGATGTAGAGCACATCCACCCCGGCCTCCGCCAGCGCCGCAGACTGTTCGGCGAAGATCGTCACCGCCTTCTCATAGGTTATCGCGCCCAAGGGGGCCAGGAACTCCCCCAGTGGGCCGATGTCGCCGGCGACGTAAGTCCCACGGCCCGCGGCTTCGCGGGCGATCTCAACCGCCCGCCGGTTGATCTCGGCCACGCGCCCTGCCAGACCAGATCGCTCCAGCCGCGTCCGCGTCCCGCCGAAGGTGCAGGTCAGGATCAGTTCGGCTCCGGCCTCGACGTAGGCGCGATGGACGTTGCGTACCGCGTCGGCGTTGTCCAGTAGCCAGCCTTCGGGGGGGGTGCCGGGGGGCAGCCCGGCTGCCTGCAACATCGTGCCCATCGCGCCGTCGGCGACGATGACGTCGCCGGATTGCAAGCGGGTGAGAATATCCTCAGTCATTGTTCTCCATCCTCTTCCCAAATTCGTCTGCGGATTGCCCGCAGTTTCTCTATCACCTCCTCGGCAGTTCGGGCCGTCTCCCCTGTCTGGGTGGCCATCTCTCGCAGTTCAGCGAGAGCCCGAGAGGCTGTCAGTGCCTCCTCATCCTTCCGATCCAGGGGTATCAGCAGTATGAAGTCGTCCTCCCGAGTCGCCCAGAAGGTCCGGACATCGGCAAAAGACTCTCTCAACTCCTCAGATAGCAACAATGTGCCGTCTGCCAGCACGTGGACAATATCTGCTCCCATCCCTCACCTCCCGATTCCCATTTTACCCCTAATACTCTATCTATGGGTTGTGCTGTAGGTTGTGAGATCACATGACGTGGAGCCGGGCGATGGCAGGGATGAATGACTGCACTGCCAATAGGC
>Ga0164310_10002833_pt1 | contig 10049 bp, 12 predicted proteins | sample GuaBasSedimGuay1_FD_121795 | JGI IMG/M metagenome (GOLD analysis project Ga0164310, IMG submission 121795) | Subseafloor sediment microbial communities from Guaymas Basin, Gulf of California, Mexico - Guay1, Core 4569-9, 0-3 cm | ecosystem: Environmental > Aquatic > Marine > Hydrothermal vents... | reverse complement strand
TATCACACCAGCGGGGAAAGCGGCGCTGATCTCAACTTCCCCTCCCTCAAGGAACTTGAAGAGCCTCTTGGCGTGCTCCTTCTCGTTATCCGCGGTTTCGAGAAATATGGCAGATATCTGCTCGTATCCATCCTTCCTAGCCTGAGAGGCGAAATAGGTGTACCTGTTCCGCGCCTGCGACTCCCCCGCAAAAGCTGTGAGGAGATTCCTCTCGGTCTTCGTTCCCTTCAAACTCTTCACACATATCACACTCCTTTTCTTTTTCTCTTCAAATTTGTTCAACTAATCCTTCAATTCTAGAATACTTAACTCTCGGTTTAGCTTCTCCAGAGTCCGTGTAGGTTGCAGTACGCCCGGGCTGTGCGCTTCTCCGCCTCGACGCTGAACAGGGCTTCGGGTGCGTCCTGCGGCTCGAGGAACTGGCGGTACGCCTTGCCGTCAACTATCAATTCGATCCATTCGATGTGGTGCTCCTCTGTCATAGGGTGGGGGGCGCTTCCAACCTTCACCCTTATGCCCTGAGGAGTTTTTTCAATCACCGGTACGTGTTTTTCCTTGGCGGCGTCCGTGCTGTTCTCCTGGTAGAGTTTCATTGGCTGCTCGCAGCACACGAGCTGCCCGACCCCTGCGTGGAGCACCTCCACAATGTTCCCACAAACCTCGCATTTGTATATTTCCAACTTTTTCGTCACTCTACTCTCCTCCATTCTTTATTTTTTCAGCAGGATTTCACCTAACTCCTTCCCGATTCTCTGGGTTTCGGTCAACTCTTCGTCATCCGGTATGTAGTTGATGCTCACGCTGTCCTTGGGTACTTCCCAGCCCAGCTCCCTCATGACCCTGTCGATTTCCTTGACAGCCTGGCTGGCCCAGCCGTAGGAGCCGAAGGCCAGTCCAATCCTCTTTCTGGGCTTCAATCCTCTAATGTGTGTGAGAAAGGCACCCACCGTGGGGAGAACACCACCGTTGAGCGTTGGGGACCCTATCAGTATCAGCTTGGAGGAAAGCACGTCGGTCATCACATCCGAAATGTGGATTGCTTTGAGGTTCCTCACAGTGGTGGGGACACCTGCCTCAACCAGCCCCTCGTAAAGCTTGAAAGCGATCTTCTCAGTCGAGCCCCACATCGAGTCGTAGACTATCAACGCCCTGTTCTCGGTCTCGTGGTTCGCCCACTTGGTGTACTCCTCAAGAATCTTGGGGATGAAGGTTCGCCAAATGACTCCGTGGCTCGGAGCTATCATGTCTATGTCAAGCCCGGAGACAGCGTCCAACGCCTTCACCACCTGCGCCCCGTAGGGCAGAACGATGTTGGCGTAGTACTTAGCAGCCTCCTCCCTCAGTATGTCCCAGCCCACCTCGTCGTCAAACCTTCCATCGCTTGCTATGTGTTGCCCGAAGGCATCGTTCGGAAGTAGAAGCTTGTCCTCGGGGATGTAGGTAACCATGTTGTCTGGCCAGTGAACCATGGGGGTGTGGACAAAGTGTAGGGTTCTCTTCCCGATGTTGAGCGTGTCGCCCGAAGCTACCGCGTGGAACTTCCAGTCTTTCTTATAGTGTCTCCGAAGCCCCTTCTCACCCCTAGTGGAGGTGACGACAGTCGCGTCTGGACAAAACTCCAGAAGCTTCGGTATCGAGCCGCTGTGATCCATTTCAACGTGGTTGGACACAATGTAATGTATCTTGGCCGGGTCAACAATCTCCCTTATCCTTGAGAGCATCTCATCAAAGAGATAGTGCTTAACGGTGTCGACCAAAACAACCTTCTCGTCCATGATCAGATAAGCGTTGTACGTTGTACCCCTCTGGGTCAGGTACCCGTGAAAGTTCCTGAGGTCCCAGTCGATGCCACCAACCCAGTAAACGTCGGGTTTTATCTCCACTCTATTCAAAATCTACTCCTCCTCAAACACTTCCTAAAGCGGTTCGAACTCTTCCTTTCCGGCTCCGCAGACTGGGCAAACCCAGTCCTCGGGCAGGTCCTCAAAACTCGTCCCCGGAGGTACGCCGTTATCCGGGTCACTCTTCTCCGGGTCATAAATATATCCACAAACCTTACACGCGTATTTCTCCATCATTTCTTCCTTCCTTTTCTAACTTTTTCTAAACACTTTTTGCAGGTGCCTTCAAAGTATCCGTGCACGTCCTCTATCCTACCCTCGCTCAGCGTCTTTCCAAGATAGGGACAGTTCACATAAACGTCGATTATCGCCCCGCAGCTTCTGCACAGGAGGTGGTGGTGGGGTTTCGTGTTGATGTCGTATCGTAGCTCCGGCTCGGAGATGGTCAACGCTTGGATCACGTTGTGTTTTCTGAGCGTTTCCAGGGAATTGTAGACTGTTGTTTTCGAGAGAGCCGGATTCTTTCTTTTGAGGTCTGAGAATATTTTGTTTGCTGTGGGGTGATTCCTCCTTTCATCCAGGTACTTCATTATCTGTAGTCTCTGGAGGGTTGTTTTCAGCCCTGTTTCCCTCAGGATTTTCACGTACTTCTCCACGCTAGGCACCAATTATTATAGACCGATTCATAATTTATATTGATTTCTAATTTGAACTAAATACTTTTTTCTACTAAGTACAAAATAAAAACAGTTCCAAGCTATTTAAGACTTTTGGTCAATCCCTAACCCACAACCCAAAGCTAGTCCCAATCCGGCGAGAGATTCTGCAGGCCACCACACGCACAGCCTAGTGAAAAATTGAGCGGATCACCTTATGTTCTATTTGTGTGCGAAATCCTTTAAAGAGATGTTGCTCTGAATGAGTGTAACTGCTGCGCAATCGTGGGAAAGAACATAGGTGGGATAATCGATGGATATAAAGTTTGGCAATAATATTCCCGTTCCAACCCCTAAACTGGATTTGATGTTTGAGGCGGCTCAGAAGGCTGAGGAGTGCGGTTTCGAGTCGCTCTGGTTCGCGGACCATCTCTCCATGATTCCCGCCGTGGGAACCTGCTACGAGGCTTTCACGTTTCTCACCGCGCTGGCGCTGAAGACCAGGAAGGCTAAGCTGTGCAGCGCCGTCTCCGACCCCCACCGGAGGCACCCCGTCCTGATGGCGCAAACGCTCGCCACCCTTGACGTCCTCTCCAACGGCAGGGCGATGTTCGGAATAGGTGCGGGTGAAGCTATGAACCTTGACATGTACGGTTTCGACAAGAGCAAACCCGTAACAAAGATGGAGCAGTACATCGAAATCATGCGTCTGCTCTGGAAGGAGGACAAGGTAACCTACGAGAGCGAGTTCTACAGCCTCAAGGACGCCTTCCTGCAGGTTAAACCCGTGCAGGAGAGCATACCAATCTACATCGCTGGCAACGGTCCAAGAACCAGGCGGCTCACCGGCAGAATCGGCGACGGATGGTTCCCCCTTTACGAGAGCCCCAAACTCTACGAAAAGCACCTGAAGGAGGTGGAGAAGGGGGCGAAGGAGACTGGGAGAAGCATAGAGGAGATAGACACAGTCTACTTCTGCTACACGGCGATAGCCGACGACTTTGAAACCGCGCTCGACCGTGTTAAAAACTTCAAGGTCAACTACCTCACTGCGCCGCAGAAGTTGAACGAGGCCTACGGCCTCAACCTGCCAAAGGAGCTCTCACTCTTCCACTTCACCGGTTCGGAGCGGGACATCACAACCATCGGGAAGTACCTGGGCGAGGTTCCCGACAGCGTCAACGCGGACTTCAACATCATAGGAACACTGGACCAGGTCATGGACCAAATCGAAGCCTACATAAAGGCTGGCGTCAGACACTTCTCACTCCTCAACAGGGGACCCGACCCCAACGAGGTGTACGAAATCTACCGCGACAAAATCATCCCATACTTCAAAGAACAGTACAAGTAAAAAACTCAAAAACCATCCTTTCAGAGGAATTACCTACTTCCCCGAAGAGACGCCTCATCCGCCGAAGGGCTGAGTGCTCCGCGTGGAGTGCCTCTATCAAGTTTTTTCTTTCAATTCTTTTCCAATTCCCGTAAGGTTTAAGTCGATGGGTAGACATAGTGTTAGTGGCGTGTTTGAGATGGTGGATAATTTTGATATGGCTTCTAGCTGGGTTAGGCTTGCGCTGGAGGATTGGCGAGTTGTAGGGAGGCTTAGTGTTAAGGAGAATCGGGGAGCCATTGTTTATCACGCGCAGCAGTTTGTTGAAAAACTCTTGAAGGCGGTTATATCTGTTCTTGGATTCGAACCCAAGCAGGTTCACAATCCTTCTTGGCAGTTGGACGAAATTCTTTCGGATGTTCAGCTGGGTGAGATTGAGGAGAAAATATCTCTAGATGACATCGCCCTGTTGGAGGATGTTTCCTCCGTAGCCAAGACCCTTAAGGATGAGAGGACAAGGCCCAGATATGGTGTGCGGCACGCTAGCGGTGTAACCACGCCGAACGAGTCTACTCCGAAGATGCAATTATGCAATTCTTGGATGACGCTAGGTTCATATCTGGAGCCTTAGTTCGCTTCTTTGAGAAATCTAACTTGTGTTCCAAGATGAGGTTGGAGTGTGAGTTTCTTGGCAAGATTGGAAGGGGAGAAGCTTAAGCGTGTGAGGGATATGCTCAGAGAGAGAGGAGTTAAGGAGGTCTACGCGAAACCAGTTGTTGAATACTTGGTTGGCTTATCCGACTTCGTTGAAATAAAGGGAGTTCTTTTGTACGGCTCGGTTGCTCGTGGAAAGGCGGTGTACAGGAAGAGCGACGTAGACCTTATCGTGGTTTCGGATGATTTCGACAAGCCCTACGGTGAAATAGTTTCCATGAGGAGAAGGTTTAGGGGCGGTCTACCGGGAATAGTGGAGGCGCTTTGGGTTTCTCCCCGGGAACTGGAGAGCATGTTCAGGGGGTTCACCGGATTCGTCCTAGACGCCATCCACGAGGGGATTGTGCTTCTCGACGACGGTGGCTTTATCCAGCAGCTCAGGAGAAGACTCGCAAAGGCGTTGATGGAGGGGCGGGTTGAGAGACATAAAGGGTTCTGGAGAATACCGATAAGAGAGGTCGGCGAGAGAGTCACTGTAGAGCTGTAACGCTGCCCGTATGGTTTACTGGAGCAGTTCTTTCACTATTTTGGTGAACTCTGCGGGTTTTTCCATGACCGCCATGTGTCCTGCGCCGCGAATCAGCGATATGGTTTCCTCCTGATTTTGGAATCTTGTGTCCTTGGAAAGCTTCTTGAAGATCTCGTCCTTGTCGCCGTAGACGAGGCGCACCGAGTCTCGGTTCGACTGGATTTTTCTCCACTCGTCGAGTAGTGGTTCACGTATGTGCTCGAAGAAGGCTTTCAGCTGCGCTCTGATAAGGGTGCCTGTTTCCCTGTTGAAGGTGCTCTTGATCATATCTTTGACTTCCTCATAAAGGGGGCTCTTTTTTCCTTCGACGAGGTAGTCTGAAACCATGGAGCCTACCAGTGCCCTGAAAAACGACAGCGTCAACCTGTTTGTGAACATCCAGGGTGCGTACCTTGTTATGTTTCTAATCAGGGGGTCTTCGTGGGACTCGTGGAAGCTGGGTGCGTAGATTACGAGTTTTTCTTTCGGCTTCTGCTTGGCGAGGTAGTAGAGGAGAACATTCGCCGAAAAGGAGTGACCGATTATCAGGTCGGGACTGGTGGCGGATACGAGTTTCTTGAGCCCCCTGTAGTAATCCTCCATGCTTTCGCCGCACGGGATGATTAGCTCCTCCGGTCCGGTGTAGTACTCACCGTATATCAGGTTCCAGCCGCGAGCGGAACTCTGCTTTGTAAGGGGCTGGTATAGAACCTTGGAGTAACAGAATCCTCCGGGGAGGAGCAGAATCTTTTTACCTTTGGTTTGCTTACCCCTACCGTTACTCATCTTTTGTAGCTCCTAGGGTTTTGAATTTATTTTCTCTCCGTGGAAGGTTAAGAACTTTTCCCAGCGACTTGCGGACGGGCTTAGGCTAACCAGCCCCGACACACGCGGCTCCGCTTGGGGCGAATTGGATATGTAAAAAAGAGGAAGGAGTGGCTTGAGCGTGTTGGTTTATTTTCTGTAGACTCCGTACTTTTTGGTTGCGTCTACCATGGCTTTAACGTTTTCGAACTTCGCGTCGTCTGGGACCTCTGCGCTTATTATTAGGCCTCCACCGTCTGCGCAGCCGTCGATTATTTTTTTGACCTCTTTTTCCACCTCGTTGGGGGTTCCGAACGTGAGTAGTGACGGTTTCAGGTTGCCGAAGAGGCACATGTGATCCCCGAGAATCTCCTTTGCCTTAAAGATATCTGTGCGTTCATCCAGGTGTAGGTAGCACTTCTTGGAGGGTAGCTCTCTGAGGTATTCCAGCATTGGTGTCCAGTTCGTGTCGAAGTGGCACTGGATCCTCTTGACATGGTCCTTAACCGTCCACAGCATTTTCTTGAGGTAAGGAAGGCCGAATTTCTCGAAGGTCTTTGGGCTTACGAAGTCGGCTGTTAGGCTTCCGGAACCGCACAGAACGTACTCCGCACCCGTCATCTCTATCATGTTTAGTGCTATTGCTATGAGTCCGTCTACCATCCAGTCGCACGCTTCGATGATTTTCTCCGGGCGTCTGTGGAGATCCAGCAAGAAGTTCGTGGTTCCCCTGAGCTTGTTCAGGAGGTCGAAGGGTGTGGCTATCTGCCCTTCTGTCATTGGTGGCGCCTGGTACTTCTCCATCCACTTAGCCTTGAGCATCGCTGACTTCATTCCGAACTCCGGTATCCTTGCTATGTCCAAGAGGCTTCCGCGTTTGAAGCTGAAGAAGCGGTACAAACCTTCGTTGATTATGAGGTCGTAGCCGTTCTCATCCATTAGGGGGTCTTCTCTCGAGTGTTCATTGATTTCGGGCATCATGTCGGGAGGACGCTCCCTGCCGGGAAGGTACCACTCGAAGTAGAAGGTGGAGAACATGCTCGGAAACGGGTCGTAGTACATAAGGCCCATAGGGGCGATGTCCACCATGTCAACCTTACCAAGCTTAAGGTAGGTTTCCTCGAAGGCTCTCTCGAATGTTTCAAAATCGAAGAGGTAATCAGCCAGCGTGACCCCTGCTACTCTCGCTGGAAACGTGTCCAGAAGCGGCGCGACGGGTACACGGTCGGGTTCCTTTAGATCCATCGCGGCGCTAACTCTCTCCAGAGGCGTCATAGCCTCCTCATCTTTTTCACCCATCCCTTATTTCACCCCCAGAAGCTCTTTTATGATTCTGAGCCCCTCGTAGGCGTCCCGGGTGTAGGCGTCCGCTCCCACGATTTCGCACCATTTCTCGTCAACCGGGAGGCCGCCTATAATCACCTTAACCTTGTCCCTCAGCCCTTCTCTCTTCAGGATTTCTACGGTTTCCTTCATGGGGTCAACGGCCATGGTTAGGATTCCCGAGAGCCCCAAAACCTGAGCGTTTTCACGCTTCACGGCTCTCAGAAACTCTTCCGGCGGAACATCAGTACCCAGGTCGTGTACGGTGAAGCCGTCGTTTTTGAGCAGAGCGACGACTATGTTCTTTCCAATGTCGTGCAGGTCACCCTTCACGGTTCCTATCACTATTGTTCCTTTTCCCCTTTCTTCGGAAACTTCGAGCTTGGGCTCGATTAGCTCCATCGCCTGCTTGAATATTTCTGCGGCCATAACCAGGTCCGAGAGGAAGTACTCCCTGGAGGCGTATCTTTCACCCACCAGGTCCATGCCCTTCTTCAAGTCGCTCAGAATCTCCCTTGCGGGTTTTCCCGAATCTAATTGTTCCCGTACCATTTCCAGTGCGCGCTTCTCCTCGAGATTCGCCAGAGCGCTCGTTAAGTCATTACTGTTTCCGTTCATTGTCTGACTCTCCTTTCTGAGATTCTGGTGGGGGTGCTGGTGGGGGTACGCCCCACATTCCCAGGAGCATGGGGAAAATCTGGACCGCTATGTTCGCGTTTTTTCCAAACATCAACCTTGCGATTGCCCTTCTTCTCTCCTCGCTCATCATTTTGCGAAAACCTCCATCAAGAGGCTTTATTCTAATTGGGATAAATAACTATAAAAAGTTTTCAAAAAATTATTTTTAACTAAATTTTTTACGAAGAATGCTTTACAGCAAGCTGTGAAATACATTTTACGCGACAATCCATTTGCTTTCCTCGAGGATGATGAACTTGGTAAAGAAAGAGAAAAACAACCATTCGAGGAAGATGAAGAACCGCCTTGGAAATCAAAAGAGGACACCGAAAACATTTACGACGAGGAGCAGCGGGAGAAGATGTTGGGGGAGGACGAGATAACCTGAGCGGAAGCCGCTTTCAACGGGGACATTCTAGAGGTCATAACATCAGAAATGTAGAAGAACCCAGGCATCAACTTTTTAAGAAACAACGGAGCCTCGGAACCCAGCGAAATCTGTGGTGAATTCTCTCTGTTCGTGAGCTTTTTAGTGGTTCACGATTCGGTAGTGTTCTTTCTCGAGTGTCTTGTCGACGTAGTCCACTATTGGGCTTAGTTTTCTGCTGAGGATTTCCGTGTCGTTTATCTCCTTTGAAGCTAGGGGTGGCACCCGGAAAGAGTTAACGTCTCTGGCGTATTCTAGGATGTTTTCAGCCCTTAAGCCCATGGGATCTCTGCCCGTGTCAATCATGAATCTGATAACCTGCATGAACCTCTCCGGATCATAGAATATCGCCACCCCGGGTGCGACTCCCACAATAATGTCGTGTCTGAGGTTTGGTTCGGGGCAAACCGCGTCATTGTACCCCTCCACAAGCACGTTCCCATGCTCCTCACAGACCTTACCGTAACAGCTCAGTATCGCTCTGGGAGACAGCTCCTTGAACACCTGGTTCCACTTCTCCAGGCAGTCGACCTGAATGGTTTCGTACGCCCTGCCTGTAACCTCGTTCACAAAGTCCCACTCCGAGAACAGTAAACTGCTGGCTCTCGACGCGTTAACACAGATTATATTCTTTACTTCCCCCTCGTAAATCGTGTATCTTTCCATCACCAGGTGTGAGAAGGTGTCATACTCATCGAGATAAAACTGGTTCCACTGCCTCCCGAAAAGATAATTCTCCGTCTGGAGAGGACTGAGAAGCGCGTCAACAGGATTGACAACCTCGTAGGGCAGCGTGTCTCCCTTGCGGGCCTCCCTCAGCCTCATAATGTCCGTGCAGAAGAGCCTACCCTCCTCCCTGCACCTAAGAAACGTGTCGTGCTGATACCAGTAGTTATGACCCGACCTGGGCTTAAAAACACCCAAATCCAAGCCTCTTTCAATCAAACCCCGCACAATAGCCCTACCAATAAGCGTCTTACCCGGCGAGTCGGGCAAAAGGCCAAACACGAATATGGAGGCCAAGGAAACCACCCGCCATCCACACAGCTCAAAACGAACCCTTTGCTGAAAACAAATTCCCCAAATCTCTTATTTTTTTCCCTTTCAAAAAACACAAAAAGAATTTTATAATACACAAAAAATAAAAACAAAAACACCATGAAAAAACCCTGCCAATTCGCACATCTCTGTAATCCCCTTTACTCAGTTTCTCACCCAACCCTATCCAAGAGACCCCGGCCAGCTGCCTGAACGGTTTCCTCCAAAAAACCACACCCTCAAGAGACGCGAAGCAACAAACCATCCGAGAGAAGCGGAAAAAAGGAACAACAGAAGGCGAAAAAAAAACACAAAACTGAAAACCGTAAACCCACCCACGTTTCCGAAAACCCTTCACCAGACAAAATAAAAAAGAGACCCCACATAAATTCTGTGCGAATGGCGGTAAAAAATAAAGAAAATAGTGTGTGTTTCTGAAGGTGTTTGGTATGAGTTTGGGTAGAAAGCGGGGTGACGCTACCGACCGTAACGGCGGTGGAGGGAAAACCGTTAACAGGCCGCTGGGTGTGTCCTTGCTCGCAGCATCCTTCGTGTTACTAGCGGTGATCGGGGTAATCACGGGGACCGTGCTTCTTCTGGTCATCGTTCCCCCTCAGGAGTTGGGTCTGCAGTTGGCATACGGCGAGGCGTTCGTCTTGGCGAGCGTTTATCCTCCCTTTGATTTTAAGTACTTTGAATTATGGTGGGCTGGTGTCTTCCCAGGGCT
>Ga0164310_10002832_pt1 | contig 10050 bp, 9 predicted proteins | sample GuaBasSedimGuay1_FD_121795 | JGI IMG/M metagenome (GOLD analysis project Ga0164310, IMG submission 121795) | Subseafloor sediment microbial communities from Guaymas Basin, Gulf of California, Mexico - Guay1, Core 4569-9, 0-3 cm | ecosystem: Environmental > Aquatic > Marine > Hydrothermal vents >... | reverse complement strand
AAGAAAAGCCGTCGAGGAGCTGGTAAGACAAGGGAAAGAAGAGTTTACAGTTGATGAGATATATAGGGAAGTAGAAAAAATAGAACCGGGAAGAAAAAGGGAGTCTGTTCTTGCGGTTGCTTCAGGCCTGGTGGTTGGATCTAAACACCCTGTTTATAAAAGGGAAGATCAGTTTTTGGAGAAAGTAAGGCGAGGTGTTTACAAACTCCATAGACCGATTGAAAAGATACCTAAGAGGGGCAGGCGAAAGAAAGAAGAAGAGGAGGAGGAAGATAGAATACTATCGCTGATCAAAGCTTTAAGGGAAAAGGGCTTCTCGAACGACGAGATTGTGGATAGATTACTAAAGGTAGTGGACATGATCCTTGAAAGCCAAATTTAGGAACTCATTTCTTCACCACTTAGATTATTTAGCTTGCCTCCTGAAGGCGCTTAAATACTGGGCTCCCGAAAGGGGTATTGTACTTTTGGTGAAGAATTATTGTACTTTTGGTGAAGGACTATTGTACTTTTGGTGAAATTTTCCTATCCTAAATATTGTACTTTTGGTGAAGAAAATCCGCCACGAGCCCAGTGTTCATCGGCCTTCTCGCGTTCTGCAACATAATAATGTATTTGTCTTAACAATATAACATACAACATCCCTAGACATTAGATCATAACATTTAGGAAGGTTCCTGAGATAGGAGCAGTCCTGTTGTTGTTTTCTCTTCAGAGGGTATTTGAGGACCGAATATCCAGCAGGAGGTGAGGAGTGAACAATAATCAAGAGAAAAGAGATAGAGAAGAATCCTGTGAAATAACATACCCTCGTATATTTCACTCTGAGGTCAACACTATTCTACTCCCGTTCTTCGTGCTGGATAAACATAGTGGTTCATCCACTATAGAATACTCAGGAATGGTAGAAGAGAAAAACAGAATTGTGAAGTTCAAATGGCTCGTGTCAGCACCTCCTCCTTATACTCTTCCCACCGCATTTGACTTTCAGGTGTTCAGAGCTGTGGAGGAGCTTATAAGTAAGATGAACAAACCCGTACAAAATCCAGTTAACTTTTCGCTTTATGAATTATGCAAGTTGATGAGAGTAAAGCCATGCAAGGTAAATTATCAGAGGATCAGGGAATCTTTGGAAAAATTTACCTCGCTTTTTCTCAAAAGTGAAAACGCCTTCTACCTGAAGGAGGAGAAGAGGAGGATAACTACAGAGGTGGCTTTCCATTTCTATGATATGTGCATTTTTGTTAATGAAAAATTACCAGATGGAACCATCGCTGATACGAATTATCTCTGGCTCAATCCATTTTATCTTTCCAACATTAACAATAACTATGTGAAACCTTTTGATAGTGATTATTACTGGAGTCTCAGAAAGCCTTTGATTAAAAGACTCCACGAGGTACTCAGCGTGAAGTTCTATGGCATGCCTGACCTTAACATACCTCTTAAGTTAAGATATATGGGACTGTGCGATCTACTTGGAATCAAACCTCAGCGATATCTGAGCAAAGCCAAGAATATTTTGAGTTCGGCTCACGAGGAGCTCATCAAAACCGGTTTCCTCAAATCTGCCAGGTGGGAGAAGAGAGGGAAAAAACCGGAGACATGGTTCATCCTCTATACCCCCGGCCCGAGAGCTATCGAGGAGATAAAAAGGGCAAAGGGCGAGAGGATGGAGCTACCGGAACCTGCCCTGACGGACGAACAGGAGATCATCGTAATGGCCCTCGAAGCGAGAGGCGTCAGCTACAAGATCGCCAAGCAGCTCGTATTGGAATATGATCAGGACAAGATACGGCAGGTTATAGAGTATACCGATTGGTATAGGAGTCAGCCGAACAAGGTTCAGAACTGGGGGGCGTATATAGCAGAGCTTGTGAGAGATCCTGACTTCTCACCATCTCCTGACTTCAGGAAGGCAAAAGCAGAGGAAGAAGAGAAAGAGCAGGAGGAGGCGCTCATGAAGGAGGCTGAGAGGATACTTGAGGAGAGGATGAGGGAGGCGCTTGAAAGTTGGTCTGATGAGAAGCTGATAGAGGAGGGGGTTGAGAGGGCAATGAGGGCGAGAGAAGTGTTGGTGAGACAGGGTATGAACCGCCCTTATACCGAGGAAGAGATAGAGAGGATAAGAAGGGAGATAAGGGAGGGATTGCCGAAGGATGAGGATGGGAGGCGCAGATGGCTTATGATGAACGGCGGGGAGAGGTTCAACCTGAGAATCATCATGGAGGAGTTGAGAAGGGAACAGGGGGAAGATAAGAAGGGATAAAGTTCTTAAATGTTCGAGGTAATGAAACATAATGAGGCATATCTATGACAGCCTTTTCCTGAAGTATAAGGATAGCGTGAGGAGAGATCCGGATGCCGAGGCACTTGTATACAAGGACGACGATGGCAATGAGTTATGGATCAGAATCTATGAGGAGCCTAATGGATATTGCATAGCCACGACCTTATCGAAATTTCCGAGGCTCGGTTATGAAGTTGAACTGGAGTATGACAGCGGCAAACCCCCGATGGATGTTGATCCGCTTGAGGCGTGTATTGAGGGGATACGGAGGTATTGGAGGGTTCCCGATGACTTCTTTTCTGTAGCGCTTGCCGAGTTGAAGAAAGCTTTGAGCGAGGGGGAAGAGGATGAGGATTAAGGACATTGTAAAAGAAGGCGAGAGTCAACGGGTTGAGTTTAAGAGATCGCTGAGGTTGAAAAACGATATCGGCAAGACCATTTCCGCGCTTGCGAACACAGACGGTGGGATTATTTTAATTGGTGTGTCGGACGAAGGGGAGATACTCGGCGTGGACATCGGGAGGAAGAGCGTGGAGGATCTTGCCAACTGGGTTAAGGAGAACACCGATCCTCAGATCTACCCCGATATCAGGGTTCATCAGGTAAAGGGTAAGAACATAATTGAGATATCGGTGAAAGAAAGCGATGAGAAACCTGTGTTCTTCAAAGATCGCGCTTTCCAGAGGGTGGGGAAGACAAATCAGAGGATTTCAGCGAGCAAGATAAGGGAGCTGGCAAAGCAGGAGAGGGTGAGACTGCATTGGGATGAAAGGATTTGCGAGGGCGCGACTTTAGAGGATATTGATGAGGAGAAGGTGAGATGGTATCTTGAGAGGAGGGAGAAGATAAGGAATGTTAAGAAACCTATGGATATGAGCTTAGAGGAGCTTCTGGTAAATATAGGGGCTCTCAGTAAAGAGGTTATGAAGCCGACCAATGCTGGCATTCTATTTTTCGGGGTGAATCCTCAGAGATTTTTCATTAATTCCCAGCTAAGGGTTGCAAAATTCAAGGGAACTGAGGTAATCCATCCTGTGATAGATAGAATAGACTGCCGGGGAACTTTATGGGAAATGGTTGAGATGGCAGAAGAGTTCATAAGGAGAAATATTAGACTGTTAAGCTTTAGAGTTTCAACAAGTTTCCAAAGGGAAGATAAGTTCGAATATCCACTTGATGCTTTGAGGGAAGCGATAATCAATGCTCTGATTCATAGGAATTATTTAGAGACAGCGGATGTCAGGGTGTTTATCTTCGATGACAGGATAGAGGTTATAAATCCTGGGAGTTTTCCTGAAGGAGTGAGTCCAGATGAACCGGTTCACAAACCTGTAAACCCAATTCTCTGTCAATTCATGTATGATGTTGGTTTTATCGAGAGATATGGCTCAGGAATAAAGATGATGAAAAGATTGTGTAGGCAATGGGGGAATAAGGAACCGCATTATAAGCTTCATCCATTGGAGACAAAGATCATCTTCGACTCGCCGATCAAAGAAACAACTTATGTGGACGTTGCTGACATCTCTGAGAGATTGAATGAAAGGCAAAAGAAAGCTCTATTTTATGCGATGAGGAAAGGGTTTATCACGAGAAGGGAATATATGGAGATAAACGAGGTATCGCATAAAACAGCTCATGTAGAATTAAAAGATATGGTAGATAAAAGATTTTTGGAAAGAGAAGGGAAAGGTAGGGGAGTTAGATACAACGTGAGAAGGTGACGATTAGGGTGACGATTAAGGTGACGATTCCCTGTAGAGCATCTCCCTAAAAAGAAAGTAGGCACTTCCGAGAGCATAAATCGGTGATTAGTTGGCGATTCTCCTGTTTCTAGGATGCAAGCGACGAATCTGCAACGAATGCGACGTTAAACAAACCGATGATGAGGTAAATAATTAGGTAAACGATTAAGGTTTAGAGGTTTGGGTTTGTGGACCTCCGTCAGAATTGCTAACAGAGGAAATACAAGGAATTCCGCGATGAAAAGCTATATGAAAAGTTACGGATGCCCAAAAGACTTCTCATCCCAGTCGTTTAGTTGGTGATTTGTTGATGAAAAGTTGATGACTGTCCATCTGGAATTTGAATATCTGTCAAATTTAAAATTTCAGCGACAATAAATAAGTAAAAACCATGCGGTGATTTCATGAACCGGGATGGGTTTTGGAATTATCGGGTTGACATAGGTCGGATGGAGGAGGTGTGTAATGTATAGATCTATACAGTTCAAAAGGACGTTTCAAACGTTCTTATGTTTCTTGTTCGCTTTAACGTTTATCCTTCCGTCCCATGGCGATGGAAGGTTCGTTAGAGATGAGATCTTCTCCCCGTCCCTTGAGGGTAATAAGCTAAGCGATCCATCTACACGCGCGGTCACCATCTATCTTCCCCCGTCCTACGACATGTTCCCGAAAAAACGGTATCCCGTTCTCTACCTGCTACACGGTTTCGGTGGAGACAACGATTCCTTCGTGAAATTGTTGACGGAACCTGTAGCGTTGATGATCCTGGACGGGCTGATGAACGGCGGGTTGGTTCCGGAGATGATCATCGTCATGCCCGACGCCGGTAACTCCTTCGGAGGCAGCTTTTACACCAACTCGGAACTGATAGGGAACTACGAGGATTACATAGTCAAGGATCTGGTGGGATATATAGATTCTAATTACAGGACGATCCCCGATAGGAAGGGCAGAGTGATAATGGGCGCTTCGATGGGAGGGTACGGCTCTATGAAGCTGGGGGTGAAACACCCGGACGTCTTTCGAGCCGTGGTGAGCCTATGCGCCCCGCTCGATTTCACCGCCAACCGCGATTGGATGATCGCCCGCGTCTTGGAAGAGAACCCGAACGGAATGGGAGATCCGGGTGAGGGTAAGACGTTCACCACCTTCCTCTATGCCCTCTCGGCGGCTTTCTCACCTAATTTAAACTCCCCTCCCTTCTTCGTCGATCTGCCGTTTGAGTACCCTTCGGGAAAGATAAAGGAGGATGTTTGGAGCAGGTGGGAGGAACACGATATCGCTTCCATGCTTGAGAGGGACCCGGATCGGTTCAGGAAGCTGGACGGAATTTACATTGACATCGGCGATAAGGATGAGCTGGGGCTGACCCCCGTCGTGCTCTCCTTCCACGAGAAACTACTCGCATTCGGGATCGATCACGAGTTCTTCATGTTCGAGGGGGGCCATTCGGACAAACCGGTCGATCGGTTCATGAATGCCATGAAGTTCGTATCAAAGATACTCGCCCAACCATCATCCGTTCCCTCTCACGTGCTTCCGACCAGGTGGGGGGAGGTTAAGGATAAACTCGCTACGAGCTGGGGGAGATGCAAGAGGGCATTTTAGAAGATGCGGAAAGTGGAGGGGAAGAAGCTCAAACCCGTCCTCAGCGGCCTGAAAAAAGGGCTGGGGAGAGGCTCGTCGCTGTGGCACTTTTCGGCTCACGGGCAAGAGGAGATGCGGTGATTTCATGAACCGGGATGAGTTTTGGAATTATCGGGTTGACATAGGTCGGATGGAGATAGAAGGTGGGGAGTATCAGGTGTGGCTGAAGATTCATACCTCAGAGGAACAGCGTCGAGATACTTCCCACGAGATTATTCCTGTGAGGAGTGGGAAAAGAATTTATGTCATGGCCAAACCCTATTTTATTTATCCTGAGTATTCGCTTCAGGTCGAGTTATATCCGGAGCTAAGAGGAAAAGCGATAGGAGAGGTGACCGGTTTCGAGATAAGCGGCGTTGGCCTCCGGGAGATAGGAAACGCTCAGGCGTGGAATTATCCGGACGACGAGGCTCTGATTCTCTGGGAATGTTATCTCTATGAACCTTACAGGAGCAGCAAGCCGAAAGATGATGAGAAGTTAAACCAACTGTGGGATGGTTTCGAGAGGTTCTTGATCGATAAGTTCGATCCTTCGTGTATCTACACACCGTCGTGGGAGCCGATTTATGAACAAAAGGATTGGGAGGAATTTCTTGAAAGCAGGGGATATGAGAGGTTCAACAGGAGAAGTTTTAAGAAGGTTAGGAATTAATTTTTTAATAATTCCGTGAAGCAGAGGAGGTGTATAAAATGTCAAATAAATCTCTATTCGAAATAGCAACGGCAGGATATCAGCAAGTACCTCAGGACTGGATGCCTGCAACTCAAGTTCGGCCATTTATTTTTGAGGATCCTGTGGTTGTTTGGCTCGAATACCATGGGAACCGGTATGGTTTCCAGCCTGATACATCTCCTTATGAATTTCTTGATTTTATAGCAGAAAAAAGTCGACAATTTGAAGAAAAGTGGATTAAGGAAGTGGCACCCTATGCTGTTGTTGTTTGTCGTAAATCTTATGAGGTTCGTTCGGCCGAGAAAGTTCGAGAGGCACTTGAGCTCATGCAAAAAGGGATTCCGCTTATCGTTAGGCCTGCATTATGGTGGGCTCCGGAGAGGATCTATGGCGTGCCTGATCTTCTTATCCACACATCATGGCTTCGGGATAATTTTCCTGATCTTCTAAGTGAAGCTAAAAAGCAGATAGCTATTCCATATCCAGTGGATACTGCTATACCAGAACATTACATTGTCTTTGACATTAAATTTACAACTAAGTTGGACGAGCCCAAGAAGGTCAATGACCTTAAGAACTACGCGGCCCAGGTTAGGATCTATTCTTACATCCTAGGACACCTCCAAAGATTCATGCCCAAAAAAGCATATCTAATAACCCGTGATAGAATCTACAATCCACTACCAGTGGATATCACTTCGACTCTGGATGAGCCTCTTGATCAAGATTTGGCGATTATTCGGGATCAATTTGTGGAAATTAAGCTCAATGGTGCAAGGTATGTTCCTTGGCGGGACGATATTGTTAGATCTAACATCAAACATCAGAATGATCGATGGCGAAGTGCCAAGGATATTATCGCACGAGAGAAAGTGCCTGGTGGTGATTCTGCTTTGCTATACCAGATTAGCCCTAATGTTAAACGTAAACTTGCTGCTATAGGTTATCCAACACTTGATTCAATGCTTCGGAAGGATCCACAAAATATTCCTTTTGAAAAATGCCAAGGTTTAGGGCCCAAAAAGTCAAAGCAAATCAGGGCTATCCTTCAAGCGAACCGATCTGGGTTTCCATTACCTCCTCCTGTTGATATAATTCCGGTCAAGAGGCAATTCGAATTCTACGTCGACTTTGAATATTTCACAAATGTAAATGTGGACTTTGATACACAATGGCCCACACTTGATGGTTGTGAGATGATTTTCATGATTGGAGTTGGCTGGGAGAAAGAGGAAAAGTGGTTTTTTAAGACCTTTATTGCCACAGCAGAAAACCATAATAAAGAACGTGAGATGTTCGAAGAGTTTCTTAAATTTCTTAAAAGACAGACGAAAGGGGCGTTCACCGATGATAAGAGGACGGTTTTTTATCACTGGACAAAAGCAGAGGTGTGGCAAATTCAACGTATGGCAGGTCGTCATCATTTGCCTAATAATCATCCTCTACGTAAACTCCCGTGGTATGATCTTCAAAAGGTATTCCTCAATGGACCTTGCGCCGTGCCAGGTGCGTGGGGCTATGGACTGAAAGAAGTAGCTAAAGCTCTGGGCAAGCTTGATCCATATTTCGACCCTCAGTGGCCCGGTGATCTCGATGAAGGGTTACGTGCAATGGTAATGGGATGGAAAGCTTATCAAAGCACACACCCATTGCAATCACAGGAGATGATCACTCTCATCCAGTATCTCGAGGCAGATTGTAAGGCCCTCTGGAAGATTTTAAAGTGGATACGGTCTCATAGAAGTTAACTCTTATGTTTAGCACTGTCAAACGGTAGCGTATACCTAATGGCAACATATCGATGAACTATTTAGGTTTAAGAGATGTAGTTGGTGATAACAATGAGACTTTACAGAGAGAGCTCACTTAGAAAGAAAGCTGATGAACCAACGATTAGGATGTTAGATTTATGGAGATCGCTAAGTAAAGAAATCTTGGGTGTACCAATTGAAGTTATGATAGGCAACAGGAGGGAACATCCTCAGCTTAGATCATTTCAGGGTGAATTACATACAGCGGCTCCTCATATTGTTGAAGGTAAACCTGTGCTCGTACTATGGGTGGATTCGACTAATAGGGTAAGTCCTCTAATCATAACACATGAACTGGGACATTGGATTCTAAAACTTCAAGGCTTTCACAGTTTGATTTATCAGCCGGATAAACATTGTAATGAGGAGATATTACTCAACTCCATGGCCCATCATCCCCCTTTGTATAATTTACAAAGGTCAGTAGGACATGATCCATTACAGGAGATCAATTCACGAGCTAATCACAATATCGCTGTTTTCTCAAGAGAGAAGGAATCTCCCAGAAGAAAGGATCAGATAAGAAATGCTTTGATGCTGGCCGACGACATCATGAATTGTTCCCAGGAAGAAGAAGATGAGCTCAAAAAAGTATTGATGAACAAACATCCTCGCACAATGAGGTTTATTAAAGAGATACAGATTATCGCCTTACGGCATGATCTCATGGATCCAGAGGATAATATGAAATTCTCAAAAGCTGTGGTAAAAAAGCTGAAGATGGGAAAAGAGTGGTATGAAGCAAACGAGGTGAATGAGCTTAGAAAAATTGTTGAGAAGGTGTCATAGTAGATGAAAAAACAAATTTAGGAATGATTGATTCCTTTTGTTTGATAATCTTTATGTGAATCAATAAAAACTTATTCATGAAATACTAAATTGCCGTTTATTTGATGAATTTAAGGATAAAGGGATAATTGCCATTGGGTGGGAGGAAGTGGGGGATCTATCTCATCTCAGATCGCCCGAAGAGATAAAGAACAAGGTAAAAGGGGCGTATCCCCATTATAGCCAAGGGAAGCTGAGCATCTCCGGCGGACAGATCATTAGGTTCAGGCTTGAGTTCAAAAAGGGGGATTACGTCATAACGTATAATCCTGAGGAGCGGATTTACATGATAGGGGAGATCACAGGGGACTACGAATACAATACGAAGCTGATAGAATATCATCACATAAGAAAAGTAAAATGGCTGGGGAAAATCGAACGGGATGGGCTTTCAACGAAGACGAAAAACAGCCTGGGAGCTATCTCCACAATATTCAAGGTGCCTGAAGAATCAAGAGAGGAAATTCTTGACCTCCTAGAAGGCAAGAGTGGAGAGGAAAGGAGCGATGAGAATGAAGAAGATGAGATGGATATAATAAAGGAGGATCTGATCGGAAAGGCAAACGAATTTATCAAGGACAGGATCCTCAAATTGGATTGGGAGGAAGTACAGGAGCTGGTAGCCGGTTTACTCAGGGCCATGGGATATAAAACGATGGTCTCTCCAAGGGGGCCTGATAGAGGGCGTGATATCATCGCTTCTCCTGATGGATTGGGATTGGAAGATCCAAGGATTGTTGTTGAAGTTAAACACCGGGTAGGTCAGGTTGGTTCCAAAGAGATCAGGAGTTTCCTAGGAGGGCTTCGACAGGGTATTAAAGGGTTATACGTATCAACGGGTGGTTTTTCTAAGGATGCTAAGTATGAGGCAGAGCGTTCAAACATCCCCATAACTTTAATTGACCTGGATATGTTGGTTGATCTCATCATTCAATACTATGACAGCTTTGACATAGAAACCCAAGCATTCTTGCCTCTGATGAAGATATATTGGCCGATATAAGTATGGGTTTGAGGAACATGATCTGCCAGGATTGGAGACAATGCTCTCATTTT
>Ga0164310_10002829_pt1 | contig 10053 bp, 14 predicted proteins | sample GuaBasSedimGuay1_FD_121795 | JGI IMG/M metagenome (GOLD analysis project Ga0164310, IMG submission 121795) | Subseafloor sediment microbial communities from Guaymas Basin, Gulf of California, Mexico - Guay1, Core 4569-9, 0-3 cm | ecosystem: Environmental > Aquatic > Marine > Hydrothermal vents... | reverse complement strand
GTCATAGGTTTCGGGCGTATGGTATGCGACTTGTCGCATGGCTGAATTTCTGGCTGATGCTAGTGTTGCAAATTCGCCGCCGGTATTCGGGGCGATTGTCCCTTCTGCCCTGGCAAAGCGAACTTTGTAGGTGCTACCGAAAACAAAATCTATGAAGTATGCGCCGTCAGCGGTCGGATAGATTTCATTCAACGGTTCCGACTTTGAGAATTCCATACTTTCACGGCTAAAGAAATGTCTGCCTGCTGCCTTATTCGCTCGCTTGATGTCTGCCAATGTGTTATACATGTTTGCGCTCCTTGTTTTTTTATCTGACCTAATACTACAACAGCCTGGAGCCAGGTTCAAGTGACTTTTGTCATGTTTCAGAATATGACATTTTATTACATTTCGCTTGAATAGTCCAAAAAGCTGTGCTATTATATAGCAGGAATACGCCAAAACGCCAAAAAACAGTATATACATTGATTTTAGAGGAGTTAACCTATAATGGCAGACGGTAAAATATACCCAGACGCACCAGAGGGCATGAGAGTACTAAAAAACGGTGCCGGCATGATGGACGGAAAACTAGTCAAAGGGCCTGGGACCTATGGACCTAATGTAACTGGGATCCAAACATCAGAGGATGGGAGACGACTGCGCCAGGCCAGGACCGAAAAAGCCAGGGCGGCAGCTGAGCGCGGTATGATTGAGGCGGCTGAAGCAGTCGACAAGGCTCACGGTTATACCGCGCCGGATGCAGTGAGAGTTATAATAAAACGTCGCGCTGAGATTGCTATCAATGATGATGGACATGCCGGCAACCAGGCAGCAGAGTTTGTGCTCAAAACGGCAGGACAATTGCAACAGTCTAATCATAGCCAGTCGGACGGGGATAATACACTGACATTAACCCTTAACGATGAGGCGATACAGTCAATAGCGCAAACACTAGCAGACGCGAAGAAAACCCCCGAGGGGGCTTCTCCTGATATTATCGACTACTAATCTTTCAGGTGTCGGGGCATAATCATACCATACATTTTGAGGCCTGAACCGCCACTAAAAGCCATGGGCTTATTCCAGCCGCCTGCTGCTATTTGAATATCGTCAGAGGGCATACTAGCCGCAGCCTTCAGCATTTTAGGATCAATGTTTGTGAGGTTATTGTTATCGGTGTCAATAACCTGGCCGTCTTTAATCCCGTCTTTCAGGATAGCTTTATAGTTGGGAAACATGCCGCTCAGTGGTTCCAAGACTAAAATCTTATTGCTATGCGTGAGGACTGTGTATAGTCCGTCTTCATACTCGCCTTCAAGCTCTGCTGCAAAAGCCTTGAAACCGTCGCAGCATACCATTACAGGAATATCATTCAGGTGCTCGATGAAGACACCCGTCAGAACGGGACGACTCTTGTCTTTTGACCTTGCTTGCAGCACCCATTTTACAACTTTGTCTTCCTGTTTATTCAACTTTATAGTTTGCATGTTCAATTCTCCTCTATTTGATTTTACTACTCCAGGCTATATCAGGATATAATCCGGTACGGTACAATCAAACTGTTTCTCGTATGTAATCCATAGCTGCAAGTGCCTGGTTTCGGTGGTCATCATAATCACCAGCTTGCCATTCGCCGACTATTTCGTTAATCTCGCTGATGGTCATACCAATCTCATCTGCCAGGTCCTCAACGTCCGACTGTGTCTTTTCGGTGTCGATGATGTACTGTTGCCACCAGTCAAAATCTGCCTGGGTCATAACGTCGTACTCCCCATCATACTCCAGCCAAAAGCTACTATTGCCGATTAGGTCAGCAGTGTATTCAATGTTGCTCTCGTTTCGGGCTTCCAGGGTCTTGATCTCACCGGTTTCCTTTATCTTGATGTCCATCGTTTTTCTCCTTGTTTTAGTGTACATTTGTTCACCAGGTGTACCATTGTACAGTTATTGCAAGCCTATGTTAGTGTTCACTTACATCTATTTCGTGAGTTTACGCAGCTTCTTTACCATCTTTTTTACACGTACTTCCTGCATCCGTCGCTTGAATTCCTTATTTTTACGCTTCACGTCATGCCTCCCAACTATGTAATTCGAGCGATCCATTATTATTGCTCAGATAATAGCCTATCCTGTCCAATTCTCGGGTGATTTCTGCCCATCGCTTATAGTCCGCTCGTGATTTCGACTGCTTATCATGTATTTTGCATGCTTCTTTCCATAGAGTTTTCATGTTTGCGCTCCTCGTTTATTTGATCTGACCTAATATTACAGCAACCTGGCGCATGATCCAAGTGTCATATATCATATTACATGCAGTCGAATGTCATACTGGCGTGACGCGACACCTGTTTTATGTCGTCATGTTGTCCACCTGGCGCCAGTGTGTAGGCGTAACAGGCAACTTCCGTCACCGACGGGTGCTGATCGTGGTCAGCCGTTTCGGTGTCATATAACCTGTTGTCATAACGGTACCGACTGGCGCCAGTGTGCCATGGTTATGATATAGCATGTTATCATAAGCATAACCAGTAGCGTCAAGGCAGCATCCATGACCTGGTGCATCCGATCAGCGACGTGGCGGTTATGCTATGGGCAGGCATGGCGGGTGTGTTGTGCGCAGGGTGTGGGATAATATGTGTGAAAATTTGACCGGCGGATGATGGGGGCACGTTGATAGGTAGATAGTTAGCCGGGTGGTATGGTAGCGCGACAAAATTTTACCCCTAAAATACCTTTGAACTGATGTCGTCTCGTGATATAATATATCCATGAAAACCAAGGACATGACAGAGATAGCCTGCAACAAATGTGGCGAGCTTCTGCCCGCAACTGAGTTCCGTTTACGCAAGCGAATAAGTGACCGCGGTTACGAGTATGAAACTAGAGAGCAACCGTGTCGTGCGTGCAGGAATAGAAGTCAGCGGAAGAACACTGTCTATGTGAGAGCATGTGCTTTTTGCAACACAGAGATAATTACCACAAAGCCCAATAAGTTGTACTGTTGCGTGGAGTGTCAGAAGCGTGCGCATTATCTTCGTACATACGTGCGTGTACCACGTCAGTTGAAGATGCCCCTACGCGTATTCGTATGTGCTAAGTGTGGTTCCACCGACGGAAGGTATGGAAATTCTAGTTACTGCAAAGAATGTGATAAGGCTTCCGTAAAAGAGTACCGCGAGAAAAGGAAAGAAGCTGACCCCGAATGGCACGCCAAAGAACGTGAGCGGTTGCGTGTGTATAGCTTGGACAACCCACACGTAAGAACCAGAAGAGAAAAGCGTGATGGTGACACATTGCGCAAAAAGGACTGGGAGGCAATCCTGGATACATGGGGGTACAGATGTGCGTACTGTGATAGTGAGGGGGATATGCAGAAAGATCACATTATCCCGTATAGCAAGGGTGGTGTAATGTCTGTGGAAAATATTATTCCCGCGTGTCCATCCTGTAATTCCGCAAAGTCGAATATTCCTCTTTCAAAATTCGTTAACCCTGACAGGTTGATATTCATTTATCACATGGTGGATGACCAATTATACAACCAACATCCTTGGTGATATAACCAAAGTTGACATTCATATCCTGCTGTGCTAATATAGGTCAGGAGGACTTATGAACAAAATGGACACTATTGCATATCAGCAAAGAGAGCTGGCGAGGATGTTTCGAGAAGGTCAGCATCACGCTAACAAAATAAAAGTTATCGAGCAAAAAATTGATATGATACTTGAGTACCTTGAAGTTGAGGTTCAGGACTTTCACAGCAAGCTGGTGGACAAATGATACTGATGTTCTGGCTACCCGTGATAGTGATAGGAGTGGTATGTTTCTGTATGTTGTGGTGGAGCGTATTCGATAATTGGATAAGGAGAATGATGTGAAGATAAAGATTGGCGCAATTGATTATGATATTCGGATAGTGGAAGATACGTTGAGTAGTTCTAACGCAGGGAAAATATCGTTTATTAAGAGTGAGGTATTGATAGACGAACAGTGTAGCCCGCAGGACAGACAGCACGTGTTATGGCACGAGGTAATCCATGGGATAACGGTACAGGCTGGGCACGAGGTATCTGAAGGTTTGGTAGAGTGCATTGCGTATGGGGTAATGCAGGTGTTACGTGATAACCCTGAATGGCCGGATTTGAATGACTGAAACTGCGAAGATATATCAGACTGGCGGAATGGTTGAGATCCTGGTAGGTACAGGAAAGGGGACTATGCGTTATTGTATTATGTTCCCTGACGTAAGCGAGGAAACGATAATGGCTGGGATAATTGAGAGTATCCGTCAGTTTGCGGATGACTGCTTGGAGGCGTGTGATGGGTAAGGTGGTGCCATATCCGAAGATAAAAGTAAAGTTTGAATGGCTTGGCGATAAGTGTGGAATACGTGTGATGATAAACGACCATGTAGCGAAATGTGAAGTGGAAACGCACGAGGCTGTGATGTTTGAAGCTTCCTGTGCTTATGTGGTTGCAAGTATGATAGACGAAATAGCGGGCAGAATGTATGAGGAGGCGAAAGAGAAATGCTAAAACTAACTAAGATCAGTGTTCTTCCCACAGGTGACAGAGTTCTTATAATGCCCGATGACATTAAAACTACAAGTGAAGGTGGAGTTCTGCTGCCTGTGCAAGCACAGCAAAAGCAGTCAGTTGGCGTTGTGATTGGTTGTGGCCCAGAAGTAAAAAACGTTAAACATGATGACTATGTGATATTCCAAAAGTATGCTGGCCTTGAAATTCAGATAGATGATGTTGTGTGTGTACTGTTACGGGATAAGGATATTCTAGCTATCATGGCTTGACATACAAAATTTCCGTGGTACAATGCAGGCGACGGACAACTGTCGTCTGTTTTCGCGTATATGGAGATGGCGTGGGTGGTTTGGTGGCAGGATTAGTAATTATGGGGTTGTGTATCTGGATAGGAATAGTGGAATGTATACAACAACGTATTTCATAAAGTTCTTTGCTGGTAACGATTATGCCGGTGCTGTAGTTACGGCATGGAACCAGGAAAGTGCAAAGGAAATGTTATTGGACTACATGGATGAATTGGAGTACGCCGAAGTAAACATAGTCGCTGTGATTGAATTGACAGATGAAGTCGGCGTGAAGTCGATAGTAAACACAAATGGATAGTCAAGAAATCTTTGACCTGGTGCGGTCTAATACTCCGCATGGATACAGGCTGTTTTATGCTATGGCACATAACATGCCGTGCCCCGACCATGTGTTTGACTGGGTGTCGCAGATATACAAAGCGCGTGAGGAGGGGAAGCCAACAGTTTTAGAAGCCCATCGTGGTTCAACTAAGACTACCGCAATTACACAGACTCTAGCAGCTTATAGAATTGGTTGTGAGCCGATTGGTTCAAGTCTATTAGTTCAGCTGGGCGATGACATTGCAAACGATAATTCATCGTTGATAGCAAACATGATTGAACACAACGAAGGGTTCAAGGCTTGTTTCCCGAATGTCGTTCCTGATAAACAACGTGGTTATGGTGCGAGTGGCTATAACGTTATGCGTAACGATGTTGAATATAACGAGTGGTCGAGGATGCGGTCAAAGCAGAAAGACCCAACATTCATTGGATTAGGATATAAGTCCAGGGCGGTAATTGGTAAACATCCATCGCGCGACATGTTTATAGATGATATTCACGATGAGAATAACACTGCTTCTGCCAGGGAAATGAAAGGTGTGTTTACCAGGGTAAGCGCGAATCTTGAACCAACTATCATAAAGAATGACCCATTACATGTGGTTATCGGTACGCCGTGGGTCGAGAACGACTTGCTTGCTATGTATAAGTCGCTGGATGAATTCCATTCCATATCTTCTCCTTTATATACGGTATCGCCTGAAGGCGACGGTGTGTACGATGATGATATTGGTGAATGGATAAAGATACTGTGGCCGGATGCGTTTTCGTTGAAGAAAATTCAGCGTATGCGCAGGATGGGGGGGAAGAAAGACGGTGGTATTGAGTTCGCAAGAATGTATCTACTCGACCTGACGGCTGCAAGTAACCGCGTGTTTAGTTATATGCCATATCCTTCAACTGAGATTGATTGGAAATGGCCGATGGTTGGAGGGGTGGATTATGCCGGAACAGCAGATGAATATACAAACAAGAATGGGAATAATGATTATTTTGCTTTGGCTTATACCGCAAAGCTTCCTGGTGGTGGTGCTGTCGTCGTAGATGGCGTTCGTGCCAGATGTACACAGGGCGAAGCTGAGGAACATGTAATGTCTATTCAGGGCATGTTACCTAATTATTCCGGTGCTGTAGTTGAAGGCGACGGAAAGGGCGAGGACTTTTACCAGGTTCTCTATCGCCGTCCAGGAATTAAGTTGTTGCCTATGGGTAAAACCAGAGGTAAAGGTAAATCTGCTAGGCTGGAAAAAGAAATGGGGCCGTGGCTGAGGATGGGACGTGTACGAATATCTGATGCAGAAACACCCTTCCTGAATGCGCTACGACATGAATTGAATAGTTATCCTAACAACAAGAACGACGATTGTATGGATGCCGTGTATTGGTCGTTACGCGGTATGCCTGATATGCTGGTAATTCAACCCGACCCCAATGAACTTCCGAGAACGAATAAACGAGCCGAACCGAAGGTCAATCCTTTGGTCGAATTGGGTAGGTGCTAAATGACAGTTCGTGTTATAGCTAACGAAATGATAAAAGCAGGTGCAGACAAGAAGAAGATGTTTTCCGAAATGGAAGATATGGTTAATCTTGAATACCACCTTCCTCCTAAGATTGATGAGCTGACTTGGATGCGGAAGGTGATTGTGTCTACACCTAACCTGGCTTATAAAGCAGCCAAACGAGTTCTTTCAGGACTTGAGGTGAGGCCGAGTATTGTTCCTACAGGTGACGCTATTGAGGATAGGGACAGAGCGAACGAACAGGAATACGTTTTGTCATGGCAGCTGAAACAGATTGCGAAACGGGTTCCGTCGTTTTCGGCATCCAGAATTGGCGATGCCGTTTTGTACGACCAGGTAATTGGAAAGATAATTCATATCCCGTCACAGATAACAGCCCGTAAGAAGTTGAATGTGGACACTAATAGACTTGAGGCGCTACAACGATATGGCGACTTCCTGGTTGAACCCCTGTGCCCAAAGAATACATATATCCGTCGCTCCAATCAAATGGTCGAGGCCGTTTTGTCGGTTGCAGTTGATACCGCTCAACGACTATACGACCAATGGGGACATGAGCAACTAAAGAATGTGATTGACAATAAACCTGAAGCCAGTTTTGATAAATACACTGTATATGAGTATTGGGACTACAAAGTACATTATGTGTGGGCTGAGAAGGGTGAGAACCTGAACGTGAACCGTTCGCTTTCGGGCGGCATTACGTTGATGGATGAGAAGTGGGATATGCCTTTCCTGCCGTTTGCCGTATCAACCGGCGATGGCGAACCGCTTATGTATGCTTCCTGGAAGTCTGGCTCATGGAAAACCGCGAACGTCGTTGGAACGCTGGTTGTTTCTAAAGCGATTGCGTTATTTGGTAGAGCGCAGGAACGTGTGACTGGTCCAGGAGCGAATGAAATCTATGAAGACATGGATCAAATAGGCGGCAAACAGGTTATTCCTACAGGTACAGAGGTCAAAGATGTAGATGCGCGAACGCTTGACCCTGCACTAAGCCAATTATGGACAGCTTCTACTACACAAATTCAGGAAGAAACTGTTCCTCGTATGCTTATGACGGCAGAGGCGCAAGCTGGTGAAGCTTTTAGTGGATATAACCTGCGACTGCAAACAGCAGTCGGTCAGCTCTTGCCTTATCAGAGAATCACAGAAGCCTGGTACGCTGAGTGTTTCGAGAAGATGTTGTTATGGGCGCACTACACAGGAACAGATATTGAGGGCTACCAACAGCAGCGCGAAGGCGGTAGGTTTATCAAAATATCGGCAAGCAAGATCAAACCGAAGAAGATAAACATATCTGTGAAGTTGGAGCCAGACGTTCCTACTGACAGAATGGCAAAGGTTCAGGCGGCCATTAACATGAAACAGCAGTTGAAATTCCCTTCACGGTCAGCACTTGAGGAACTTGGCGACACTAATCCAGAGGAAACTATCAAGGATTGGGAAAAGGAACAGGTACGCGACGCTATCTTTGGCGGCGTGGTTGAACAAATCCGCATGGAAGCCTCCGGACAGATTGAACAAATGGCAATGGAAATGGCTCAACAGATGGCTCAACCTACTGGTGGACCTCCACAGGGCGGACCTCCACAAGGCGGACCTGGCGGGATGCCTCCAGGTGGCATGATGGGAGTTACGTCTAATCCTGCGGTTGGTGAAGTTCCTCCCGCACAGATAAGCCCTGAACTAAACACGTTTGAAGGGCAGACCGGAATGACGAGAGCTGGAGATGCGATATGAGTTTGACGCAGAGGGAAACCGATATATGGCGCGTTGAAGCCATGATAGACATAAAAAAGACAGTAGCCGATGTTGTAGAATCCTATATGGGGAATAGAGGTAAAAATAATGGCAATGATATCGAGCGGAACGGGAACATCGTGGCTAGGGGTGGTAACGAAATCCAAAACTCAGAAGTCCAAAACCAAGGCGAAATCCTCGTCTAAATCGCCACCCGTGCCACAGGTGAGTCGTGCACCGCAACCTGTTCCGCCTCCTGTGCCGCAAGTAAGTGCGCCCATGGTTTCCGCACCGCCTGTTCCCCAAGTGGGCAGCCGTTCCGTTAGTGAAATTATATCTCCGTTGCGCTCCACCTCAGCAGGTGGACTTCCTACGTCGCGGCAGTATCAAGCCGCGACGAGTTCTCAGAGATTAACACCACAGCAATTGATGGGGCAGAGTTCTTCTAACTTCCAGCAGGGGCAGGCGACTCAGGCTCCCAACCCGTACAATTTGATGCGGCAGGCTCCAGCGTATTCAACTGCTAACGGAACAGGCTCGCCACAACAAATGATGCAGCAGGCTCCAGCATTTGACTATAGCTCATTTGGGATACCTGCTCCTAATTATCTGAACTTGCAACGGTACAACCCTAATGCTGCGCTTGTCACAAGAGCGCCTGAAAGTACCGGTTATGGCACATCAGGCTTGTCGCCAGAGCAACAGTCACGACCAAGTACGGCAGACAGTCTTATGCGCGCTCGACAAGCTGACGAGGCGAGGAATGCTGGGCTGGCAATATCACAAGGTGTAATGCCAAACTCACTATCGTTTGGTGCGGCGGCTATGTTTCAGCGCGATATGGAAATGTTTCCTGAAGTCACAGACTTGCTAGAATACATGGACTATCTTCCTGACCCAACTAATCCTAATCGTTATATTTATACAGACCCAGTAAGTGTATCGTCTGGATATGGTGGTGGTTCTTATAGCAGCGGGCGTAGTGGGTATAGATATAGTGGTGGCAATGGGCGGGGCTACAGCAATTATGGTGGACGCGCTACTGGATATAATTCTTCTTATGGGCTAGTGAGTTGGAGAATTGGATGACAGATAATCCCGTAAATATGCTTGGCGCAGTCGAAAAACGAAAAGAGCGTGAGGCTGGAATGCCCCGCGTTATTCGTGAGAGTGAAATAGGCGAACAGTCTTATAGCGTTCCTGCTGGATATGACGTGTCGCGTCCAGAACAAGCGCCAAACTATGACAAGTTATCCAGAACAGAACGTTGGATTATGGATAGGCTTCCTGGCTTTGCGGAAAGTTCTGTGGGGAAGATGCTGGAAAGTTTTAATAACGGATGGCCTGGCCAAGTATTGCAGTATTTGGACATTGGCGCAGAGGGATTAGAGCGCGGCGCAGGGTTCGTCTCACAATGGGCGCACTCTATTCTTGAGGAAGATGGCGGGCGTGAGTTTAGAGAGAACCTCGGTGCAGCGTGGTATGCCGGTTCGCTTACCGCTGACTTCGGAAATATGCCAAGACTTGAGAACGGCAAACTTATTTGGCCTACCGATATGCCTGGTATGGAAGGCGTTCTTGATGCCCGACGGCAATTGATAGAAGCTGACAGGCAAGGCGTTGATATGGGG
>Ga0164310_10002828_pt1 | contig 10053 bp, 8 predicted proteins | sample GuaBasSedimGuay1_FD_121795 | JGI IMG/M metagenome (GOLD analysis project Ga0164310, IMG submission 121795) | Subseafloor sediment microbial communities from Guaymas Basin, Gulf of California, Mexico - Guay1, Core 4569-9, 0-3 cm | ecosystem: Environmental > Aquatic > Marine > Hydrothermal vents >... | reverse complement strand
CTACAAGGCGCACCAGGGCGGGCCGCATTCCAAATTCCACATTCATTCAGCTCCGCAATCCGAAATCTAAAATCTGCATTCGTTTATTTCCGCATTCGTCTACTTCACAAGTATTTTTTGTAAACTCTTCACTCTCTCTTTGAACTCTCTGGTAACCAATTCAGCTTCTTCAAATGTCTTCACCACATGAGGTGTAATCAGGAACAACAGTTCTACCTTCTCTATTGTTTCTCTGTTGTAACTAAAAAGCATACCCAGGTAGGGAATCTTTGATAAATACGGAATCCCTTCCATGGTGTGATCATTCTTCTCTCTGATTAACCCGCCAATAACTATCGTCATACCATCCTGCACAACCAGATTGGTTTCAGCCTGCCGCTTCAGTATGATGGGTGAATTTATCCCTTCAATGCGCTGCTCACTCACATCACTCACTTCCTGATTAACCTCCATAGCCACTAAGCCTTTATCATTGATGCGGGGAGTAACCGTAAGCAGGATACCGGTGTCACGATACTCAATGGAACGGGAAAGGGAGGTGTCTGCTTGTATGTTAGTGGGAGTATACTCGCTGGTTACGATGGGAACCTCTTTACCTACTTCAATCTTTGCCTCAGTATTATCAGCAACTAAAATGTGTGGAGAAGAAAGGATATTCACTTCATTCTCTCTGGCATACGCTCTTAAGAAGGCTTCCAGTGCATCAGAGGCAAAGGCATAGGAAAAACCGGACTGGGGCAAGGCCTTAGTTAAATCCGCACCCAATCCGCCCAGACTAAAATTTTGTCCAAACCGATCAATCCCTTTGTATCCACCCAGTTTGGCGTAATCACTTGCAAAGGTCCACTCCACACCAAACTCCGTGTTTTTATCAAGGGTCACTTCCGCAATCAGCACCTCGACCAATACCTGTTTGGGTATGATATCCAGCGTTCTTATGGTCTTGAGTACCTGGACATAGTCCTGAGGTGTTGCCCGTATGATGATGGCATTACTGACTTCATCTACCACAATCTTTATTTCACCAGTTACGGTTTCGAAACCAGTTTTTGCTCTTCTCACCCTGGTAGATGATTTTTTTTTCTTATCTCTTGTCCTGGTTGTCCTGGTTTTTTTCTCCCTCTTTTTTTCTCCATATACTTCTTTTAGCACATCACCCATATCAACAGCTTTAGCGTTCTCCATAAAATATATAAATATCTGCTCCTCCAAATCTTCCCTTACACCATCCAGTTTTCCAATCCATTCAGTAACCTTATCAAAAATCTCTGGCATGGAACTGACTGCCAAAATTATATTCAGCCGCTCAATTGGAATAAAGCTTACAAGCTCTCCTCCTCCCTTTTTTTTCTTTGTCTCTATACCCATAGCCTTAAAGAGGTCTTCAAGCTCTTTGGCTAGATCTTTGGCTTCTGAATATTCAAGCTCATAAAATCTTACATGTACAGTATCAAAAATGCTCAAATCCATCGTATCAATCAGCGTCAACAACTTTCCCATATTAGCAACAGTATCAATTATAATAAGTATATTCCTGTCCGGATAATTTACGATTTCTCCTCCTTTGCCCAGAAAGCGTTTTAAAATCTTTTCCATCTCTTTGGCAGGAATGTAGCGCAGTGGAACAATCTGGAGAATCAACCGGTCAGGGGATGAGGTATCTCCCAATTCCTTTCCTGTCCTGGGGATAAGCGGCTGCTTCTTTGCATCTTTAACCGGTATGATTTTATAGATATTACCCACCTTGACTGCTGCAACATTATTGATTTCAAAGATGGTTTCTAAAATGGGGAGTATGTCCTCTATAGAAATTTCCCCACTGGTATGGATATTCACCTTTCCTTTCACTTTGGGATCGATAATATAGTTTATTCCTATAATCTCTGTAAGGGCTGTGATTACTTCTTTGATATCTGCATCCTCAAAGTCCAGGGCAATTTTCTGTTTGCCCTCTTCAGGTTTCTCAGCTTCGGCAGGTGTAACTTCTATCACCTCTTCCAGTTTCTCTTCCTCTAAAACCTCTTCTGCTTCTTCGTATTCATCTCCCTCTATTTCATCTTCTAAAATCTCTTCGCCCTCTTCAAGTTTTTGCGCCTCTACTTCTTCTCCTTGCTCCTTTTTTTCCTCCTCTGATTCCGGTTCCTCCAGGGCACCAAATTTTTTCATTTCATCTTCTACCAGCTTTCTGAATCGAGACTTCAAATCTTCAATCTCTGCCTTTTCATCCTCGCTCACTTTTTTCTTGAGAACTTCCGATTCTTTATTTAGATTTTTTCCCTTCACTTCTGCCGGAGGTTTCGCATCTCCTGCTGGTTTTTCAACCACTTCAATTGTGGACTCTATCCTGGATTTGATTATGGGTGTTGCGGTGTCTGGCTTTGGCTCTTGATTTTTAAGTCCTTCTTCTGAGAGCTTTACCTTTTCCTGAGGTAAAGTTTTATCCATAACACCGCTAAGGAGAACCGCTATTATCACCAGAAAAAATACTGCAAACTGTTTCATCTCGTCTTATCCTCTTTCTGCACTATAGTGTGAAATCCTTTAAGCTTTCTTCCCCTTATCCTTATCTTTCTTCATAAAGAAACCCGTAACCACCAGTGTCACAATCACTTCTTTGGGATCCCTCTGATTCTTAACACTGATTTTCAATTTGGGTATGATAAGATACTTTGAGTTTTTTTCCAGGTCAGCTAAAAATTTTCTCGTACTGTTCAAGTCCGTAGTTAATCGTATCTCTAAAGGAATAGTCAGAAATTCACCACTCTCCTCCGCATCTTTCACTTTTACACTTTTCAATTCCAGGCCATATTTTTTAGAAATCTTCTCCAGCATTTTTTGCATCTCTGCTGCAGCCAAAGAAGGTGTACTCCCTTTTAGCAATTTTTTATTTAAACCACTCTGCTCCCTCTTCATTTTGGCAAGCTTCTTCTCAATCTTCCCTCTCTGGTTAATCACCTTTTCATATTTTTGAAGGAGCATTTCCTTTTGCTCTGTTCCTTCTTGTATATCATTTTCACTTTCAATGAAAGGAGAAATGACATAGTTTATGACAAGGAAGAAAGCAACAGCCAATGCACCTATCATCAAAACTTTTTTATCCCTTTTTGAAATATTCAAACAAAACTCCTTCTTAGAATAACCACGAAGACCATTAGTGATTCGTTATACGGTTGCGCTGCTCGTTTCGTCTTTCGTTATTCGGTTGCGTTGCTCACAGTTGCGGTTACATTAAATTTCTCCTTATCGCTCTTTTTGTCTTTAACAATGGAGGATTTAAATTTTACATCTTCAAATAATTCTGACTCCTCCAGGATAGGAATTATTTCAGATGCAGCCTCTGCATAGCCAGAAAGGTCAACCCTTCTTTCTCCTTTTTTTTCATTGTATGAGAAACGCGTCAACCACATCTCTTTAGGAATAATCTGTGTAAGCTCCTTTAGTATCTTTAGCTTACTAATGTCGCCCACTTTAATCTTTTCTACGGAACCCATTTTGTTCTCAATGTCAGCAATCTCTCCCTGCATTTGTTCGATTTCTTTAACCCTCCCTTTCAGCGCATCAATTCTCTCACTCAGCTCAGTAAGATAAATCCTTTCTTTTACAAAAAAGGAAATGGTAAAAGAGGATATTCCCAGTAGAAACAAAACCATTACAGCCACTCCACAAATCAGGCTCCAATTTTTCTTCCTCTTAGGTCGAAGCTCACGAGGTATGAAATTCACATCCAGTGCTACACCTTGAAGCCCCTTAAGAGCCAAACCGATTGCAGCCGACAGACAAGGAATTTCTTCCCTTATGTCACCCATACTAATATTATTAAGATTATTCATCAACCGGGCATCAATGTTCTCTTTTTCTTCCAGATGGTCAATTAAGTTCTGATCAACTCCGTTCCCAGAAACTATAAGCTGAGAGATTCCCTGGCTATCATCACCCAGACTCAACCGCGTGGTCTCTATCTCTGCCAGGATTTCATCTGCCTGCTCCTTAACTGCTTCATCATTGACCGCCTCTCCACCTTTCTGGGACCAATCAAAACTTCTGGAGTAAATCAGGGCGTTATCTCTTACCAACCCTAATTCACAACCGTTATCAGCAATATGAACTAAAAATCTTGTGCTATCTTCTGCAAGTGTTTCCTCACTCCCTCCCTTGCTAATAAAACGATCCAATGGTGCTACCAGCTTCTTACCCCAGCTACGCGCTTTTAACCACTCGCTGCTTTTGATAACCCATCCCTTATCCAATCCATTTTTTCTGCCCTGACCCTTTTTTGCAATAGCGTTGAAGAGAGCTGTAGAAGTTACCTCAATCCCCCTCACCTTGATGTTTATCCTCTGAAGCAATTTAAGGTAGTATTCGACGACTTCCTTCTTCACCACCATGAGTAAAACGTCTATTAGCTTTCTTTCCTCATCCCGTTTAACTATTTTAAAGTCAAAATAAACATCCTCCAGAGTAAAGGGCGTATAACGATCCATCTCAAAGCCCAGCACTTCTTTCAGGTTTTCTTCAGTTGGTGAAGGGAGAGATAGCCTTTTAAAAATCACTTTATTGCCAGGGATGCTAAGGAAAAGATTGTCACGGTCACCCTTGTTTTGATCTATAAACCCTTCGAGATTACTAAGTAAGATTTCCTCTCTGTCCTCAGGGTTCACTTCTCCTAGAGACACCAGGCGATAATTCTCCAGAAAAGGATCACCCGTAAGTCCTTTTTTCAGCAATAACATTACCACCTGGTTATCGTTTACTGTTAGTCCAATGCTATCCATAATTTTTAGAAATTCGAAGCACGAAATAAAAATTGAGGAATTTAAGAATTTAGGAATTGCGAATTGAGGAAATTCCTAAATCCCTTAATTCCTGAATCCCTAAATTTCTTATGATTTGTTTCGAAATTCGATATTCGGATTTTTGCCTGAACAAAACTTTCCGTTCAGGCACAGCTTACACTCCTTCCTGCCAATATACTACTTTATACTTGTCTTTTTTCTTCGGCGTAATCTTAACAACAGCAGAAATTGTTCTTGCAACAGAACTGTCATCAATCCTGCCACGTGCCTCAATCTTATAATAATCAGTATGATCAACCGTAAGCTGTGGTTTTATTTGATTATAGTTGGGAAACTCCATTCATCTGGCATCACTTATGTTCTCAAACTCCTCTTCACGCCTGAGTTCAATTATCCTTCGTGCCACATCGTCAGTCATCCCCGATACACTCATTAAAAGACTATAAGGAGCATCATTAATATTAATCTTAAGAGAATTCCTATTGGAAAACACAGTAAATAATTCTGAGAGGCCTTTACCTATGCTTCTTTCTTCATCCTCTTCCAAATCGTGCTCTAATTTTTTAACAGGAGAAGCGTCTTCCTCTTCCATGAATTCATCACGTTCTCTGGAAGATAGATTTCTACCGTAATAAATCTCTTCAGTAACTCCTCTGACCAGCAGCAACTCATCAGTTACTACAAAATGACCGTCTCTGCATTCATAAGGGTCTTCTAAAGATTCATAATATTCATCTTCTGCACCATTTATTAAATGATTGTGGTCTTTATCCACCCAATCAATAATCGAGTCTACAATAACATCCCGTTCCTCGCCTTCCAGCCCACAACTATTTTCAAAGATATCGGTCAGAAGTTTTCTGTCACTCTTAGCTTTTTTTGCAATCCAATTGAGATTGATTTTACTTCCTTCATCACCAATTTTAACTTCACATTCTCCACCTTGAAATAGAAATGTATACGGCTCTTCCCTGGGTTTCCATTCCTCAGATCCCTCTTCTTCTTCGTCTACATATTTTTCCTCATCCTTAACCATCGATTCTTTGCTTCCCTTAAACTTTTTCACAGCACTTTTCGTCTTGACTATCTCAATAATCGCACGATTGATACCCGCCTGTGCAAGGAAATAAGAGCGTTCCCCCTCTTTAAAATTCTTTGTGATAGTGGCTTCTATCCTCATGGTATAACAAAATTCAAAAACCATTATCGAAAGCAAGGTCAAAACCCAAAGCACCAGCATCAGGGCAATGCCCCTTTCTGCCTTTTGGGAACCACGAAACTCACGAAGAAAACTAAGAAATTCTGTTTTCAATCCAGATCACTCCTACTCCCCCTCCTTCCCCTTAACTTCTTAGTATGAATCATAAGGGGAATAATCAACTCTCTATAGTAAATCTCTTCCTCATCTCCTTCCCTTCTTCCCTCTTCCTCAAAAGTCAATTCAATCTTAACAGCATGGGGGAGAGTTCTCTCCTTCTCAGCGTCCCAGTGCTCTTTCCACTCTCCCTCCCCTTCCCCTTCTTCCTTTCCACTCTTTAACTCATAGTATTCCAACTTCATGCTGGTTACGTTTGAATCCAGAACTTCTATTTCATCATTGTCAATGGAGTTTCTTTCTTTGAAAATATCAGATCTTAAGGCATCCCTTTCTACTACTACTAACCCTTCCTCACTTTCCACCCAAAAAGATAGCCAGGACAACCCTCTTCTTCCTCCTTTAAGAGGAATAGTGGAGACGAATTTTACTGAATCTTTCTTTCCTTCAAAGGCATAAAATTCTTTATGGGTATCAAGCTCACTGGGAGTTACCTTATAAGGGAAGGTTGATTTAATCTCTCTGCTCAGGAGACTCATAACAACCCGCATCCTCTGAATCTTTTCAATGTCTTCTTCACCTTTCTCCCAAGCCCTGGAGCCCATGCTAAGTGTTCCATAAATCATTACCAGAACCATGGACAGGATAGCAATAGATACAAGAAGTTCTAGTAGGGTAAACCCCTTCTCAGGGGGCAGGAAATTTTTAAACCCGCAACACGAAACTCGCAACCCGCAACATTTTATCAAACCTGTAAGTTTTTTTACAATTTTCATTTCCCTGAACCCTGTCGGTTCTATAACCCTTTCTTTTTCTTGACTGTCTTGAGCGTTGACAATGTTATGCTTTTTTCCTTTTCACCCTCTTCCCACCACACAACTGACTCCAAAAGGTACATCTCCAGGGGAAGGTGTTCAAAAAGATCTTCATCTTCTTCCTCCTCCATATACTCTTCATAAGGCATTATGCTAACCCGAAAGTGGTAACCATCTTCAAAACTTCCGGTCTCTTCTTTTTCCTGCATCTCTTCTTCGACCTGAAGCTCTTCAAGCTTATGTTTAGCATATATAGTAGCAGTAGTATAAGTTTGGGAAGTTCTTGCTATACGCAACCCAGCCGAGAACTGCTGCATTATAGCAGTTGTAGCAACACCCAGTATGGAAATAGCCAGAAGAATCTCTAAAAGGGTAAAACCACTCTGATTCTGTAAAGACAATTTCATCATCTCAGTCTCTAAGTCGTGAATTTTGTGTTTTTGTGCTATTTCAAATATTCAGAATTTAGGAATTCAGGGATTGCGAATTGAGAAAATTCCTAAATCCCGCAATTCTTGAATCCCTAAATTTTTAATGATTTGCTTCGTGCTTCGGATTTCGAGTTTAATTCCTGCTGATAAACAACAATATTTCAATGATTAAAAACCTTTGCAGCCCCGGCTTGTCTGAGCTAGTGTCTCGTATCGTAATTTTCTATACTCATATAAGTAGCTAATTGTCATTGCGAGGAACGCAGTGACGAAGCAATCTCATAAAAAATCCTCATAATATGTTTCAAAATCTTAAGAAATGGGATTGCCACGCCCTTCGGGCTCGCAATGACACTAATTTTAGGTATGCGAATTTATGATACGAGACACTAGGTTTCTTCTTCTTCAGTTATTTTTACTATCCCGGTGATAAATTCGAGTGCTATTCTGTATTCCCTTTCCTTTTCATCCATTAGAAAAATCTCTCCGCCGGAGCAACTGCCATTAGGATAAAAATCTATCCATGCCTGGTCCTCAGTAATCTCCTCACCATCTATAACTACTCTTGCCAGCCTAACTTCCTTTGGTACCGTGTAGGTTTTCCGTTTTTTCATCCTCTTTGCTGAATCATCTTCTTCCTCTTCCTCACCATTTGATTCTTCCTCCTCACCATCTTCATAACCATTATTATAACTATAAGGTTTCTCCTCTTCCTTAAGAGATTCGATAATCATTTCCCCTTTTTCTATATCAAAAACAACCTGGTATTCACTGCCTGTTGTAACTGCTTGACTTCGAGCGTATCGCAAACCGGCAGCCATTTTCCTGGTCGCAGTTTTAAGCTTCAGTCCTGCTAAAGAGGTAATGGCAGGAGCAACTAATGAGGTGAGAAATCCAATGATAACGAGCACTAAAATAAGTTCAATAAGAGTAAACCCCTTGTCTTTACTAAACATCAAGCTTTCCTAACAACCTCTGAGAGATTTCATTTCCTATTGTACACTCGTTATTTGTTGTACGGTTGCGCCGCTCGTTTCGTCTTTCGTCAAATGGTTGCGTCGTTATTCACCTTCATATCGCTTGCTCTGATTTAACACGTAACCGATACCCGTATGCCGATACGAGTTGCGTAACCTTAAACCGTTTTACGCAACCTTTATAAAATAATTACTCATCAACTTCCCAGCTATTGATATCTTTATTAAGACCTTCTCCTCCTTCTTCCCCATCCTTTCCATAAGAGCTCAAGTCATAGTCGTAACTTTGTTCAGCCGGATATTTATATGCATACTCCCTGCCCCACGGATCTTTTGGGATAACCTTTTTTTTCAAATATGGGCCATCCCATTTACTCATCTCTTCCTCACCGGTTTCAATCAGTTGAGAAAGAGTATCTGGATATTTTCCTACATCAAGCTTGTAGGTATCCAAAGCTGTGCCCAGCATTTCTATCTGCTGTCGTGCAATATTGGGCTTAGCCTTCTCCGCTTTACCAATAAATCTCGGCGCCACTACCGCAGCGAGAAGACCGATAATCACTAAAACCACTAGCAACTCTATTAAGGTAAAACCCCCTACCCATCTTTTTCTCTTCTCTTTTTCTTTTCTGTCCATAATAACCTCCCATAACAACAAAACGTTTTGTCAAAACAAACCACAGAGAACACAGAGAATTATCTAAATATCAATAAGTTAGATGATTTTACCTTCCCTCCCCTCTGTGCCCCCCTTGATTAAATCATTCTTTGCTCCCTATTATCATTCCCACTTTCCATTTATTCAATAAACTAACTTCTTATCTCTATACTTCGAGTAGGTTAATAACTTGGCTTCATAATTTTTCATTGCCACAGTGTAAAAACCTGAGAATTCACAGAGTTTTTAAATATATATATTTTCTCTCTGTGACCTCTGTGGTTTCATGCTCAAAATGAAATCTCATTTACACTGATAATAGCCAGCAGCATAGTAACAACAATGGAACCCACAATAAAAGCCATAAACAAGATTAAGCAAGGCTCCAGCAATGAGATTAGTCGCTTTATTGCATTGCGAACATCCTGATCGTAGGTGTCAGCAACTTTGAGCAACATCTCGTCTAATCTTCCTGTTTCTTCGCCCACCGTAATCATATGGATTGCCAGAGAGGGAAAGGTATTTGCATTTTTTAAAGGCTTGGAGATGCCTTCCCCTTCCTTGATTCCCTCATGAATACCAGTTAGTGACCTGGCAATGACCAGATTACCAATGGTCTCTTTGACAATATTTAACGATTGTAGAATAGGAACACCACTTTGGATCAAGGTACCGAGAGTTCTGGAGAAACGAGAAACCTCAATTTTCTGTACCAGCGTTTTAACCATTAGGAGTTTCAGTTTTATCTCATCCCACTTAAACTTCCCATTCTCAGTTGCAAGATATTTTTTTATTCCAAAATAGACTCCCCCGATCACACTTACCATCACCCACCAATAACTCTTCAGAACCTCACTCATTCCTAAGAGAAGCTGTGCAGAAGCAGGGATAGTACCTCCTACATCTTCAAACATGGTAGAGAAATTGGGGATAACAAAAGTTAGAAGGAGAATTATAGTAAGTCCACAAACTCCTGTGAGCAGTAAGGGATACAGCATAGCGGAGGTTATATAATCTTTTAACTCCTGTGAACTCTCCAGAAAATCTACCAACCGCTCAAGGAT
>Ga0164310_10002827_pt1 | contig 10054 bp, 9 predicted proteins | sample GuaBasSedimGuay1_FD_121795 | JGI IMG/M metagenome (GOLD analysis project Ga0164310, IMG submission 121795) | Subseafloor sediment microbial communities from Guaymas Basin, Gulf of California, Mexico - Guay1, Core 4569-9, 0-3 cm | ecosystem: Environmental > Aquatic > Marine > Hydrothermal vents >... | reverse complement strand
TTCTCGATGCCTTCTCGCTTATTCTTTGGGTTCTTTCATCCTCCATGACCTCTTTAACACCCCTCTTACCCAATGCTATCAAGACTATCCCTGTACTAAATGCGATCACAGGCAATAATGCATCTCCTTTGGACACTCCATATCCAACTACCGCTCCCATTATCGCACATACCACGGCTGCATATATTGCAAATTGCTTCTGATCCATTTTATCACCTTTATTATTGTTATATCATTCTAACACCGTGTTAGATATATATAACACCCGTGTATTTAAGACTTTCGGCTGAATGAATTACAACTTAGTGGGCGACAGCGGGCATTTCGAACAACGTAAGCGGATCTGCGAAGTGTCCCCGCCAAACATTGGGTAAATAATAGGCATAGCAAATAAAAATTTAGCGGGGACATTTGGGTGAAGCGGAGCGAAGGCATAAATCCGCTTGTTAGGCGACGTTCTCATCATTTATTTTTCACCTGTTCTCTATGTGCTCCACATGTCTCTTTTAGTGGACAATCAAAGTCAGGTGTTAAACAAATACCTGCATCATTATTTAAGTACCCTTTGAGGGATATACCTTTTATGCCGATAAGTCCAGAAGATGTCCTTAAACAAGGTAATGCTATATAAGCGTCTTGATTAATATTTTTTATAAAATGTTCTCCAAATTCTAATAAAAATTCCTTCACGTTATTATAAAGCTGTCTAATATGTTTCTCAATATTATCTATCAAAATACTGGTTGGGGCACCGTTTCTTCTACTTTGTGGGCGATTAAAATAACCAAGTTCTGTAGCACTAGAAATTGTAATAAATCCTGATAAGTAATGTACAGATTCAGATCTTATAGAATGAACTTCATCCCACCATGTAATATTAGCGAGAATTTTAGTAAAATCCGGATCAATGTCTGGTTTCTTGAGAAATCTATTTCTTTGAGCATTAAAGCTCTGAGGTAGATTCCTTTCACGATATAAATAAGCCACAATCCTACTTAAATTTTCACATAGTGAATATATTGAATTAAGGAAAACTTCATATTTTATAGCTAATTTAAGACACTCAACTCCACCACCAAATCCTCTTTTTCTTATCTCTTCTAACTCCTCAAAACACTTTGGAATCTGACTTAAGACCTCATTAAATAACACATCTACAGCCTTAATTTTAGAGTCTATTGATAAAGACCAATTAAAACCATCTGGAATTCGATTATCTCCCCACATGAATAAAATAAATAATCTAATTTTTGGTAGTTTTGGATCTTGTTTATGTAATATAATATAATCTTCACTCATCCTATACCACCTCTCAGAATGTCGCCTAACGTTCTGCGGACATACAAAGTTCGGCAAAACCGAAGTTGGGCGAAACGGAGCGTAGCCGTATGTCCACTGTTATCTGTAGTTGGTTGCATCATTCTTCCCCTAATAGTTCTTCTGCATATTTGATTAATGCCTTAGTTATAATTATTATGTGCTCAGCCTCCGCCTTCCCAATTTTTATACCACCCTCAGGTTTTTCCTCTTTGATATTCTCCACATGAAGATCTAATGAAGCTGAATAGTTGAATTTCTCAATTGCTCTCTTCCATTTTTTAATCGTTGGTGAATTCTTGAATCTATTGCTTATGGTTTTGTCAAGTAAATCCCCAGCTTCCCGGCAATTGGCAAAAACTCCTTTGGTGTCCCAGGTTCTAAAACACCCCTCTGCCTTTTCTACATAACTCCATGCTTCTTCAATTGCTCCCTTTCCTTTTGGAATCTCAACAATGAAATACTCGCCAAGCTCCAATTTTGGTGCGTAATCGTGGATCCAGTCTGTAGATGGGATTCTTATTTCATCTTTAAGGGGTTGTTCTGAAATTGCTAAAAAGACTGGTCCATTATTACCGGAGAGAATCCATATATTAGATTTGTCAGAGGAATATTCTGAGGTGTAATCATATATTAACACGCTCCAAAATGTGAGCTTTTTTCCTGCATCAATTTCAGCTGGTTTTAGTCCTATTTTTTCAGGTTCTACTTCATACACATGAGAAATAACTGCTCTATTATCGACAGTTTTCACATTTAGATTGAGAGTTAATTTTACATCGCGTTTTCTGTCTTCCCTTCTCCTTTTTTCTATGTGGTTTAAGGCTCTTCTATCTAAAAGTGCAACAAGTGTAGTTTTGTAAACATCATCTTTAAGTATTCGATCAAAACGTGACCCACTTGCTCCAATCTCGGTATGTTTTGCTTTTTCAGGCACTTCTTCTCTAATTTCCGCAATTATCTTTTTATCATCCGTTTCTAACCATCCGCTTATACCTATTATCGCTTTTTCATATTTTTTATAACCTATCTCTACATCGAAACTTATTCCAGGAGATATAGACTTCTCATATGGTTTTGGCTGAACCTTTTTTATCTCCATATTTTTACCACCTCCTTTTTAGGTTATAAACCAATTGCAGATAACGTCTGGCGGATATGCAAAGTTGCCCACGAAGTGGGCAATTTCCCGAGGGGCAGGGCGTAAGCCCCAGCGTATATCCGTCTGTTATATGACCGAGCCAAAGGCGAGGCAAGGAAACCGAAGGTTTCTGCAGAGTTATGGGCTTATGGACGCTGATTGGTTTTGTGGCTTTTCTGTTCATACACCCACCTAACTAAAATTTCATTAGAAATTCTTCAATCACTTTCCTATCTTTCACATCTAAACCATAGAGTTCGTACACCAACTCATTAATTTCATCTTCTAGCTTTGAAATAGGCAGTTTTTCAAGTTGTTTCTTATCTGCTTTGTACTCTTTCAAAATATCCCTTACTTTATTCTCATCGGTTGGGATTAGAATCTTGAGTTTTTCACCTATCTTAACATTTTTACCCGTTAGAGAAATAGAAATATATTCTGCCCTCGCTTTGGTTTCTACAGAGATAGTATCTTCCTTTTTTCCGAGAGTGATACCATAGCCACCATCAACTAATTCCGCGATGCTTGGCTCTAGGAATTTGTGGTTTGTTTTGAAGGTATACGTTATTTTGTTCAGCTCAATTCCTTCCTTCATCTCTAAATATGCATTTGGGAAATTTTCAACTCTTTTGTTAATTTCACATTGAGATAAGATTTGGTCAACTTTATCGACAATCTTTTTAGCGATCTTTTTTTCTACCTGAGTTTTTGGGAGTTTAATGGGAAGGTGCTTTATAAAACGATCCTCAAACTTATAGTAACCACTCCCATGAATAACACTTATATGCTTTATGTAGTAATTTGCAACAAGAGAGTTCATAATAGCTAGCAAGAGTTTTATCATTTCCACAGGAGTGTTTTCATCAAAAGCCATACCATAAATGTCAGGACCAAAAATGTGATGCGTGTCAAGGTCGATTGCTACAGAGCTCAGTTTAGAGAATCCTTGAACTATCAACTTCTTGAAATAGTAATACTCTAAACTTCTTGGTGCGGAATAACGATACCAATCAGTTTTACCTTTGAACCCTGCTCGTTTTTCAAGTATGCTCTTATGTTCATTTAAGTACTTCCACGCCAACGGAAACTTTTCTTTTAAGTATGCCGGTGGCATCAGTTTATATTTTGACTCTATTTTGTAATAGGGAAATATGATAAATGTATCCTCTCGGCTAGCAATCCATTTGTGCGATTCATTGAGATAAGGTTTTAGAATTTCCGTCTCAATCTCATAAACTTTCCCACTCTTGGTTTGCTGTATCTGAGTTTTTTCAGAGGACAATATATGAGTCTTTTTCACTACATAGATATCTTTTGCTCCGGTACTCAAACCCTCAAAAAGGGCGCTATCCTCCTTTGGAGTTTGCGAAAAAGTTATCAAAGGCTCACCCATGTCTTCTATTTTTTTGAAGACTTCGGACTCGTGTTTCGGCATGAGGTACCATGGTTTTTCATCTAATTCTGAACTCTCAAAAAGGAAGCAATCATAAATCTCTTCGTAGTGATAATCACTTATTTTTGATATTGTGCTGAGTGTGTGCCTAATCTTTTTGAGAATTTCTTTATCACTTAACCCCTCAGGTTTGCTAATAACACGACAAACCTTAATAGTCGACCTCTCCATCGCTGGCTTATGCATTATTAGTATCACCGGATAATTCAATGCATCCTTAAACACACCGGTATCCCTAAAATCTATGTACTCACAAATAGTAGCATTTTCTTTCAAAAAGCGACGAATATCCTCGCCATAGTTTACGGTTGCAAAACGATTTGGAATTATATAGCCGACTCTACCGTTTTGTTTAGCCCACTTTAAACCTCGCTCGATAAACAAAAGATAGATATCGTAGTTGCCTGATTTTGTAACATATCCTTGCCAGCCTTCACGTTGTGATTTTGGTATTTTTTGGATCCTCACATACGGTGGATTCCCCACTACATAATCATATCTCACATAATTCTTCAACAATCCTGCAAGCATTACATCCTCAACAGATTTAACTAAACGCCCATCACCAAATTTATATTTCAAGTCTTTGATTGTATTTAATATCTGATTTGCATATGGCGTAAAGAAATTAACCAAAGCGCTCCAATTCTTATCTTTTAAGTATTCTTTTAATCGCCTTTCCATTATATCTGTATCAATAGTATATTCCTCATTTCTCGCTTGATATTTTACAGCATCGAAAATCGCCTGTAGTGCACAGAAATACTCAGGAATATTTCTCAAATCGGTTTTAGCCCATACTTCTCGCGAGCGAGGCATCACTACCTCAATTTCAAGGAACTCTTTGTCTGCAATCTCTTTCTTTATAGGCAAAGGCATCTTTAACTTGACATTTCTCGCGCCTTCATTAAATGACATTATATCTGCACGTTTTTGTTTCCGTTCATCAATTAATGAATCTGTTCTGAAGATAGGAATCCTTCGAAGAACAAAGGTTTTTTCTTCTTCAATAGCTTTCTTATAGTATGGAATCAAAACAAGCATAAAATGTATTTGAGCCATAATTGTAGCGAATGGATGTATATCGAAGCCAACAATGTGAAATTCGTTGCAAAGTTTTTTAAGCACTTCTCCCCAGCCTTTTTCTTTAGCCTCTGACTGTGATGCATCTAAATATCTATTTAACGCCTCTACTAAAAATGTGCCTGAGCCGCAAGCGGGGTCAAGTAGCCTCTTATCAGTAACGAATTGCCCTTTATACTCAACAGCATCTAATATATAATTTACCACTTCTTTCGGTGTGTAGAACTCGCCTAATGCCTTCCTTGTTTCCCGGTCAAAGTATTTCTGATACAAATCTCCTAAGGGGTCTCCGGCAATTTTTGAGAAGTCGTATTTGTAAAGAGTGAACATTACATCTGCAAGACATTTACTGAAAGGTAGAAGTTTGCTATCAACATATTGGAACGAAAACAGCTTCCAACTCTCCCAAGTACGCATCTCACTGAACTTATCAGTCCACCAATAGAAAATATCTTCCTCAAATACAGATTCAACTAAATTGTCTCTCATGTTTTCTATCCATTCTGTTAACAAAATTCCCCAAGATACAAGTGGAATATCTCCTCTAAAACCCTTAATTTTGCTCAAAAACTGATCGAAATTGATATGTGGAAATTTATAATCTTCACACGCTTTAGCTAGGATTAATCTGGTGAACAGAGCATAGGTTGTTTCTAAGCAGAACATAAACTTGTTGAGGTCCACATCTGAAGTACTTAATCCAAAATTGTTTAGTAGTTTTTTCCACGACTCTGGTATTTTATCGGGTTTTTTTGCGTAGGACTTTAACCAAAAATCATAAGCACTCGTCAAAAACTTAGATCTCCCATATTGATAGTCAAACAACTCAACTGTTCCACGAATAAGTTTTGAAAATAATGACCCTGGTTTAAGCATAAAATCTTCAAAGAATAGCTCTCTAGCCAATTCTGTGTTAAGAGGTCTCATTTCATTTGAATCAGAAAACTTCTTGAAATATGCCAACACTTTCTTTATATTCGTCATGTCATAAGAAGGTTTTTGAAGTCTGTTGTATATCAGTTGGCAATCACTTTCATCTATATCGTGTAAATTCTTATCTAAAACAATATGATGATTCAAACCAATGCGTTCATAAATTAGGATAGTCAAGCCATTAGTTAAAATACCATATCGCGCTTTCAATGGAACTACGTATCTATCCCATAACTGTGGTAGGTGCTCTTTCAAATTAGTGTTATCAGAGGGTTTCTTAAATTCTACTATGAAAATAACATTTCCATACATATCTAGACATTGTATATCTGGCCTTTTACGTTTTTTGCAAATCGTTTTTTCAAGTCGAATATCTTCACCTATCTTTTTATATCCAAGATGTTTAAGAATATCTGTTTTGATGAAGTATGTTCTTAGGTCCTCTTCCGTTAGTTCCTTCCTTTTTTCTTTAGCCCTATCATAGATTCGATCTAGGCATTGTTTTATTTCTGCTTTTCTTGCAGGCATTAGTTACACCTCAGATTGGGGTATCTTATATTTCGTATTTATTGATTGGGAAGTCCATACGCCCATGATCTCATATAACGGTTTGGGCATATCCGAAGTTCCGAGCGAAGCGAGGAATTTGGACTGAGCGTTAGCGAAGTCGGATATGCACCTGTTAAGTGAGTGCGTTAGCACCAAGCAATCCGAAGGATTGTGAGAGTCCCGAACCCCGCTCATTTATTTTCCTCCTTTTTGAGAATCTCCTCCAACCTTTCTTTTAGTGAAGGAACATCTATTGTTGCAGTATCCCATACAGCATCTAAGTCCACTCCGAAATACCCATGTATAAGCTTATCTCTCATTCCTGCTATTTGTCTCCAAGGTATATCTGAATATTTATTTTTGAAATCTACTGAAAGGTTCTTTGCAGCCTCACCAATTATTTCTATTTCTCTTATCACAGCATCTTGAAGCATATGATTGTTTCTAAACTCCTGAAACTCTTTATCTTTGAGATAATCCTCTATTAGATTAATAGCATCCAGTATATGTTTAAGGAATACTACATTGTCTTTTTTCATCCCAGCACCACCTTGGACTCTTTTTCAATTCTTTCCTTCAAATATGGACTTATAGACTTCTCTGTAAGCAAATCTACTTTTATTCCTAATCTATCTTCTACCTCCTGTTCTATTCCTACGATTTCAAGCAAACTTTTCCTTTCGGAAAAATCCACAATCACATCTAAATCACTATCAGGTTTTGCTTCTCCCCTTACATAGGAACCAAATACTTTAACTCTCTTGACACCATGTTTTTTTAGGATTTCTATTAATTCTTTTATCTTTTCGTCCATTTGATTCACCTCTTAAGAGCGGGGTTCGGGATTTCGGACAACGTACGGCGGATATGCGAAGTGCCACAGCCTATCATATGCTCTAAAACTTGGGGGTATATAAACCCAACGATGAAATCCTGGTGCACACCGGGGACACAATGTAACATCACCAGAGCCCCGGGGAATACTTCTGTTACCACTCTACTACATCTCCCATTTACTCCCGGGGAAAATCAATACCCCGGTACAGAGGATATCTCAATTCCACCTCCCTGCTTTGAAGTAAAGAGGCCCCCTGACACCTCTCTCAGAACGAACAGCAGAGATCGTGTGATTCTATACCCAAGGGGTGTGGGAAGCAAGTATTTATTTATCTTCTCTCTTTTCAATCCACAGCACAGCCTGGAGGTGTTCATGTGGAATACAGGAGGGATGACCCCAACAGGGTTCTGGCTTGTATCTCCCACCCTGTGGGAATCCTCACGGTGAGGAGAGGGGAGAAGATAAACGGGATGACGGTGGCGTGGTTCTCACAGATCTCCATGAATCCCCCCATGGTGGCCGTGGCGGTGAGCCCGAGGAGGTATACCTGGGAGCTTCTTAAAGATGAGGATCACTTTGGCCTCTCCCTTCTGACTGAGGAGCAGGAGGATATCTGCGAGCTCTTCGGGACAGTGAGTGGAAGAAGCGCCGAGAAGTTCAACATGGCTGGGGTTGAGCCCTTCGTCGGGGAGGCCAGTGTGCCCCTCATCCCCGGGGCGCTTGCAGCTGGGGTCTTCAAGAAGGAGAAGGTGATAGAGACGGGGGACCACCTCCTCATCGTCGGGAGGTGCATCGCGGCCTACGCAGGGGAGGGGGAGCCCCTTAACTGGTACCGGTCCTCCGTAAGGAAGTGCAGACGATGAAGATCATCTCAGTTGACCTTCAGAGGGAGTTCACAACCCCTAAGGGGGCCTGCTACGTCCCGGGGAAAGCGGTGGAATTCATCTTGGAAACCCTCATCCCCCACCTGAGGGATAGGGGTATTAAACTGGCGGAGATCATCTCCGACTACCGCCAGCCCCGCCCCGGAGACAGAAGGGACTGCCTCTACCCCGGCACTGAGATGTACCTCTCAGAGATACCTGAAGATGTGAAGGATAGACCAGTCTGGGTGAAGTGCATGAACTCACCCGTCTGGGTCAGGGAGAACATCGGGGTGGCCGGGGCCCCCCCGGGGCCCCCCTACCCCGACCCAGAGGCATTTGACCATTGGCTTGAGAGGGTGGTGGGGGAGAAGGATGTGCTGCTTATTGGACTCTCCCTTGACAGGTGTGTCCTTGCCACCGCACAGGAGCTCACATACAGGGGATACAAGGTCTTCATCCTCCCCGAGGGCACCGACCCCTCCTCCGGCGACCCCCGGGAGAAGGAATACCTCCTCACTCATCCCCCCATCATCCACTGGGCAACGCCCCTTAAGTGGGAGAGGGCGAGGAGACTTCTTTAACCGCCCTCTGAGAGGTTCTTTTCTCAGATGTTGATGATGTATTGCCCGGTGGTGTACTCTCTTCTCTCCCCACCAGCGTAATACGATATCTTGAAGTAAACAGGGATCCTCTCCGGCTTCTTTCCGTATTTTCTGAAAATAAAGTCAACCCTAGCCTTCTCCCCGGGCTCTATCCAGGAGACATATTCCTCCCCGAGCCCGTAGAGGGTATGCCCGGGCGCTACAACGGGGGTTATCTCCAGCTCTTCGAGCCTCACGTCGGAGCGATTGCTTATTACAAGGTGCAGTGTTGCCCTCTCACCTTCAACTTCCACCTGAGCACCTATTCCAAGAGGCACCCTCTCCACTGGGGTGTAGGGCATTTCAACAGTTGGTTGGAGCTTCTTCGGGCTCTTCAGAGCGTAGATGATGAGACCTATAAGGATAAAGGGGGCTATAAAACAGGAGCCGTATTTGATAACAGTGGTGGCGGCGAGCACGCCGGTGATTATGAGGAGGATTGAGACTTCTTTTGTATGCCTCCCGAAGATCTTTATGAAATTCAATCTTTCTTCGCCGGATGCCCTATGAGCAGAGAAAAGGAAAAAGAAGAGGGCTGTGGTGAGGCTCATAAGACCTACAATAAAAGCCATGAGGCCCTTCCCAAGATAAAAGTAGTCGTCGTAGAAGGTGTTGTAGGCGTAGAACTTGACGTACAGATCAAGGCGGGAGCCTTCGGTATCGTTTAGCTTCTCGCTTTGGGGGCGGAAGGTGTTGTGCACCGCTACCATATACTCCCCCTCAACCTCCACGGGCACTCTGAACTCCAGGGTATCGTTCTGAAGATAATAAACGTAGAAGCCCGGTCTGCTCTCCAGACCGTAGGGGCTCTTCCCCCTCTGGAGGTCTTCAGCGAGCTTCCTTATCTCATCATCAAGTCCCACAACTATAAGGGCCTTCGGCCCCCTCACCTTCACGGTCCCCCTCAGCTCCCAGAGGTCATCGTATATGTGTGAATCGTTCTCGCTGTAGGAGGATGGAAGGAGGAAGGTCCTCCCCGGGGCCAGGGATGTACTCTCCTCCCCCAGCTCCTCGGTCCTCTCCTCCATATCTAGGACCCCCACAATTAGCATCAGAAGAAGGGTTAATATGAGGGAGATTATGCCCAGAGCGAGGTTCACGCTGGCCCGTACGGAGAGGGGCATGTATTGAAAATCTCTTTTATGAATAAAAAGTTTCCCTTAAGAAGGATTAAATAATGTCTAACGGAGGACCGTGCGCTAAACCGATATAGCCGTAATTGTATTATCCCAT
>Ga0164310_10002826_pt1 | contig 10054 bp, 9 predicted proteins | sample GuaBasSedimGuay1_FD_121795 | JGI IMG/M metagenome (GOLD analysis project Ga0164310, IMG submission 121795) | Subseafloor sediment microbial communities from Guaymas Basin, Gulf of California, Mexico - Guay1, Core 4569-9, 0-3 cm | ecosystem: Environmental > Aquatic > Marine > Hydrothermal vents >... | reverse complement strand
TGGCAACATCATAATCAGCCATCGAAGTTGGAGCCATTGACTCATAATGTCGATAGCCGAACTTGTAACCAACATCAAGACCGCCCGCTTTGGTATCCAGGCCGGCCTGGAAATCGTGCGTCCTGTCTCCAACCTTTGCTGATTTCGAAGTAAGGTGGCAACTGAAACAGTGATTGGAAGTGACCAACTGTTCAGTACCTTCCTTGAGAATCATCCGGTGAGCCACGCTGAGCCGCAAGTTCTTATCGCGCGAGAGTAGAGCACTGAACTCCGAGAGGATTTCCTTTCGGTTGTAATTGTAATCGGCATCCGGATCAGTGATATCGTGAGTGAGCATCTTGCCGCCAGCAGAACCGCTATCCGGCGTGATTTGCTTCCACTCGCGGGCTTCCGCGTTTTCGAGCAAATCCTGGCCGGTCTGCCTCTGGAACGAGTTGTAGCGGAACTTGCCTGTGAAAACATCCCCCACTTTTGTGGAGACCAGACCGAACATTTCGTCCTGATCAAAATAATGACCTTTGAAGAAGAATATCGAGTTACGCGAAGTAGACTTGTAGTCCAGCTTGAACTCCGGCCAGATATCGTCCCGGAACGATTGGTATTCGCCCACTTTCTTATGGTAACCACTTGTATCAATCAGGTGCCCGCCAATCCAGAAGCTGGTTTCCTTGGTGACACCATCGGTATCCGACCCCCATGCGGTTGCGGCCAACAACAGAAGAAGGCCGACACCAACAAACATCTTTGTATGTCTCATTTTCCTTCTCCTTTACCTGGTTAGTGCGTTACCACCGGTCGATGTCGTCTGCGACGGCAGGTCGGACCCGTGGATAGCCGTATGGCACTGGGTGCATTTGGTCAACATTCCCTCTTTCCAGGAGTCCAGATGGGACTCACCGGCTCGCTCGGGAGCCACGGTCGTGTAGCCTTCCCATGAACCGGGGACACTTTCAACCGTGGCGTGGAAATGCATTGCGTGACAGTTCAGGCAGAGAGCCGGCTCACTCTGCTTGAGCAGCTTGTCAGCCACGGTGCCGTGGGCGTCGTGACAGAGACCGCAATCCTCGTTGACCGGCGCGTGTTCATAAACGTGCGGTCCTTCGATCTCGGCATGGCAGCTCAGACAGAGGTCGCGCTTGCTGTCGCCCATGGTCATAGCTACCGAACCGCCGTGCGGGTTATGACAATCACGGCAGGTCATCTTGCCTTCGGCAACCGGATGATGCGACGGCATGTAACCGGCGGCCCGAATATCAGCGTGGCAACCAAAGCAAGTCTCGTTACACTGTGCAGCGGCCGGAGTGATATCAGAGGTGTGCACCGTGTGGCACGAAGCGCAATTGACGTCGGCGGCGGCATGTTCGGAGAACATCCAGCCGTCGAACTTGTCGTCAGTATGACAGGTCATACAAAGCTGTGCGCCGCCAAACTGATCCTGCCGGGCAGGATTGATGATACTCTCTGGCTCACCGTCTTCAATATGCTCGATGGCTGAGCCATGGCAGGACTCACAACTCTGACCCTCCATGCGTCTCATTTCCCCGAAATAAGTCCCGTGAGTCGTTTGTTCAAAGGCTGCTACCAACTCGTCATGGCAATCCGCACATGTTTCGTCCGGCACTCCACCCACAGACGTAATGGCACCGCACAGCACACCTCCCATGATAATGAGAAACATGATAGGGATCACTGTCCCGAATCTCGGACCAGCTTTGTTAGCAATTGTCATTTCTACCTCCGCAATATCTGCGTTAATCTAAAGTGTTGATTATTCTATTTGATCAGAGAACGACCCGATCGGGTGCTCACTCCACGCTCAACCCTTTCACATAAATGGGAATGTTGTTGGCAACAACCGCTTCAGGTTTGAACATCTGTTTCTGATAGCCCTTCCACAGTGTGTCTGATAGTGAACAATCGAAAACCATGCCGATGAAGCAACGAGCCGTAATCTCACTTCGACGGGGATTGACCAGCTTCTGCGCAGCCAGGCGATTGAGTTGGTCTTTTAGAAACGATGCGAAGTTGCCACGGATCACCCGGTAGACCTTCTCTGCTTCCTTATGTCCGCTCAGACTCGAGTAGAGCAGCAGGCGGTATAAATCCTGGTTGGCAGTGAAGAAACTGAGAATATGTCTGGCCAGATCACTGAGAATGGTCTTTAAACAAGTCTCTGACTGAAGTCGCTGAAACAACTCATCACAGTCGATTCGAGCTGCCAGCCGCTGCAGTACAGTCTTGAAGATATCATCCTTCGAAGCGAAATGGCGGTACAGGGCGGGCTCTGTTATATCACAGGCAGCTGCAATATGTTTGACTGTAGTTTTGTCAAAACCCTTCTCAGCGAATAGCTGGGTGGCTTGTTTGAGGATCAGGTCTTTTCGTGAAGCGGTGTGGCCATCCATTTCACAGTTCCAAACATCGTTAGTTATCGTTCACTAACTTAGTGAACCAGATCACAAGAGTCAACTCCAAATTAGATCCAATCAATATCTGCTGCGCCTGTTATGGATTGGTCAAAACCGGCCACTACGGGTTACGTCAAACCGTTCTTCTTTGAAAGAGAAACTGTTCATCGTATCCCTTTGTCAGAAGGCACCATGTAGCCAAAGTACTCAAAGTGACTGTTGTGCATGCAGTTAGAATCACTGTATCAAGGCTGATAGTATCGGCAGATAGTCTTTGAGTTCGGAAATCACCGTGAGATGGTAGCCCTCTATGACCGAATGGAACAGAACGGTACGTCTTAGGACAACTAGGACTCTGACAATCTTGTGAAATAACGCACATATGTCTTGACAAGAACGCGAAAAGGGCTATATACATTCCAATGTACGAAAGTATGTAAGTATGAAACTATGAAGATTCAAAACACCGAAATATTCAAGCTACATGCCGAGTTCTGCGGTACGCTGGCCAATCAGTACCGTTTAATGATTGTGGCTATACTGGCCAAACGAGAGATGAGCGTTGGTGAGATGGCTGACATCATTGGGATTCGGATGGCGAATATCAGTCAGAATCTATCGGCATTGAGGGCAAAGAACATAGTCAAATCCCGGAAGGAAGGTCAGATGGTGTATTATAGTCTGGTTGATCCGAGACTTCTGGAGGGCTGTATGCTTATCAGGTCGGTACTTTTGGAGGATATGAAACATCGGGGACAACTGGCCAAGGATTTCGATGTATCCAATATCATAGTAGATGAATGAAAATTTTTTAACATATTGTTACAATATGTCGAAATTATGAAATAGTAACAAATCTGTATGGGTTAGGGCTTAAAATGAATAAAGATAGAAGAAGTTTCTTGAAAGTGTCAACGGCGGTAACGGCGGCAACGGCTTCGTTGGTGCCGTCTGTTTCAGAAGCCTCGAACGATTACTGTCAAGAACATTTCGACAATGCTTTTGGAGTTCTGGTTGACACAACTGTGTGTGTCGGTTGTAGAAATTGCGAATTGGCTTGTAATCAGCAAAATGAACTATCTGAGCAGCCCGACGATCATTTTTCGGATAAATCGGTATTCGATTCAAGGCGTAGGCCATCAGTAGAATCATTTACCGTAGTCAACTCCTCCCATGATTCAGAGTCTTCAGATCATGAGTCATACGGTAAAATACAATGCATGCATTGCAATTATCCTGCCTGTGTATCTGCCTGTATTGTCGGGGCTTTGACAAAATGCGGGCATGGTGTTGTCAGTTGGGACGCTTGGAAATGTATAGGCTGTCGTTACTGTATGGTTGCTTGCCCGTTTCAGATACCTGCATATGAATATAAGGAACCGCTTGAGCCTCGCGTTATGAAGTGCACGTTTTGTTATGATAGAGTTCATGATAACAAGAAACCTGCCTGCGTCGAATCTTGTCCGGTTGAAGCACTTACCTTTGGCAAACGCAAAGATCTCATAAAACTTGCACACTCAAGAATTGAGAGCAACCCGGATAATTATTACGATCATGTTTATGGAGAAAAGGAAATAGGCGGTACGAGCTGGATGTATCTGGCAAGTACGGACTTCATTAATTATGATCTGCCTAAGTTAAAAGAAGAACAAATCCCTCAAATGACCGAAACAATTCAACATGGCATATTCAAGTCATTTCTTCCTCCTCTTGCCCTTTATGGGTTTCTTGGTTTAGTCATGCATTCTATCCGACAGGATAAGAAGAAGGAGGCAGAGAACAATGAACAATCTTGAAGTCCCAACTTCTATTGATGCCAGATTCTTTTCAAAGGGTGCAATTATTCTATCGTTTCTTACTTTGGTAGGTGTTCTTGGGTACATATACAGGCTAGTTTACGGACTTGATGCTGCAACAAACCTAGACAATCAATTTCCCTGGGGAATATGGATCTCTGTCGATGTAGCGTCAGGGGTAGCCCTGGCCGCTGGTGGATTTACAACTGCGGCGCTGGCAGACATATTTCACCGCAGTAAATACCATTCGCTTACCCGTCCGGCCCTGTTGACCGCGATGCTGGGATACACTTTTGTGGTGGTTGGCTTACTTGCTGACTTGGGAAGATACTACAACGTATGGCATCCAGTGCTTCCAAGCATGTGGCAAGGGAACTCAGTTTTATTCGAAGTAGGCCTTTGTGTCATGATTTATCTGACAATCCTCTATGTTGAGTTTTTTCCGATAGTCATTGAAAAATTTTTGGGACACGTAAATCTACCGGGGGTATTAGCCAAATATAATAGTTTGGTTGAAAGTTTCCTGAAGATATCGAAGCGTACATTATACCGAATGCTATCACTATTCATAATCGCCGGCGTGGTGCTGTCTTGTTTGCATCAATCCTCGTTGGGCACGTTAATGGTAATAGCTCCTTACAAAATGCATCCTCTTTGGTACACTCCGATATTGCCGCTCCTGTTCCTCCTATCTGCAATATCGGTCGGGTTTCCAATGGTCATATTTGAATCAATTCTATCTTCGTGGTCTTTCAAATTGAAGCCGGAGACAAAAACCCTGGCCTCGATAGCCAAGTATACTCCAATCCTGTTATTCATTTATCTGTCCGTTAAGATAGGTGATCTGGCTATTCGCAACAGCCTGGGCTACTTGGCTGAGATGAATATCCAATCCATCAGCTTCATCATTGAAATTGGTATTGGGGTTATCATTCCGATGTTAATATTGTTCCAAAGGACTAAGCGATACTCCATCAAGTACCTACTCATATCAGCTTCATGCATAATATTCGGTATTCTATTAAACAGGATAAACGTTTTCTTGATTGCATATACGCCGCCGTTCTCAACAGGTTATTACTTCCCATCTTTCATTGAAATTGCTGTTACGGTAGGTTTGATGTCCGGCTTAATCCTGATATACCGTTTTATGGTAATTCATCTTCCGGTGATCTCCATGCACGTGGATCGTCGCAGGAGTGACAGACCTGGAGTCAAGTCTGACATCGTAAGCGGTCCCTCAAAATCTGCATCTACCAAGAAGGGTTAGAACAATGCGGCAGTCTATTGTATATGTTTTTTGTATTCTCATTGGGTCTCTGGGGGGGGCGTTAGGTCTTGGAACTGTTATGGCTCAGGATCACAATCCTGATCCCGATTGCAAAGCATGTCATACCTGTGACAAACCAACCAAAGACACACCGTGCACTCCTATATGCCCCCAAAAGAACAAGCATTTTACGTCCGAGCATTTGTTATCTGAAGCGCCAGACACAATTGAATTGGACTTTATTGCGAAGGAATTCGAATCGGTTCGATTTGACCATAAGTCTCATGCCGATATGGCACAAATGGGCTTGTCCTGTAATACCTGTCATCACTATAGCCCAAAAGATCGTATTCCCCCCTGTCACGAATGCCACACAGGTGATGGTGATCCTATTGATCTTAAGAAACCGTCCTTAAAAGGCGCATATCATCGTCAATGTATGGGATGTCATAGAGAATGGAGCCATGACACGAAATGTGTTGTTTGCCATATCACTATCGACGATGATGATGTGTTCTTGGATAATACTGACGCGAGTGATATCGTTGGAAAACCGCACCCTGTTATTCATGTACCAACCTCAAAGATATATCATACTCCTTACGAACCGGGGCCGATTGTTACTTTCTATCACGATGAACATGTTGATCTTTTTGGGTTCAAGTGCGTTGATTGCCACGTAGAAGAAAACTGCGGCTATTGCCACGACCTAAATAATCCGAAAGACCTGGCCAAAACCGAAGAAGAGAAACATGAAATGTGTACCCAATGTCACCAGATAAACAACTGCGGCCATTGCCACGACCACAAACGCAAACCCGCGTTTAGCCATACTTCCACCGGCTGGCCTCTTAACCAGTATCATGACCAGTTGGATTGCCGGGCCTGTCATCCGACCAGGAAAAAGATAGGCAAGCTGGACAGTCATTGCAATTCCTGCCACGGCGGATGGAACCAACAGAATTTCAGGCACTCCATCACCGGACTTATGCTTGATGAAAACCACATCGAGTGGGAATGCACTGATTGTCATCCAAACAGCCAGTACAACGAACCTGATTGCTCCAGTTGTCATGACGATGATATAACACCAAATACGGGACTTCCCGGCCAACACGTGACTCCACAGTAATCGCGGGATGCAGACTGTAAGGTGTATACATCGTGCTGTTCCACATGGTATACGGCCAACCTGAATGTCACTGTGACCAGATGCCGACAAGAACGGTTGTATAATATTCAGGTTACTGAAGGATAAGTCAGAAGATTCTCGATTTAAGTCGTTATAGGACAGATATTCAAGGGGGGAAGATATCTGGCCAGAGAAGACGTCTACTCCAGACAGTACTATCGAACTGCCTTTTCAGAGAGACAACCCTTTATCTCACATCCAGAAAAGCCTTCAGCATACTCGCCGAAGGCATTCAATCTCAGAATATGCGGAGGAGGTAGGATTCTACGAGGCCTATTTTAGCTAACACTATGATACACTGTGAATTACGCGTAATTCGTTGCGATTCAAACGTGTAGTTAGATGTAGTTGTGTGTAGTTAGTGGTAGTTGGATGTAGTTCCGTGTAGTTCGCGGTTAGAAATCCGTTAGAAAAAGCCGGTGATACCGTTAAGTACTACCAGCCTTCACATGGTCACTCTTGTGGTTACTATGTGACTTCTGGTCTAGTCCGATTTGTTAGTTGCGTGCTATAGCATGTCAAGGATCTAGGGAGCTTACAGGTTTCTGGGTTGCGTATGCTTGACACGATATAACGTCTTCCCAAAAACCTGGACCGGAATATGGGCGGCAGGTCATACGGTCGTGAGCTTCCTCAGATTTGCTGAGAATTTGGACTTCTTAGCCAACAGAATCAAGTATTGCTCACCTCATGGAGGTGTAAAAGTATTTGTATGATAGATTCCACTTGACAATTGGGTGAACTTTACCCATGATCATGATACAAACGCACACCTTCGACTCTCACCAATACTGCACGAGCAGACACTACTCCAGATCTTAGGCTTGATCGGTGGACGATATTAGCTTAGTGGTTTTGCAGTTTTTGCTTCTACAAGAAATCCCATTCAGATTTCTACATATAATACCACTGATTTACTTCGTGGAGGAGGCTTTTGTACCTCGTCCCAATAAACTAACTGCTCTTATCAAGGAGGGTCCTCATGAGACTCGTTAAAGCGCTATTTGTCTTTGTGGTCACGTTGCTACTGGTCACAACAAGCTGGGCTAGAATGGATAATTTCGTAAAACAAGGGGGTGGTGATGAACCACTTTTGGAAGGTGGTGTCGATCAGAAAGGTTGGCCGGGTGGAGACTTCTTCCCCAACCATGATCCCAATTATACGATCATCAGTTTGACGAATAACAGCTATGGAGATAACCAGGCATTCCCAGAAGGGTATTATATGAAATATGCCTGCTTTAACTCCGATGGTTCTCGTATTGCTGTATCGGCTCGAAATCAAGTCGGAGCAGTAAGTCAGTACTATGAAATCTGGGTTATGGATTATGATGCTACAACTCAGACGATTTCCAATTATCAACAGATAACTACTAATGCTGGAAGCTCTACATCTACTGATATTGCCGCTAACACTATGCCTTCATGGTCTCGTGGCAATCCAGATCTGCTGCTTCTCTTAGAATCACACTATACAACAGCAAATCTACTCAAGACTTATGATTTCTCATCTTCTACATTTGCAACAGTGTATGATCCAGCTCTAGATGCTAATGGTGATGATATTACAAATCCTGGATTCTATGCTAATCATGACGATCAATTTGTTCTGGGATCAGGCTATAATAGTGGCAATGACCGCATCTTGGTTTTTGACGGTACCTATCCATCAATAACAGTAAGCTCAACAGATAAGAACCTTGATCCTTCATCAAATTACGATGGCACTCGAATCACATATTACTCTACAAACGCAACTTATGTAGGTGGGAGTATTTATTCTGAACTACAATTAGGTATTTGGAATGAAAATGTGAATGGGTTCGGTGATCCTTCTACAAATGATGTCCCCGGATACTGGGCGTTTTACAGTGGCATGCCAAGTAACATGGCGCTGGTCTCATTCTCGCTTATAGGCAAAAACCCTCCGTACTTGACGGCGTTTTTGTGAGAAGTAATCGGCAAATAAACCGGTAGCTTAGGGGTAAGACTTGTGATCCGAACATCGTTCTTCTGATAGGCAACAGCGTGGACGACCTGGCTTATGCCAAAAGACAGGACAACAAACAACCAGAAGGTTGCGACAAGAAACTTAGGTTTCCATATTCTCCGGGCGATAGTAAATATGCTGATCTCAACCGCAATAATGCCAAACAGTGCAAAAAGGATGTTGCGGATTGTGGAAGGCTGTAACCCGAAAGACTCAAAGTCATTTAGTACCCATTCCAGCCAAAAGTGATCAATATGAATCTTAGCGATCTTATAGGCAAAGCTATCTATGAGAAGAAAGTAAACAAAAACAATGATGATTGCTACAATTGGAATGAATGCAAACTTTTTGAGAGGGAAAAACAATAGAAATGCTATTGAGACAACAAACAGGAGAGGTAAAACGTAGTAACCAACGACGACACAAGAGAAATAAATCCAGGACAGAATTGTTGAATTAACATTTCTAATGTTCAACAGGAGTATCAAGTAGATAACCGGTACATTTAGTACCAGAACTATGATCAGATGTCGATAAAGATCGGCTGCTTGATTTAACCATCTCATTTTGTTGTATGTCCCTACTCGAGGCTTTCATTCGGTGGCAACTTTATCTTATGTTTGACAGCCAGTTTTGCTTCCATCTCAAAGTAAGTTGCCAATCCCTTCAAATCACACTGCATCAAGTGCTTTGTCATGCTTACAACACTGGAGGGAACTCGCGATATTTTCTTAGCCGCCTTTATGCATCCTTGCTCAAAACTTTCATCCGTAACAATCTCATCCACGAGCCCAAGCTCAAGTGCTTGGGTTGCAGAAAGCGAATCCCCGCTGAGCAAAATCTTCTTAGCTTTCATTATGCCTACATATTTGGGTAGGAAGAAAGCAAGAGCGCCTTGAGGTGGCATTTGATATCGAATATGGGGAAACGAAAATACTGTATTATCAGTAGTTATTCTGTGGTCAGTGGCAAGTATCGCACCAAGGAACGCCCCGACAACAGATCCGCGAACTCCAGAGACAACAATCTTTTCAAAGCCGCACATCAATTGGATAAACTGAGACAATGCGTTCTCTTCACGAAACAGGTTCATTTCCCCATTGAAAGATTCTACTATCGTTTTCATGAATTGAGCATGCTTTTCTTCGCCCATTGCTGATTTGGAACTGAGTATGAGTAATACTTCAATCTTAGGGTGAAGGTTCGCTAAATGTATTTTATCAAAAAATACTTTCTTTAGAGACAAATCCGTTGCGATATCAAAGACTCTATCTTTGAGATTTATCACACCTACCATCTCATCTACATAGGATTCAAGAAATTCACTTTTTGATTTGAATGAATCTCCTGCTGAAACATATTCCATGTTATTCTCCTATCATATCCGCCTGAAGCAAT
>Ga0164310_10002823_pt1 | contig 10058 bp, 13 predicted proteins | sample GuaBasSedimGuay1_FD_121795 | JGI IMG/M metagenome (GOLD analysis project Ga0164310, IMG submission 121795) | Subseafloor sediment microbial communities from Guaymas Basin, Gulf of California, Mexico - Guay1, Core 4569-9, 0-3 cm | ecosystem: Environmental > Aquatic > Marine > Hydrothermal vents... | reverse complement strand
TTGGGGTATTATAATGTGGTGATATAATGTCTAAAAAAAATATAGGTAAGGATGTAATGAGAACAATTGATACAGCTTTTAAGAGAAAATCTGAAGTTGAAAAAATGGAAGATGAAATTAAATTACTCCTGATCAAATTCAGTAAAATCATGATAGGAGAGATTAGTAAGCATGATGAAATCCAGAATGTCGCTGATAGGTTAATTATTCTTACTGATTGGGAGATCTCTCGAAGACATTATTTGCTATCACTGTTATTACTAGCTAGAGCGGGTATTCTATATTCAATTCTGAAAGATACTCATGGACTTGAGGAAATCACAAAACGTGTAATAAAAATAAAGGAGGAGCTCCTCAACGAACTAATTAATTGGAAGAAATATGACGAGGCAGTAATAGCCTATGGACTTATATACCTACTGGAAAATTCTAAAAGGATAGCTGAGAAAAAACCTTTGGAATTATTAGATAATCTATGCCAGGGAAAAATACCAATGAAAGATGTTTATCCAACACTAAGATCAATCCCTAAAATTATCGACAAAACAATTATTAAGGGTAGTATTGATGAAAAAACTAGAGATTACTTTAGAAGTATAAGTGATTACGTTCGTACAATTAAGATGGATCAGCATCTACAATCTATTGAAACTCTGCTCGAAAAGTTCACCGAATTTCCTGAAGCAAGTGAATAACATTTCGGTGTATAGTAATGAACAATTTTGTAATTGGCATTGAAAGTACTGCCCATACATTTGGTGTAGGATTATGTACCGTTGATGGAAAAATAATCGAAGATTTCTCAAGTCATTTTGTGCCAGAAAAAGGAGGGATTCATCCAAGGGAGGCTAGCGAGCACCACACAAAAATAGCATCAAACATGCTTAAAAAAGCTTTAGAAATGGTTAACGAATTAAATGGAAAGATTATTGGTATCGGTTTCTCTCAGGGTCCTGGTCTTGGGCCCTGTCTTCGTGTAGGCGCCACCATTGCTCGGGCTATTGCCTCATATCTGAATGTTCCGCTTTATGGTGTTCACCATGGTGTGGCACATATAGAAATTGGAAAGAAGCTTTCGAATGCACGAGATCCCCTAGTTGTTTTAGTTTCGGGGGGACATACAGTAATTACTGCCTTAGAGGAAGGCCGTTATAGAATCTTCGGGGAAACTTTAGACATATCTCTTGGAAATTTAATAGATATGTTCATGCGTGAAGCAGGATATCCTTCCCCTGCAGGGGCCTTATGCGAAAAGCTTGCAAAAGAGTCAAATGAAATTACCGATTTGCCATATATCGTAAAGGGAACCGATCTTTCTTTTTCGGGAATTCTAACAGCAGCGGTTAGAAAGTTGAGAAACGGAACTTCTATTAAAGTTCTATGCAGGAGTATTCAGGAAGTATCTTTTTCTATGTTAACAGAGGTTACCGAACGCGCTCTTGTTCATACAGGAAAAAATGAAATTTTGTTAGTTGGTGGTGTTGCAGCAAACAAACGCCTTAAAGAGATGTTAAGGATTATGGCGCAAGATCATAATGCATCTTTTCATACGATAGATAAATGGAATGGAGATAATGGAGCCATGATTGCATGGGTTACCGCATTATTATTGCAATTCGGTTCGCCTTTAGACGTTAATAAAAGTTTTGTAAAGCCACTTTGGCGGTTAGATGAAGTTGATATTCCATGGAAGGGCTAATTTTTTAGATCATTGATAAGATTTTTAACCATTCTTAGTGCTTTTTCAGCATTAATTTGTTCATCTCGTGATAATTTCTCTTTCTTAATTTCCATGTCCTTTAGAAATTCAAAATATTCCCAAGGGTAAACTATCCATTTGTCTGTTTTTTCTATTACAAAATCAGGCACAAACTTGCTCCAAGGCTTGATGTGCAAAGTTGCAACTTTAATTTCTTTAGCTCCTTTTCTACGCAGATAGTTTACCGCTTCAATTAAAGTTTCCCCAGTATCTGCAACATCATCAACAATAAGTATTCTCTTTCCAGAAATATCCACATTAACTTCTTGTGTTACTTTTGGCTTGTCTTTAGTCTCAGCTATCGTTTTATAAAACGATAAACCAAGTGTGCCAAGAGCATCTATGTTTAACACGTCCGAAAGCGCGCGTGCAGGAATCATACCACCTCTTAGAATTGCGATAATGATATCGGGATTAAAATTGTCGGATGCTATTTTCTCAGAGAGCTCTAAAATCATCTTTAAAGCTCGTTTCCAAGATAAAACATCAAACTCTAGCATAAAACATCTCCTAAATACTGTTAAGTCATAAAGTGTGAATATTATAACTAAAATATAAGGAAAAAATTAGATAGGATATCTTAACGTATAGAGAATTGTTACCTGTGGTAGCTCCTCTATCTTTATCTCAAATTTATTTCCATCGATTTCTTTAACAGGACCATCCCAAAGCCTCAGAAAATCATCTAATCTATGCAGTCTACCGAATGTTACTCTATTTAATCCGTCCATATAATAATGCATTGGGATAGCAATATGAGGATTCAATTGCTTTATGACCTTAATGGCTTCTTCTGGTCCGATCGTATAGACTCCACCAACAGGTACAAAGAGAACATGCGGTCGCCCAAACACAGTTAGTTGATGAACTTGTTCTTCGGTGAGCACGTGACCTAAATCGCCAAGATGAATAAAAACGCCATCACCGTATCCAACAACATATGCAGCATTATCACCACGTTTTGAGCCCTTAGCTTCATCATGATACACGAGAACACCACGGACCTTAATTCCCTTTATATTTCTATCTCCAATTAATTTTACGAATTTTTCTGACTTATAAGTTGCGACAGCATTCCAGTTAGCATGATCGAAATGATCATGTGTACAGAGGATTATGTCTCCTCTTAGATCTGGTGGAAGTGTTATTGTTCCTATTCCACGATACGGATCAAAAACTATGCTTAAGTTCATATCTTTATTGTAAATCTTAAAGCATGCATGTCCATACCATGCAATTTCAAATGTATCAATTAAGGGAGACATTTCACTGACCTCATGAATAATTACAATACTCAAGTCCTATTATACTAAATTTTCTTATATTTATAATTAAAGTTGTTTTTCAGACAAGCATTCGTAATTTTTACTAAAAATCATATAAAAAGATACTATGGTTTCCTTTATGTTAAATAAAAATGTAATAAAAAGATCAGAAAAAAAGTTTTTATTATTGTTACTACTTATTCTATTGAAGTTATTATTGATTCAGAGAGAGCCTTAGCTATTGCTTCACCTTTTTGTGTTAACCTAAAACGCTTTTCGATCCAGCCTTTCGCGCGTTCGATCCTTTCCATTTCTACAATACCATACTTTCTTAAGGCTTCCAATTTTCTCGTTGTCGTTGCAGGTTGCATCTCTGCGTATTTACTTGCAGCTCTATTTATATCCCCAATATTACCTTCTCTACGCTCATAAAGGGCGAGAAGAACTGCTAATGTATATGGATCAAATATACTAAGGCTTCTATATTGATCTTTTACCCGATATATACGCACCAACGTCACCTTTTTTATTTAAGTTTAGTTATCCTTTAAAGGGATACATATTATATACCTTCTGGATTATATAAACCTTTTCCAAAAAACAAACTCATAGCCTTGATGTTAATTCTTATTATCCTAAGACTTGATTTCATTTAACAATGAACTATTATTGAATCTGATTCCTTATTTTCGGGCTCTTCGCTTCTCTACGTATCGACCACGTAACTCGATTTCATGTAATCTATATAGAACTTTTTTTGCTTTCTCGAATGTCTGGTTATATCCTTCGATAAAACTTGACCAAAAAAGTTCAAAGTTCCTAAAGTGTGTACTAGTCAAGGCCGTATGAATTACTCGTAGATCCATTCCTTGCTCTTCTATACTATCGGTAATAGAGCTTAAACCGAAGTCTATTATAACGAGTTTCATATCTTTTGTAACTATTACATTCGACGTAGTTAAATCCCCATGACAAATCTTATTTTTATGCATGTTCCCGACGATTTTACCTAGTTCTTTCATTATTTGAATTTTTAGCTCTAAGGGTTTAGTATCATCTTCTAAAAAATCTTTAAGAAGCATACCATTTATTTTTTCCATTATAATTGTGCTTTTCTTCAGATCTACATCATATATTATTGGCGTTCTAATTCCAATTTTTCTGGCAAAATGGATAATTCTAGCCTCTATTTTTGTTCTATGTTCGCGTATTTTCTTATCTAATATATCAATTCTGTATTTTTTGGGGATCCTTTTTTTGATAATAACTGGAAAATCGAACCAGACGCCTTCAAAGATGTGCGATTCTGCCCCTTTGCTTATTAATTTGGCATGTTCAATATTTTCCATTATCTATTCTCCTCTTAGTACTCTTAAGGTATCTAGAACATAATCATATGCAGAACGAAAGAGTCTATGAAATACCTCTCCAACATTTTTACCTGTTTTAGCAGAGGTTTCCATAAATAGTAGCTTATTTTTTTGTGCTAAATCGGCGCCTTCATCCTCATTTACTAATCGAAAATCCTCCAAATCTGTTTTATTTCCTGCTAGAATTATCGGTATATCTCCAGAATATTTCCTTATTTTCTCCAGCCATGTTTCAATGTTAATAAACGTCTCCTTACGTGTGATATCATAGACTAATAATGCCGCCTTTGCTCCTTTATAGTACATTGGCATAAGAAAACCAAAACGTTCTTGTCCGGCAGTATCCCATATCATGAACTCAACAAGTCGATTATCCATGTTAATAAGCTTAGGATAGAATTCAACACCAATCGTCTGCAAATATATCGGACTGAAAATTCTATGGAGATAGCTCATTGCTAGAGCTGTCTTTCCTACACCAGCATCTCCAACAAGTATGACTTTTATTCTGATATCGGGTCGTTTAGACACGTTCTGCACCTAACCCTGTAGATAAATGGTGAGTGTGATTAACATAGAACTGTAATTCATTAACAAAAAACACCATTTATATATATTTGTTTCTTTTTAAATAGAAGCTTCTTCTATTTTTTCTTTAAGCTTATTTAGGAAATCCAATGCTTTATCGCTTATGCTTTTACTTGCTAATTCAAAAATTTCATCAAATTTTAGTTGCCCAACTGATTCTAAACGGAATATATAACGACGTTCATCTGGCTCAATCTTCATGGCATTCTTTGGGCAACTCCTAACACATAGGCGATCTAAGTCACAACTATACATTCCGAGACCATCTAAGACAGGTTTACCGTTCTCTATCTTTAAAATACCTTTAGGACAAGCATTCACACATTCCCCACAAGCGTCACAAGCATCATTAACAATAAGCTTTGGTAATGGTTTATAACCTATTGTACTAACAGGCATCCATTTGGCATGATCTTTCCCTCTACCCACACGGGCAATCATTTCTACATCGATTTCCTGACCTTCTCCAAGTTTCGCAATTGGAATATTATCTACAACAACTTTTACTGTTTTTTTATCAACACATTCAATGTCCCCAGAATAAACAGTAATTACCTTATCTGGAACCCCCGATTTTTTTAATCGTAATCTAGCTGTACATTTTACACATTCTTCTGTAATTTTATAGCAATTGCACTCACCCAGTAGGTCAATTTCTGATTTATCTACATGCAAAGGAATTAAAGCCAATCTCAGCGCTAATTCTTCATCATAAAGAACACTCGTATTCTTATGTATAATAACGTCGTGAATGGCCAGTGTTGGAACCTCCGTTAGTATGGTTCGTCTAAGGGTATTAATCATATATGTCTCAATCCCGTCTATGAAGAATTCTACGTAACGGTCGCCATCTCTTTTGATCATGTAAACATCCATAGGAAAACCCCCTCAAATTTTTCTTACATAATGTTTTGATAATCTTCTGATTCTCTCTTCGAATTTTAATTCTTTCAATTTTTTATAAATACAAGAAGGTACTAGATCCTTCCATTCTTCGTTGTTTAAAATCTTCTGCCTTATTACGCGCCCCTGATATTTCTCTCTATCGATATGTTCAAGCCTTACTGTTCTGATATTTATTAGCTCGAAGAGTGCCAGTACTAATTCATTTCCCGAATAGACTCTACTAAACTTAGGTACAAATTCTAATACTCTTCGGGGCCAAATAAAGTTCTCGAAAATATCAGGTATTGGAATTATAATTGCTCTATTATATAAATTCGCTTCTTTAAGGTATGTAATAATTAATTCGATTCTTTCACCAGCAGTTAAAGGATTCTCCAGAGTATAGTTTTCCTGCGCAGAGCCAATGCATAAAATTATTTCGTCTTCTTGCTCTAAAATTCTATTTATCGCCCATGTATGCCCCTTGTGTAAAGGTTGAAACCTACCTATAAAGAGCCCTCGAGTCATCTAGGTACACTCCGCTAGTTGATATGTAGTATGATCCTATATTAAAAATTCGTCCTTAAGTACTTTAATAACTCGTTCTTCAATTTGCTTCTTAGCAGATTCAGGAACATTTATTGGTCGTTGCCCGATGTCCTCATCAGTTCCGCGTATTAGCTCCCCGTTTTCATCTTTAAGGAAGATGCCCTCTGAAATTACGCCGTCAATATTTTCTGGAAATGTATGTGCAAAGAGTATTACTGCTTTTTCTTCTATGTTGTCCTGAGTTACAACCTCATAGGTCATTTCCATATCGGTAACTTTCAGGACATTATATTTCTTATTCCTTGGATGTTTTTTCTGCTCTAGAACACGTACATACCTGACTTTTACAGCGCTAATAGGGTCATCATCAGAGCATTTCTTTAAACGATTGCCCAATGACCTCAAATTGAAGATAGCAAATCTTAGTAGCTTAGCATTATATGGATCCTTTGCCTTTGCTATTCTATACCAATTGACACCTAATCTCGATATGAATGTTGAAAGATGGTTATTGAATCCACGGAACAAGTTACTCATTAACAACATGTGCTTACTTAAAGTTGATTCGCGCATTTTCATGACACATGAAGATATTTTTTCTAGTAATTGTAAAGCTTCATTCTTTCTAATGCCTGGGATTTTACCATCACGAGCCAAATTATCTAGTATATTTATGGAATATATTGCCATAGCTAAACGAATATCTGATTTAGCATTAAAGCTTTTAGAGATCATTTAATACCCCCCATATATTTTTTTCATTCTTTCTAATAAACTAATAACTCTCTCTTTTATATCATCATTAACAAAAAAGTAAACCAATCCGGATTTCGGCGGCGGCTGACCATATATAATTAGGGTTCCTTCAGGGGCGATCAACGTTGCAGGGAACCCCATCAAATCTTCTTCGCCAAAAATCCTAATAATCATAGGATTTGGCTGTGTTAGTGCAATGTATATTTTATACCATGAATCTTTTGAGATTATTCCAGACGGATTTATTATAGGTAAATACGGAATCAGATCATATATCTCATTTTCTTGGGCTAAATATGGAATGACATACTCAACAGCTGCTCTTTTGCTTTTTCTATCAAGGATTGCAATACTTATGGGATAACCAAAGTGTATTAAGTTTTTAGTCACGACATCCCCTATTGCAATAACCCCTTTTTTGGGTTTTGGTAATTCCTCCACGGATTTTACGAATTCCCCAACGGGCTTAGAGACAATTTCACGAATGGTATCAGTAAGATAGTATGTGGGTAACTCTTGTTTTACTTCTTCTTTTTTTTCACTATTCCTATATTTTGAGGATGAAAATGGAGTACCATTTGTATCAAAAATCATCGGAATTCTAAAGATATCAAGAGGTTGCAAGGCATTTTCTTGGCGTAAAGTATTGATTCTTTTTGTTCTCTCTATTACACTTAATTCTGAGGATATAACAATAGAGTCTAACATTTTTGCTTGCTGACCCTGAATGGCATAGGAATAAGGATCCTCGATTTTAGAAATGATGACTTGATTCATTAAATTAAGTTTAGCTAGAAAATCTATAATATTTTTCTTTCTTTCATGAAATGGCCGGATCTTTGTAGGATATTTTTTATAGCCCAGACTCTTTATACCCGCATCACTCATAATACATAGATGGACTTTTTTTGCAATCTCAAATGCAGTAATAAGTAAAGTTTCATGCCCAATATGTAAAATATCGAAGGTACCACCAACTACTGTTTCTAACTTTCTTGTTCCCAAATTTTTAAGAATCTGAGGTGATGGTATATTTTTAGCTTCTTTTAAAAAATCAAAAAAATGCAAATTAATTCCCCCAAATGGCGGGTTTAGAAAACTCTCAGCTTTCGTTCTAGAAACTCCTTCCAGAGCGTAGTTATCTTGCTTAGTTCCTCTTCTGCAATACTTTTCATTTCCTGCTCAGCATCAGCTTTATTAAGATTTGCACTAGGTATATATTGTAGATCTACAATTTGGGGTTCTGTTATTGGCTGTCCTATTGTACTTGCCAGTATTACATATACTTCATGAACTCCAGACACTGTCTGGTATATTCTCTGAGCAATCCTACATGCTGTTATCTGATAGATTTTCCCAACATGACTAACTGCATTTTTTCCTGCAGCAGCTTCCATCGACATGGGCCTGTATGGGGTAATCAGTCCACTTGCTCTGTTTCCTCTTCCAACTTGTCCGTCATCTCCGGATTCGGCAGAGGTCCCTGTTACGGTTAAATACACTACTTTTCTCTCTATGTCATCCGCCATATTTACTCTTAACTCTATTGGTTTGCCAACAATTCTATCAGCAATACTTTGAAGCTCCTCTTTTACTGATTCTTTTATAGAAATATACTCATCTAGATTACGTACCTCTCTCGAAACCATCGCCATCGCAACAGTAGCTGTAATTTTTTCCTTTTTACGCACACATAATACTTTAACATCCTCACCAATTGCTGGATATTTCTTCTTTGCTGTTTTAGAATTCAGGAATGATTCTAATTCAAGACAGAGTTTTTCTGTTGTAGAATAGGGTGCATATCCAACGCCAATAGATGTATCATTGGCTAAGGGAATATCCTGTTTTCTTTTAAATAAGTTTACAAGATCTACACTACCAGGCCTAATCGAATATTGGGTCCTAATATGCTCATCCGGGTCCAAGAATCGAAAATTCTCTCTTATGTAATCCTTAACTGCTTGTTCGGCCAAGTCTTCTATCGGTACTAATGTTTTACTTCCATTTTTTTTGATTTCTCTTGTAGCTCGTCCTACTAGGTGTATTAGAATAGGTTCCAAGACTTTCCCGCCTCCAAATTCGGCCTGCGCTCTTCCACCAACCAAAACAGCCTTGTCAACATTAAAATGTAACGGCATACCAAAATTATCCACATAGTATTTTGTTAGATATATTGCTAATCTCTCAGTGATACCATCGCAAATGCTATCTGGATGCCCTATCCCTTTTCTTTCTACGATTTCAACAGGTCTCTTTTCAATGGGGCTTATGTCCAGTTGCGTAATTACGAACTTATCATTCATTGATGGTTCCTCCAATAGAAGATAAAACTAGAAAAATTTTGTCAGTTTATTTTTGTTATAAAAATGATTTTTTTCGTAATTATCCAATAAGGCTTACGTATTTTTGATAGTTCCAATCAAGCGGCAATTTACCAACTGATTTGTAGTATCGCACTAGTCTTCTAATTTTACTTTCAATTAACTGCAAAGCACGTTTATTATGGAGATCTTTCCTGTTGACCTGAAGATGCTTTCGTAGTCGCCTAGCTTTGATTATTAAGTTATTAAGATCTTCGGGAATATCTAGTTTTATTCCGTGTTCTTCAAGAACCTTTGTTATTTTTTTACCTAAAACCTGTCTAATATTCGGAACACCATATTGATCTCTTAGAATAATTCCAATCATTGCTGTAGAATATCCCTTTTTAGCTAATTCTATTATCTTTTCCTCTATTTCTTCATTTGATAACGGAACCCATGAAGGTGGGGATTCTCTATAGCGTTTCTTTGACCCCGCTTTTCCTCGTTTTCTTGCGTACATCCTTCCCATTTTAGACCCCAACCATTTTTTATTTTCAATCTATCTTTATAGATAGTATTT
>Ga0164310_10002820_pt1 | contig 10060 bp, 12 predicted proteins | sample GuaBasSedimGuay1_FD_121795 | JGI IMG/M metagenome (GOLD analysis project Ga0164310, IMG submission 121795) | Subseafloor sediment microbial communities from Guaymas Basin, Gulf of California, Mexico - Guay1, Core 4569-9, 0-3 cm | ecosystem: Environmental > Aquatic > Marine > Hydrothermal vents... | reverse complement strand
TTTATCACATTAAAAAAGAAGCTTCCAAAAGATGAAGATGTATCAATACTCTGAGAGACACTACAAAAACCAATATCTTCTTTATCCAATAATCTGAGCATCTTTAGACTATTGAATAGGTTCCTATGGATTCTATCTAATTTATGACAGACTATCATATCATATTGATCTAATGATGATATCATCTTTTGATATGCTGGTCTCTGATCATTTCTCCCACTAAATCCTTTATCTATATATTCTTTGAAAACATCCCATTTCCTGAGTTTACAATACGCTCTAATATTAGATAGTTGAGCATCAATAGAGTAACCATTTTTTGCCTGTTCATCTGTAGATACTCTACAATATATTGCGACAATTTGCATAAGATCTACTCCTAAAAAAGAATTAGTAATCCTCTAGATATGATCCAACAATTTCAAAGAAATTTATGTCTTCCCAATCTCGCCATGTCCAAGTATCACATAACTTAATGATGTTGTGTTCTTCAATAAAGAAAAGCTCTTCAAGATATTCTTTAAACATCTGTGATAATTCATACTTTCCAATATCTTTTGACTCCTCAAAATATTCATTACACATTTGATAGAGTCCATAGTCATTGTCTAAATTTAGTTTTAATAACCATGTCTCGTAGTTTGTCCACCCATTGTAAGATTTATTAATTGGTTGTTCATTTATTGTTTGGGTAGTATCTGCTTCATTACTTTGGTCGGTAGTTTCGTGGGTGCTATCCATTATTTTCACATTTCCTATTTTTCTTTTACTTTGGCTTTTCTTAAACTGACTGATGTTCTACATCTGGGACAACAAACATAATATTCTTGTTGTCCTGTATAATTCCATATGTGTTCACATCTTTGACATTTCAGTTTTACCATGTAGTTAGGTATGTAGTTAATCATTCTTAAGTTTTCCCAATCCAATATATTTAAGCAAAAATTTTAATATGGTTTTTAAGCACACATATGATTTTATAGAAATCTATATCATTTAAAACAAGTGTGAAGAGTAATATTCACTCATCAAACATATATTTTATCATATGAATATAACTCATATCTGTTGTAACAGGTAATATAGTAATGGAACCTTTATGATATTAACACGGCAGATATTATTAAATATTTACTCTGAATTAAACCATATGGAGATATTAAAAAAAATATTTTTTATTTAATTGCAAAGCCATTCGCACAACCGGTAACATTATCTAATTTTTAAATCGACTATACATTTATCCAATCTTTGTGCGATTCCAATATATCTATTTCTTACAGTATAACGAGATATATCCGCAGCCTCAGCTATTTTCTTCTGTGATATTTTATTCTTGCAAATAATAGATGCAATATAAATACAGGCAGCAACAAGACCAATGATGGGTCTTCCCACATGTAATTTTTCATTAATTGCCCATTTTACCGCTTCTATTGATCGTTCTTTAACATCAGCTGAAGCATTTAGACTTTCAGTAATATGTTCAGTATACTCAATTGGATCAATACGTGGAAGTTTAATCTCTAATCTCTTAATAACATTAAAAATTGTATTCTTTAGTCTATCCTTTTTAATATTGTATCTTTCAGCAATGTCAGAAGTAACAAACATATGGCCATGAATACGATGAATTATGTATACTAAAGCACATCCAATTTCATTAATTTCATCAGTATTATGAATAATATATTCCCAGAGATCTTTACTATTTATTATAATATCCAATGATTCAATATACTTATGAAAATCATAAGTTGATATTATGGATATAAGCCTTAAATCATGAATAAAATCCCTCGAAAAACTATCTACATCATTAATTGGTTTTACTATTTTAAAATAAACATATTTATCATCTACCCAAGAATCGTCATCACCCCATAAATCATTACTATCTCTATCATGAATATCTTGTTGATACATTTCTATTATTTTTTGTTTATCCGACATCCTTACTTCTACATGTTCACATTTCTCCCTATAATAACAACAACGACATTTTGCAAAACTTGTCCAAGGCATTGGTGTGTGATCTATTTCTAAAAAGTTTCGCATAACATAAATTTCTTCAATTAATTTCCTGAGATATTTTATGAAATTTACTTTAACATCACAGCCAGTTTCATATAAAATTAGACCATATTCAACTTTACCAAAATTTCTATCAGTTAATAAACATGCAGCAGTAATCTGCATCTTATGTGTTAAATAGGATGTATTGAGTTTTCCACCAAGATGAATTATAACGGGAATATAACCATTGTTTCTTTTTATGATATAATCAGGTTTTCCATATAAGAAAAATTCATCTGCATTCAATTTTTTACCAACGGTTCCTTTGTAGATAATTTTACCATACTGATTCAAATATTTCTCAAAAAGATCTTTCTTATAAGATGGAAATCGTTTGAAATTTGTAGTTAAAGAACAGTTATCTATATCTATAAGATCTGATTGATAATACCACCACTTTAAAGGACAGTAAAAATAATGTTTAATTTCTGTTATATCGAACATATTATATTAAAATTAAATATAAAATGTTGTAGTATATTAATTTTACTATTAACTATGATTACCATATGGTTTGGGAAGTGTGAGAAAAACTCCTAAGTGGTTCTTATAATTCTCCACTATAAAAAAGAAAAAATATTTTGGAGGAAAATTTTTATGATGTGTCTTTCTAGATTGAAATATGAGAACGAAAAAGCAGTAGAACGAGAACTCAAAGAAAGAAAAGAACTACTCAAAAAATATGGAGTAGAATAATCATTTTTTGGATGGCCATCCAACTAATTTTTTTAAAAACAATTTGGACATTTTTTGGAACTAGTTTAGGTTCGATTCCTATGATGTCTAATCTGTCCACTTGGCCAAGTCGGCAAGAAATTTTGGAAGTGAAATGATTATAGAAAATAAGAAATTAAGAAAGAATAGTATAGACGCTGCCGACTTAACAGAGAAAAATCGATTGGACAACTATGCAGATTTGCCCAATCTAATTAGTAGAAATAATGGAAATGAACAACAATATGGGATTGTACATATTGGTGCAACAACATATAGATTGTACTTCGATGAAAATGAAGGAAGACAAAAATGTGAAGATATAACAAAGCAGTTATACAAACAACCACCAAGGATCAATGTGCCATCTGATATAGATGTCAATAAGATAACAAAACCTGTTATTAATTTGGCATTACAAAAGGCAAAAGATCTAAGAAGACAAGCACAGAAAAACAATGATATAGAAGAGATCAAAAAACTAGATAATTACAGTAAGAATCTTCTTGATAAACCAATATATATGGTCCCTACAAGAACTGATCTTTTACTAAAATGGTTAGGAACCAGGAAGTTGAAAATCAATCCTATTGTCGGTGCTGAATTGATAATAGAAGCATATTATGAATATTATCAACAAGGGGGCAAATGTCAATCCTGTGGAAAAAGATTCACACAGAAATCTGTGGGTAGGAACGCAAAATATTGTAGTAATGCTTGCAAACAGAAGGCATATAGGAACAATAAAAGAAACGGAAAAATCCTGAAGGTGAAATAAAATGACTAATTCCACTAAGGGTAGCAAGGGTGGCAAGGGTTCCATTAACACATCTTCAAACATTTATGATGAATTTGAACCTTTAATTCAACTCTTTGGTAAAAGTTATGATCCCATCAAACGTGCTGTTTTTTACAATCTCATTGGATCTGTTATTAAAGATAATAAAATTATATTTAATAATAAATTGTTAGATACTCGAATCAATCTTTTCATTCCATTAAAAAGTGGTTATGGGAAAGGAGATATCAAACATGTTATTAAAAAAACAATTAAAAGTTTGAACATGAGCTATTATGAGCCAACAAGTCTTCATCATGAACAATTAATTGGAAAAACAAGAAGAGATAATAAAGGTAATCAGATGATAATTAAAGGTCATCTATCTAATGATTTTCTTGTCTTTGAAGAATCAACCGATTTATTTACTGATGATGATAAAAAAGAGAATCGAAATTATATCAAAATTGCATTAGATCCAATTGGAAATAATGAAGTGTCAAAAAGAAATGTTGATATCTCAAAAAGGAAGGGTGTTAAATATTGCCCTGAATGCACAATAACATTCTTTTTCCATCCTGTACGTATTAATAACATGACTTTAAAGCAAGGTCTTTTGCGAAGAGGGTTAATCATCTATGTAAATCCAACAGATGATGAACGTATGCTAGCATTAATTGATAGTAACAATTCACCTAATACAAAACCTAATTGGAGTAAATGGATCAATTTTCTAAATGGAATTAATAATAAAAATGTTTCTTGGAACTTTTCAAAGAATGCGGAAAAAGCAATTGTTGAAAATATTGTAAAAATAGTAAAAATGGGGAATATCAAAGGAGGAAATATAAGCAGATATTCTTTTATGATGTCTTTTACTTTGAAAGATTTTCTTATTAAAATGAGTTGTATTCAAGCGGCAATTCATAATAGATCAACGGTTGAAGAATCAGATGTAGATAATGCATTCAAAGATTTGGAAGTTTTTTGGAATCTTCAATTAGAATATGTAATCAATAAGGTGAAAGGCAACTTCAATTATGAAGATAACGATGATGAAGATCCATGGGTAAAAGATTGCTTAAACATCCTTTTACAAAATGGGTGCACATCTACAAAAACAGATAACATGATGATAAAGGGATTTAAATCTGATATTAGTAAACAGCTTGGAGTTAAAGAGCGAATGACACAGACCTATTATTCACGGTTAAAAGATAAAGGATATATCGATTCAAAACAAGTAGGCAAACATGATAGTAGTATATGGTTAACGGATAAAGGAAATCAATATATCGGTGCCGATGAAACCCTTGCAACCCTGCAACCCTTAAATGAAAAATCATCGATTTTTGGAAAAATTAAAGAAAAGATAAATCGAGGATAGAATATCACTTTATTTTTAATGAGATATCTATGATATAGATCAAAAAAACCATGTTTTTTTAATGTCGACCGTTACGAAATATACGAAAGCACTTTCACATATGACAATAATTGAGCTATATTTATCATATATTGTAACTATTTTAGATATAAATGGCTAAATATTTAAAATATTACAATAAAATTTGTATTATATAAAACTATGAAATTCTACGAATAGTATAACATCAGATTGCTAGTATTTCGTAACAAAACACTATTTTTGATAGAACTATTGGAATCTAACAATGTATAGATTATTAGGAGATAAAATGAACAAAGAAAGAAAATTTTATAGAAATATAGCAGAACCTTGGAGTTTTGCTGAGGCAGATGTAACAACAAAAAAAGAAAATTTAAACACGAACGAAAAAAAACTTATCAATAAAAAGGAGGTGAATATAAAATGAATGAAGAAAGATTTGAACAAGCAGATGAACTATTACCCATACTTCAAAAACTAGTAGAAGAGGAACTCCCTTATAGAAAATGGACAAAAGAAATCCATTTATGGTGGGATGATACATTCTCCATAACTTTCTTTTATACTGAGGATTTTACACCATTTAAAGAAGAGGGGGAAGTAGAAGAAGAACTATACATACTTCGACATGATTTTTCATATAGTTCAGAAAAACCTAAGGAATTAATTTATAGATTTGGAAAATCGACTTTCGAGGGCTATCAGAAAATAAAAGAAAAGAAGATTGAGGTGAATTAAATGACACATTTCCAAACAAAGAAACATGGATATTCAGATGATGAAGTTAAGTCTGTATTACAGAAAGAAATCAGACGGGGTAATGAAGAAGACGCTATGTACTATGCATTAGAAATAGCACATGAAGGTAAACCCTCATTTGGATGGTTACGGAATAGATTAAAAATCATATGTTATGAAGATATTGGGCTAGCTAACCCAGATGTTGTAATGCAAGTATCAAAGGCAATAGATGACATGGATTATCTATATCAAAAGAACAATGATGAATGGCAGATGGTACTCGGTCATATTATCCTATTGATGTGTAGGAGTGGTAAGTCAAGGATAGTCGATCATTTCAAGGAGTCATCATTGGATACATGGCATAACCAATCAAAACAAATATCTGATTATGCTAATGATATGCATACTACATCTGGTAATAAGATGGGTAGAAGAAAAGGTTTGAAGAAAGGTATTGACCACTTTATAAAACATGGGGAGAAATCAAATAACTATATCGCTGTCAATGGTGCTCTTGTATATCAGGTAAAAGCACATGATTACTGGTATAACAGAAAGAAATGGAAGTGATAGGGTTTATTATTCTATCTTTATTGACACGTTTTATTTTGTTTATTCATGTCGTAAATGTAACTAAAAATTGAATTATAAAACTTATAATTTACGGACATACTTTCACTCACCAAATCAAAATGACCTAAAACTTAAATATCATATTTGAATAATTGATATTGGAGAGAGGTATTTGGTAGTAGAAAGTATAGAATATATATGTAAAAATTGTAATAAAGAATTAAAAGAAGATGAAATTCCCTGTATGAATTGTAACTCATCATCTAGGAAGATCTCAATTGTAATCAAGGAGACCTTGGTAATATCTGATTTTATCTCAAGAGCTAGAACGAAGAATCCTAATATTTCTGGACACACATATGAAATAACGAATAAGATGAAGACTTCTGGAGAAACTCAATTACCTACAAAAGAAACTATGATAATTGATAGAACAAGTAATGATATTACTATTAAACATCATATAGTAATGGAAAAAGAGGGTGATGATTGGATTACAAAACATGATGAAATCGTAGAATTCAATGCAAAGATAAGACAAAAAAAGAATCAACAAAATGAGGGGTGAATCTTATTAATAAGAGAGAAAAGGAATTTGAAAATAAAATAAAGAGGTTCCTAGCAATTATTATCCTGGTTACTTTCATTGGATCATACTTTGGTTTATCTAACGATACAATATCGTGGATAGTTGAATGGATAATAAGTCTCATGGTAGGATTTATATTGTCATTTATTTGTGGTTCAATTATTGAGTCATTTACAGATGATATTCTGAAAAAGATATCAATTACTATTCCAATTGGTGAAAAATATGGTTTCTCTATTACATTATTTGCAATAGTTACTTTTCTCCTCAAATTATATCTGTTTGGACTTTAATCTATATTTTCTGTTAAAAAGTATAAATGTAATCAAAACTATTGGATGGTATTATTACAGATGATAAATAATCAATAACTATGAAAAGACTATCAATTTGTAAGTCCACTAATCTTGTAATTGGATTTTGATTCTCTTCTTCATCATAATGATACTGTAATGTTATTTCAGAATTACCGCCTAAGAATCCAAATGATTCATTAGAAATTGTTTTCCAACCAATCTGATTAGAATTATCGCCTTGATTTTCAAGAAGGAATTCAAGGTTCCCTTTCAATCAGATATCTAGTGGGTTGTACTTGTTTATTTCACTAGCATTTACAACAGATGATATAGATAGTAACGACAATAGTATCAGATAAAAATCTATAATCACTAATAATGTCGTTTCTTTATAAGCAAAGCCCGATAATTGCAGGCAAAATGACTTACCGTTACCATTTTTAATATTATCAATAGATATATGTTTATATATATTATGTGGATAATCTTAGTTATACATGTAAACGGAGTATCAGTCTAGATTTTTTGAAGAATAAAAAAAGAGAAAAAGTTGTTATTTCGTTTCATTTTTTCTTTTTTTATCTCTTAATTACATTCCTGTTTAATTGTCATTAAAAATCATGCTTATGGAGTATCAGGGTGTGGTTCAATTAAAATTGGTTGATAATTTATATAACCTGCACAAGTAATGTCATCATTTTTATCGTAAATCATAGAGTCGATAATGTTCGTATCTTGAGTTCCCCAATAATTATTAATAGCAGACATGGCAGAGTCTTCATAACCTGAAGGTAACTTTAAAGCTATTCCTTCAATGTTTATAAACGAATTATATTTGACAATTGTTTCTGATTCGCCATAGCTAGCCCAATTCTCGATTACATAATCAGCATAATTCGGAAGAGATGGATTTTTTCCATCGAACAAATTATATCTTATATATATTTTGACACTTTCAGCATGTCCAATTGAAAATCCTCCTGCATTTACAAACGTATTGTATTCGATATGCACATCTTTTTTTGGATACCATATATAAGAATAATCAGTCAAATTAGCTAGCTCAGAATGCCTTAAACTAAAATGTCCATATTGTTGGTGTCCCGTGGGAGGCCAAAAACTTTTTCCATCACAGATAATACAATATTCCATATCAAGAAATGTATCAGCATCAGAATTTTGTGGGTTAAAAAAATTAGAATTACCTCCACCTTTAAAAATAATTTTCTCATTGAGATTTCCATGTGCATAAATCTCTCCATTCAATAAGAACATATCTTCGCTCGTGGGTTTAATTACAGTTACACCTGGCTGAATTGTAAGAGTTACTCCTGAAGGAATTTGAACCGTATCAATAATTTCATATGGGCTGTTTTCAATTGTCCAACTCGTATTTTGATTGATTATACCACCTACTTTGGTTGAACTTATTACATCAAAACTAGAACTTAAATCTTCTATGTTTACTCCATAAGTTCCTTCGTTTTCTCTGATTGCCGTAAAATGTATGGTTTTACTTTCTCCTGGATCGAGGGTCACACTTTTGATTTTGGATTCTCCATCAATAGTTAATTCTAGTGTTTTTATTCCCTCTATTCCCCCAATATTTTTAACATCAACAGAGATGTCAACCGTTTCTCCAGGTTCAACTTTATCAGGATTAATAATTAGGTTACTTACTTCAAACTCTGCAGGTTCTTCATTAACTGTAATTTGTAAAGTATCTGAAGATGTTTCATCATAATCATCTTTAACTGTTAATTTAACTGAATATACTCCTGATGAAGTAAAAATATGAGTCGGATTTTTTTCATCTGATGTTGCACCATCATCAAAACCCCATTTATATGAAACTATATTTCCATCATTATCATTTCCTGAACCAGTAAAGACAACTTCAAATGGTGATATTCCCTCGATTTTATTTGCAGATATAGAAGCAGTAGGAGCCTGATTTTTAACATCTATGGTAATACTTTTACTAATTTCAGCACCTTCATTATCTGTCACGGTAATTACAACAAGATAAGTTCCTGCACTATATTCATGTGTAGGATTCATTTTGTTTGAAGTAGTTCCATCACCAAAGTCTATACAACATTCATTTATTTTCCCATCTGGGTCATTTGCATCTATATTAAAAGTGACATCTAACGGCTGATACCCACTCATTGGCTCTGCTGAAAGTGATAAATTAGGAGGAGTATTTTCACCAAGGATCATTACTCCAGCAGCAATTACAGAAATAGAAGAAATAAAAAGAAGTACTAGACCAATTTTAACTTTTTTAGACCTGAAAAAAGTATTGTTTTTGGTAGGTTTCTTTGGTATAATTTTTGATTTTGTAGTTTTAGTTCCCGGAAAAGTAAATTTTCCCAATTGATTACACTGGGTACATATTAATTGTACTGCTTCTCCAGGATTTCCCTGAGTTGTAATTACATTTCCACAATTTGGACAGCGAAGTTTTTTTTCGATCATTTGTTTCACTTCATATTTTAATTTAGCATCTTATATCCTTTTTGAATCTGAATTATTGAAAATTGAATATATAGTTAAATGCATGCTTTTTTATATTGGTGTATTTCATAATTTACCCCCCAGTTTAAACAGATATATACTTAATATATTAACAACAGTATATAAATATATTCTAATTTATATAAACTTCACTATAAAATAAATATTATGGCTCATAGCCAATATTCATATCGTAAAAAATATTTTTGTCATAGTAAACAAAAATTCAATCATGAGATCATTTTTCTTAACCTTAAACGATTCATATACGAATAATATATATTGCTGCTCCAATACCTGCAATAATCGAAGAAGAAATAATTATAAAAAATGCGGTTAATCCCCCTGTATCCTCATTATTT
>Ga0164310_10002819_pt1 | contig 10062 bp, 9 predicted proteins | sample GuaBasSedimGuay1_FD_121795 | JGI IMG/M metagenome (GOLD analysis project Ga0164310, IMG submission 121795) | Subseafloor sediment microbial communities from Guaymas Basin, Gulf of California, Mexico - Guay1, Core 4569-9, 0-3 cm | ecosystem: Environmental > Aquatic > Marine > Hydrothermal vents >... | reverse complement strand
GGAGGTGTCACTGTTTCTCCAGGAGACCTTGTCTTTGGGGATGGTGACGGCGTTGTCGTCATACCAATTGACCACGTAGACGAAGTCCTCGGAAGGGCTGAAGAGGTTGTGGGCACCGATGCACGGATGTGCCTCACATTGCTCACAGAGAAGCTGCAGACCAAGCGCGATATCTTCCTTCTTCATGACCTTGATTCTTCCCCGTGCGGGATCAAAGAGGTCTTCCTTGATGAGTGAACAGGCAAGCGTACACTGTTTGCAGCCAGTGCAGAGGTCGCTGTTCACAAGCAGTACCTTTTCCATCTCAATTCGACCCAGAAGATTAGTTAAAGTGTTCTTAAGTCAGACCGCCATATTGAATCTCCCATTCTCGTTCTGTTCAATCCTGCATATCGTTCGGGACCAAAGCGCTGCTCCCTGTTCCCTCGACCTTATCAGAAGCCATACGTTTTAATGATGTGAATTGAGCGAGAAGACGTGTTGAAGGTGACCGGCGAACAAGAGAGTACAAGGCGGTATGACGAGGTGGAGGGCGACTCGATGGGGTGGGGGCGCTCTGATGACGTGCGTGAGGGTATTCACATGTTGCTCTCTCATCACCCTCCCTCTATGTACGGGCACTGTCTCCGGGTGACTGTGCGCGGGCGATCTGTCTACTTCTGCGCTCGATGCAGTGGCATCTATGGCGGGTTGGGGCTAGGACTCCTGTTTCTGTTTCTGTTCCGCATCACACTGGAGCCGGACTGGCTCTGGTTCTTGTTTGCCATTGGCACAGGGTTTGCGACGGTTGTCGACTGGATGAGTCAGAGGTTGACACCCCGCAAGACAACGAATCTTGTGAGGGCTTCGACAGGTCTCATGAGCGGAATCGCCCTGGCCATTGTCTTCTATCTCGGGAACCTGTTCTTCATGCTCATCACTCTTGTGATAATGTCGGCATCGATTGGGATCACGAGTCTGATTGAGGGGCGGCGCAGGAACGCGTACTATGAGTCCGTGCAGGATGAGATGGAGCGAGAGCGAGAAGAAGAGACCTCTTGATTGGAGTACAAGCGTTCTACAGGGCAAAGCGTTAAAACGAGGCCTCTCAAGGGCTGATACAGTGAAGCACCATGATTCCGTTTGCCAAACCGATAATCGGCGACGAGGAAGTTGAAGCGGTAAAGAAGGTTCTCCAGTCAGGCATGCTGGCCGAGGGCAAGGTCTCTCGTGAGTTCGAGAGACAGTTCGCAGACTACGTGGGCACAGAGTTTGCCGCAGTCACGAGTAATGGGACGACGGCCCTGAGCACGGCTCTAGAGGCGATGGGCATCGAACCCGGTGATGAGGTGATCACATCACCGTTCACTTTCATTGCTTCTGCCAACACGATTGCGATGATTGGAGCCATTCCTGTGTTTGTTGACATTGACATCGATACCTACAATATAGATCCCGACAGGATTGAGGAAGCAATCACCGAGAAGACGAAGGCCATCATGCCGGTTCACATTTTCGGGATGCCTTCAGACATGAAACGGATCATGGAGATAGCTGAGAAACACGACCTTCTGGTCCTCGAGGACGCGTGTCAGGCACACGGTGCTGAGATCGATGGGAAGAAGATTGGGAGCTGGGGCCATGCGGCCGCGTTCTCTTTCTACGCCACGAAGAACATCATGACAGGTGAGGGCGGAATGATCACGACCGACGACGAAGAGCTCTACGACCGGATGCTGATGGTCAAGAACCATGGCCGCGGAAAGCAGGGAGGCTACAGTCATTTCAGGATCGGCTACAACAACCGGATGATGGACCTGATAGCGGCCATCGGTCTGGAGCAAATGAAACGCTTCTCTGAGATTGTGAAGACCCGCCACGCGACAGGGAAGATGTATGACAAGTTCTTCGCAGACTTCGAAGAGATAGTTCCTCAGAAGGAACCCTCAGGGTACAAGTCAGGTTACCATCTCTATGCACCGAAGTTGTACTCTGACAGACTGACCCGTGATGAGATGGTGGAGACCCTCCGGAAGGAAGGCGTCGGTTCGAGGGCGGTATATGCGCTACCATGTCACAAGCAGGACACTTACCTCACCATCCAGAACTGGAGGTGGGCGAAGTATGTCGACTACCCAGACTACTCAAAGGTAAGCCTGCCCAACGCCGAGGAGGTCGGAGCGCGACACTTCGACATTCCCGTGCATCCCAGTCTTACGGAAGAAGAAAAGGAGCACATACGTGAAGCCTTCAGGAAGATCTTGGCCTAGGCCATCAATCTTGTGAGGCAAGTCTGAGGTGACCACTCTGAGCGCATCTCTGGCCGAGTGTACACACGAAGAGATTATCAGTGGCCCTTGAGCCTGAGTGTTGAGTCTAGAACTGCCACTACGAGCGATGAGCCATGGGTTCCTACGATATGAGCAACAGCAAGAGGCGAGGACCCCGCTGGTCCGATGAGGAACTTACGTTCGACACCGGGAAGATGCCGCGAGAGGTGCTGGAACGGATGCTTGTTGTCTGTGGCAAGGTTGGGTCTGAGAAAGCTCGGTCTTACGAGGCGAAGGCCAAGGAACTCGGGTGCGACTTTGTGTCAGAGACCCGTGGGTCCTGGGTGTACACGCAGAAGACTCTACGCGAGATCTATGACCCTTCGCTACATCTTGGTGTCCTCCTCATTGGTGACAACAAGGAGCTGCCCGCCACCAGGATATCCCATCAGAAAGCATACGCCTTCACGGACTGGTTTCTTCAGGACATTGATGGGGACGGGATTCCTGATGCTCCGGTCGGGCGTGTGTTCGGGCCAAGGGATGTCGTGCTCTACCATATGGACCCTAACATCATAGACAGTGATGTTGCGATTGTGTTTGATAGCGAACCCGGACGGTCCAATCGGCACGTAGAAGCGTTGACAAGACTGGGCTTTAATGTCCAAGTTCTCAGACGATACAGGCTCGAGTACAACAAGATTCTCTCTGTGTGCGAGTTCATCCTCCAGTTCTCAGATGGCGTTCTCACGTCCCGCATTCATGGCACCCCCGACCGTTGGGCGACTCACAATGGGCTCATCCTCAGTCACAAACAGGTTTCAACGATTGACTTCGAGGGGTACCCCGTCATCTATTCAGAGGCATGCAACACAGCTCAAGAGGGTCCGCTACTCAAAGCATTCCTGAACAAGGGGGCAGTCTACATCGGTGCTACGTTGGACACTATGAACAATCTTGAGCCCTTCGATGATTGGCGTACCTGTCCCTATTGTGATGGTTGGAAGTTCGGCTTCTTGGACCTTCTCGATTCCCATGACACTGTAGGTCAGGTGAAGGTTGCAGTTGATCGCGAGCTGGCCACGAATCTCAATTCTGCGGTATTGACAGAGATCGACCAGATTCGGAAGGGCACATCTAATGATCTCTCGACTGAACACGCCGTTTCTGTAGTAGAATGGGTTCTCTATGGTAATCCCCTGCGTTGTTCTGTCCATGGACCTGATGCCGACTTTTCGCCAGGTCGCCTCATCGTGGACACCTAGCTGGAGATGTTGCTGCGTCTGGAGAGCCAGACACCAAGGACTCCACCCACAACACAGAACACCGCCATTATGATGACCGCGAGGACCAATATGGTCGGATCAGTGGTCCACCCTGTCAGAGACTCTGTCAGGGCGAAGAGTATACCGTATCCGATGACGGCGCTCAGAGCCGAACTCGATACTGCCTGATTCATCCTACGGAGTAGATACCCGATGATGATCCCTGTGGCCACCGGCGAGAAGATGGCCAGAACAACAAAGAGACCCAGGTTGAGCAAGACGCCTGCGAGGGTCATCAGCAGGTATCGTTTCTTATCAAGACCGGGATTCACAACTATCTCTGTCACAGCAGTTCGATTGAACCCGGCACGGGTCTCTGTTATAATAGTGATGCTTCCGCAACGAAGAAACTCATCTTGTGCATAGACTAAAATACAATTGTTACCATCCTAGGGCAGCCAGCTCAGAGGACTGAGTGGTGTGGAAGGTCGTATACATGACTGATGATAAGGAATCTTCAACTGACAAGGTGAAGAAGGCGTTGAGCTTCAAGATCCACGGACCCAAGAATCCTTTCAAGAGGAATCCGTTCAAGAAGAAGGACGAGTAGGGATATATCCCTCGAGTTTCCCTTGCACCATCCAAATCAGGGTAATGTGTCCACCAGCACATGTTGGTGGGCATGCCCCTTTCTATTTCGCTTCGAGATGATATCATGACCTTCAGAGTACGGTCTCCACCGGACTATGACCTGACAGCATCAGTCCATGCGTGGATATACTCTGACATCCACCCGGTCCCCGAACTCACAAGAGAGGGCCTCCTTGCACGTAGGATCCCTGTGGCCGGAGAGGATGTGGCTGTCGCTATTCGGCAGACCGGTCAGGGAGGTGACATCACTGTAGAGCACACCCCGACAAGGCAGTCAACGAAGGAGATGACGAAGGCAATCGTGAGGATTCTCGGATTGTCAGAAGACTTCTCCTGTGCCGTAAAGTCAATCAAGAGAGATCCACGGATTCGAGGAGTGGCCTCGGGTGTCAACCGCATTCTTCCGTACCAGTCCCCCACAGTGTTTGAAGCCCTGATCAAGACGGTGATTCAGCAGCAGGTCTCATATCGCGCCGCCAATGTTCTGACGCAAAGGCTCGTCACGCACCTTGAGGAGCCAGTCCACCTCAGTGGTCTGCAAGTGTATGGGTTTCCTCCTGCAGAGAAGATTGCAGCGCTGGGTCTTGACCAGTTGAGGTTTCTCGGTCTAGGTTTCAAGGCCGAGTATGTGCACTCGATATCTACAATGGTCAGTGAGGGTAACCTCGATACAGAGGCACTTCGGTCAATGGAGTTTGGGGAGGTTGAGGGTACACTGCGGCCAATACGCGGCATTGGCGACTGGACCATTGAGACGCTCTGCATCGCTGGACTTAGCAACTTCGACGTGTTTCCCCATGGTGATCTTGGAATCCAGAATCTGCTTGGAAGACTCTACAACAAGGGACTACGAATGACTGCTCGCGAGGTGGAATCTCTGGCACGGAAGTGGGATGATGGCTCAAGAGTCCTATATCTCCTCATGTGTGCTGACGTTCTCGGTCTGTTCCCCGCTGAGGGCCGTCTGAAAACGATTAAAAGGCCACTTCGGAAGTAGAGATATCAGTCGCAGGTGACGCTCCTTGGCCAAGACTGGTGAGAAGATGAAGAATGGCAAGGTTCGAAGGATATGGTCTATGCTCCTCAAGGAGCTGCGACTGATATCCAATGATAAGTTTGCTCTTCTTCTCGTGTTCGCTCTCCCGACCATGGTCATGGGGACTATGTGGATTGCCACCAATCAGAGTGCGATTGGGTCAAGGATCAGTGGAGAGAGTGGTAAGTCCCCGGACGCCTTATTCCTTGGAGTCGTGGACCAGGATCCAACCAACACCTTTCCAGAACAGGACTTGTCTGCCAATTTCACATGGTACCTGACAGAGAGCCCAGACTTCATAGTGATCACATACAATAACGAAACCGAGGCGCTCAATGCCCTGTACCAGGATACGATTGATGCCTATGCCATTCTCCCTTACGGTTTCGAGGGGAACATAACCGGAGACATACCCGCCTTTGTTCCTATCCACATCAGTAGCACAGAGTTCCAGAGTCAGGCCACTATGCTCTCTGCGTTCAGCAAGGTCGTTCAGGAGTTCAGGTACGACCACGGTTGGGTCAAGGGTGAGGTTGCAGCGAACATCATACGAGAGTTTGAGCCAGAGGGCGACTACACGGCAGCCACCTTCGGTGTGTTCATGATAGTCTTCAGTGTCTTTATTGCAGTGGCCGCTACTGCCGCTCAGGCAATTGTCGGTGACATCCCTCTCAATCGGATGCTCCTGACCCCTGCCACCAAGATGGAGGCAATCTTGGCCAAGGTGCTTGCATACTTCCTTGTTGGAGTGATTCAGGCCCAGTTCCTACTAATGCTCTGGATGGGCCTCTTCGGCATAGTGCCGAACACTGACTACCTCACGATGAACATCGTCTTGGCCCTGATGTCATTATCTGGTGCTGCCCTCGGAGTGCTCATCTCTACGCTAGTCACCACACGGCTTCAGGCGAACCAGTCGTTCCTCTTCCTCCTGTTCGGCTCAATCATAGTCGGAACTGGATTCATGGATGTCGGGATTATCGACGATTACTATCCCCTAAACCTTGGTCGTGTTATGATGATAGATACAGTCTTCAAGGGGATACCGCTCTCTGAGTTCACCCACGAGACTCGCCTCATCCTTGAGGTGTCTCTTGTCTTCATCCTCATGGCATGGTTCATCTTCTCAAGACGCAAGAGTCTAGCATGACACACGGCTCATCCGAGTCACAATGTCCATAAGTCTGGATGCATAATTGTCTGATACTCCAAACGGAGGTCGATATGGTTGTCTGTTGTCAAAATAATCGAGCTTATCGGAACAAGTCCCAATAGCTGGGAAGAGGCCTGTCAGAATGCACTTGCTGTGGCTGCCAAGTCTGTGCGAGGAATAGTCGGCATCGACGTTGATCATTTCACCTGCAAGGTTGAGAACAACAAAATTGTCGCCTACCGTGCAGATGTCAAGGTTGCCTTCAAGTACGAGAACTGATAACGCGAGGGAGCTGGCTCATTCAGCTCCTACAACTCTTTTTTCTGCGAAGCGGAGCTACACGAACATTGACGCCATGATGACAACAACGGCATTGTTCAGTCCGTGCGCGATTGTGGGGCCAATCATCGAGTACTTAGTCCGTTGAGCGAGGAATCCCAGAAAGACACCCAGCATGAACCTTGTGGCAAACCCAACGACATCGAGATGGATGGCTGCAAAGATGAAGCTCGTGATGATGATGGCCTTAATGCCAGCGTTCTTTCCCTTCCGTCTGAAGTACATCTCCATCCGTCTCTGAAGGAACCCTCTGAATATCAGCTCCTCGGTGAAACCTACGATGACAAACATCACAACGACCCATCCCACCAGTTCGTAGACATCGATGGCAGCGAATAGCTCTTCGTCACCAGTGACAGGGATTCTGAAGACATCTGAGATAAGCCATGAGATGAACAGATTTCCACCGAGCATGGCAACTCCTGTGACGATGCCAAGGGCCATATTCTTGAGGGATCTCATGTCCCTGATCCCGATGGCAGTCAGGGGCAGTCTATGTTTTCTCACGTAGTAGATGGGTGTCACGATGAAGCCCAGCTCTGCGAAGGAGAGAATCAGCATGGACCATGGCTTGAAGAGCCCTGGTGAGAACATGTCTATGAGCCCGACCGCGGCCATGGGGACGATCATCACCGTGGTAAGGACTACCGTAATGAGAAAGCCTCCAAATGTCAGAAACAGTACATTCAGTAGCCTGTCCCAGTCAACCTCCCTCTCAATGTATTGACCTGGAACAAAGACGCCTATGTCATATTCTTCGTCCATGGTCGGAATGTCAGGATCATCCAACACCAATCGAGTGAACCTCCCGTGAACCAGAATTGGAGATGAATTAAGCATTTGGTTCTCTTCAGTATGCCTTGCTAACTTCACGTAGTCTTTATGTATCCATGAATAAGGTATTCGCATGTCACGCAGTACAGTGTGACTCGGTCGTGATGATGGATGAGTGATGGTGAGCCAAGACCGTACAGAGGGTCAGCTATTCTGGTCATCACCATCATAGTCGTATCCGGTTTCATCATTGCGGGACGCGTTCCAAGACAGTACTCTACCTCTGACCTCAGAGTGCGAGTAGCCATCATCGACTCTGGAATCAACATAGACGCCCAACTGGAGTCCCGCGTGGTGGCGCAGAGGAGTTTCATCAATACGTCTCTGGGCTATCCTGAGACTGACAACTCCACTCTTGATAGTCAACCCAAGGGAACCCTGCATGGTACCCTCGTGGCCAAGATAGTGGCGGACAGAGCTCCCGACGCCGCCATAGTCAATGCGAGGGTCGTGGGACCTGATGACACTGCCACCATTCAGGGCATCGTTGCTGCGATTGAATGGGCAGTGCTTGACGAGAACTGCAGCGTGATCAATCTCAGTCTTGGTTTCAGTCCAATCTATGAGGGTGATGTTGTTGGCCAAACGATTGCCTGGGCTGTCAGTCGAGGGGTGACAGTGGTTGCAGCTGCGGGCAACGACGGACAAGATGGCATCAATACAAGTTCCATCGAGTCGCCTGCAATCTATCCGGAAGTCATAGCTGTGGCGGCGATCAACGAGTTGTACGCACCGTACTCATTCACTGCGAGAGGTCCTCTCAGAGACAGGACAGTGAAACCTGACATTGCGGCAAGTGGGTCCTACACCTATGGGGGGCGCACGGTTCTGGGGACTAGTTTCGCCGCTCCTGTTGTCTCAGGTGCAGCTGCTCTGATCATCGACTACTGTCTTGAACAGGGTTGGAAGTGGACACCCGGTATGATCAAGTCCCTGCTGATGGCCAGCGCCCAAGAGATTGATGTCGAGTCTTGGGAGATTGGAGTCGGTGTCCTTGATGTGGCCACCGCCGTTGTGTACCTTGACAATGCAAGGAAGGTGGATGGACTTCCCATGCTCGCGGCCCTGACCCCTCTGACAGGCCCCTTCTCATTCGAGCGGTGGTTCGTCAACCATACCTCCACCGTGACAGTGTCTGTCTTCTCCAGCAGCAACGTTACGTTCACTCTCTCCTACCGCGGTGACGCGGCCCAGTGGGTCTCGGGTCCTGAGACTGTCACACTTAACCAGACTGGATCCTTTGACATTGAGGTCTGTGTTGTGTCCTCGGAGTCAGTGGAGTCTCTGGAGGCCTCCGTCACGCTGTCGGCCCCTGACTACCTGAACATGAAGACAGAACTGGCCTTTGACGTGATCGTGCCCTTCAGAAAGGTGGCCTTCGACTTCAGCCACACTCCCTGGTCAATTGATTCGATATACGGTCAGTTTCGGGAGTTGTATCACCAGCTGACCAAGTTCGGTATCTTGGTGGAAGAACTGAACCGCCCCTCTGATATAGTCTACACCTCCCTGTTGCAGTATGACGCGGTGTTCGTTATGGACCCGGCAGCATGGGGCTATGTTCTGGAGAACTACACTTTCACGAAGATTTGTCCGCTCCCGTACACTCAGTTCGAGCTCAACGCTTACAGGGATTACTGGAATGCAGGTGGCTCACTGCTTCTGATTGGGATGAGCAACTCGAGCATCTATCAGACCGAGGCCAACCGGCTCTTCTCGATATTCAACCTGACTCTGAATGACGATCATGTTCCTCCCCTCACCATCACTGTCAACGGGATTCCCTCCACCGCTGAGATCATTGACATGGAAGATCATCCAGTCACAAGCTTCATCGACTCCTTCGACTACAATGGTTGTTCATTGAACTACTCGGGCGATGCCTTCGAACTGGCTCGCACTCAGGTGTTCTGGAAGGACGAGAATGACACGATTCACGCAAGGAATGTGACGGTCCTGGTGGGACTGGAAGGTGTGCACGGTGGCAGGCTCCTTGCGACAGGGAGCAACTTCTGGTTGGACAACTGGGCATTGAACAAGCTCTACCACTCTGACGACAATCTGAAGCTTGTCCTGCAGGCAGCCTACTGGCTCTTGAGAGTCCTATAGTAAGGGTGCAATCTTCTCTGTGGCGTTCTTCGCAGCGTAGACCAGAAGCCCTGTCTTCATCCCCTTTCCTGCAGCCAATACGAGGATTGCCTTCTCCCCCGCGCTCTTCATGATGACAAGGCCCTTCTCATTGGTCATCAGTATCTCTTCTAGAATACCCTGATCCATCCTCTCAGCGGCCAGGTCCGCCACACCGAGGATCGAAGCCGCCATCGCAGCAATCTCTGCCTCTTCGAGACCGTGAGGAACAGCCGAAGCGATCGGTAGCCCCTCCTTTGACAGAAGCATCCACGCCCGTATCCCTGCAGCGAGAGATGTAGCTTCCTCCATGATTTGTCGAAGCTTCCCCTGGAGTTCTTCAAAACCCGGGTCAAACATGGCGGCTACCCTTCTCTCTCTGAGCGCGTACATGACCTCTGTAATGCG
>Ga0164310_10002818_pt1 | contig 10066 bp, 10 predicted proteins | sample GuaBasSedimGuay1_FD_121795 | JGI IMG/M metagenome (GOLD analysis project Ga0164310, IMG submission 121795) | Subseafloor sediment microbial communities from Guaymas Basin, Gulf of California, Mexico - Guay1, Core 4569-9, 0-3 cm | ecosystem: Environmental > Aquatic > Marine > Hydrothermal vents... | reverse complement strand
TTTCGTTCCATCATAAGGACAGTATTTTATATCAGAAGTAAAACGGCGACCACACTTGGGACAATACTTTGTCTCCATTTTCTCAGCAACTATAGCTCCGGTAACTGCCCCCACAGCTGCTCCAATTCCGGCACCTTCAGCAGTATGTCCTGACTGATGTCCAATAATTGCTCCTATTGTGCCTCCGGCAACTGCTCCGGTAGCAGCTCCCCTCTGTACAGTAGTGCATCCACAGATTAAACCTAAAATAGCTATTAAACTTAAATAACGCATTCTCTCTCCTTTCTTTACTCAATTATACCCATTCTTTTTGGTGGCCACCAGATAAAAATTGCTTTACCAATAACATCTTTTTCATCAACAAAACCCCAGAAACGACTATCAAAACTGGAGATACTATTATCTCCTAAAACAAAGTATTTTCCTTGAGGCACCACTACATCAGTATATTCACCTTGAGTATAATAATAATGATTAGCAATATTGGGCTGGGCAACTAATTTTCCATTAACATAAACATTTCCATCTTTAATTACTACATGCTCTCCAGGAAGTCCAATTAACCTTTTAACATAAGCTTTTTTTCTATCACAGGGAGGAATAAACACAATAATCTCACCTCTTTTTGGTTTTCTTATTCCCGGAATCCGTAAATTAGTAAAAGGAATTTTAGGCCCATAAATTACTTTACTTACAAATATTTTATCACCAGGTTTAAGCGTAGGCACCATAGAATTTGTAGGAATTTTATAGATTTGAAAAAGGAATGTTCTTAAAAAAATAACTAATGATCCAGCAATAACAATTGCCTCTATCCACTCTCTTAAAGCTCCCGCTTTTTTCTTCATTTCTCCATCCTTAAAATTTCCAAAAATGCCTCACGAGGAACACTTACTTTGCCAATTTGCTTTAATTTCTTTTTTCCCTCTTTCTGTCTTTCCCATAATTTCCTTTTCCGTGTAATATCTCCTCCGTAACATTTTGCGGTAACATTTTTTCTTAAAGGAGGAATACGTGCAGAAGCAATAATCTTTGAGCCAATTGCTGCCTGAATATTTATTTCAAACATCTGACGAGGAATAATTTTTCTCAATTTCTCTACCACTTCTCTTGCTTTATAATAAGCTTTATCTTTATGTGTTAGAAAAGAAAAGGCTTCGGCTATCTTGCGATTAAAAAGTATATCTATTCTTACAATATCTGTTTTTCTATATCCAATAAACTCATAATCTAAAGAGCCAAATCCTCGTGTTGCTGATTTTATCTTATCATAAAAATCAACAATAATTTCTGAAAGAGGCAATTCAAATATAATACTGATTCTATCTTTTCCTAAATAATCCATTCTTATAAAAATTCCTCTTCTTGATTTTGCTAATTCACAAATTGTCTCCATATTTTCTAAAGGAGTTAAAATTGTTGCTTTAACAAAAGGTTCCCTGATTTCTTCTATAGAGTTTAAGGGCGGTAATTTATGGGGGCTTTCTACATCTATGATTTCACCATTTCTCATCTTTACTTTATATTTTACATTAGGAGAGGTAATAATCAAATTAAGGCCGAACTCTCGCTCTAAGCGTTCCTCAATTATCTCCATATGAAGTAATCCCAAAAAACCACATCTGAATCCATAACCTAAGGAACCTAAATTATCAGGCTCATAAGAAAAAGAAGGATTTTGAAGGTGTAATTTTTCTAAAGCTTGACGCAGAACCTCATAATCCTTAGGGAAATTAGGGAAAATTCCACAGAAAACCATAGGAGGAATTTTTTTATAATCTAAAAGAGAGTTTTTTTGAGAGCTATCCTTAGAGAAAACAGTATCAGGAACATCTATCTTGCGTGGATCTTTTATATGGCAACATATATAGCCTACCTCTCCACATATAAGTTTATCTTTTTTAACTGGATATGGAGAAAATACACCTACTTCCTCCACCGTAAAACTTTCCTTTGCTTCAAGAAGCGTAATCTCATCTCCTATTTTTATCTCTCCATCAAAGATACGTATAAAAAGAACCACCCCTCTATAAGTATCAAAAGTGGAATCAAAGATAAAAGCTTTCAAAGGACTATTTAAATCTCCTTTGGGAGGAGGAATTTCTTTAATTACTCTCTCAAGTAGCTTCTCTACTCCCTTTCCTTCTTTGGCAGAAATTAATGAAATCTCTTCTTCCTTAAATCCAAAAAATTCTTTTAATTGAGATATTGTTCTTTTAATATCTGCTTGAGGTAAATCAATTTTGTTAATTACCGGAATAATCTTCAAATTAGCCTCCAAAGCAAGATAAAAATTTCCTACAGTTTGGGCTTCAACTCCCTGTGTAGCATCAACAAGTAAAATCGCACCTTCAGAAGCTTTTAAGGATTTAGCTACCTCATAAGTAAAATCTACATGTCCTGGAGTATCAATAAGATTCAAGATATAATCTTTAAATTTTAATCTCACTGCTTTTGCCTTTATAGTTATACCTCTTTCTCTCTCCAGCTCCATACTATCTAAAAATTGCTCCCGCATTTTCCCTTTATCTACCGCATGAGTCATCTCAAGAATTCTATCGGCAAGGGTAGATTTTCCATGGTCAATATGGGCAATAATACAGAAATTTCTTATTTTTTCTTTATTTTCCATAAATAATCTTTATAATTTTTTCTATTACTTCTTCTAAAGAAAGATCTGTTGTATCTATATAAATAGCATCTTCTGCTCTTCTTAAAGGGCCTACTTTTCTTTCTAAATCTGCTTTATCTCTTCTTTTTAAATCCTTTTCTACTTCAGAAAAAGAAATATTTAATCCCTTTTCTTTTAATTCTTTAAAACGACGCTCAAGACGCACATAAAAATCAGCATCAAGGAAAAATTTAAACTGGGCATTAGGAAAAACTACGGTAGTGGTGTCTCGCCCTTCCACTACAAAATCCTTATCTTGAGCAATTCTTCTCTGCAATTCTACTAATACTTCTCTTACCCTGGGTTTTTCAGCTATCTTAGAAATATTTTTATCTATAACTGGCTGACGAATTTTATCTGTTATATCCTCACCATCAAGAAATACTTTACCTTGAGAAAAATCAAACTGGAAATTTAAACTTTTAGCTAAATTTTCTAAAGCATCCTCATCATCTAAATCTATTTTTTCTTTTAAAGCCTTAAAAGTTAAAGCACGATAAGTAGCTCCTGTATCTAAATAAAAAATATTCAATTTTTTTGCTAAGAGACGCGCTACTGTAGTTTTTCCGGCTCCGGCAGGACCATCAATAGCAATAATCATTTAAGCACTTTTTTATTTATTTTCTTAAGAAGCTTCTCTAAAGCTTTTCCATCTTTTTTTTCCAATATCTTTTTAAAATCCTCCAAGGTATTTATAAAATGCGTAAGAACTTTAATTATATTTTTCCGATTAGCAAAAAAAATTTCTTTCCATAAATAAATATTTGACTTAGCTATACGCGTTAAATCCTGAAAACTTCTTAAATTAAAAGAGAAAAAATTAGAAGGAACTGTCTTTACCAAGGAGAAAGAAATCAAATGAGGAAGATGAGACAGATACGCAAGAACTTTATCATGAAAGTCAGCAGACATAAAGATAACTCTCATTCCTAAAGCCTGCCACATTTTTTTTATCTTCTGCGTTGACCTCCTTTTAGGAGAAGAAGTAATCACACATATATTATTCTCATAAAGATTATCTTGAGCAAATTCTGCTCCGCTCTTCTCACTACCACATAGAGGATGACAGGCAACAAAATTATTCGCATATTTTAATTTTTTAGCTTCTCTCTCTATATTCTTCTTTGTACTCCCCAAATCAATCACTATTGTATTTTTTTTCAAAAAAGGATCAATTTTTAAAAGATATTCTTCTATTTTTTTTACAGGAAGTCCTAAAACTACTAAATCAACATCAACTACTTTTTTTAAATCCTTAAAAACCTCATCCACTATTTTAAGTCTTTTAAGCTTGTAAAAAGACTTGTCATTGCGAGCAAATCCTATAATTTGAGAGGAAGGAAATCTTTTTTTGTAAGCTAAAGAAAATGAGCCTCCCATAAATCCCACACCAATTATCCCCACTCTTTTAAACATCACAATTTTCTTCCTACTGATTGAGCAACAGCTTTGAGCTCCTGCATTAATGAAGAAAATTTTTCAGGAAGCAATTGTTGTGGTCCATCACTTAAAGCTTCCTCAGGATTGGGATGAACTTCAATTAAAAGTCCATCGCAACCACAGGCTACCGCTGCCTTGCTCAGAGGAGGAACCAATTTCCATTTACCAGTAGCATGTGAAGGGTCAACAATTATAGGAAGATGGGAAAGTTCTTTTACTAAAGGAACACAACTTAAATCTAAAGTATTGCGTGTTGCTTCCTCAAACGTGCGTATACCCCGCTCACATAAAATAACATTAAAATTTCCTCCCGATAAAATATATTCTGCACTCATCAAAAATTCCTTAATTGTTGCACTCATACCTCTTTTTAAAATCACAGGCTTCTGGGTTTGACCTACCTCCTTAAGGAGATTAAAATTCTGCATATTACGTGCACCGATCTGCAGAATATCTGCAAAACGGGCAACTAACTCTACATCGCGGGGATCCATAACTTCTGTAACTGTAGGAATATTTAATCTTAAAGAGACTTCTTTTAAAATCTTAAGTCCTTCCTCACCTAACCCCTGAAAACTATAAGGAGAAGTTCTTGGTTTAAATGCTCCGCCTCTTAATATCTTTGCTCCTGCCTCCTTAACCTTTTCTGCTACCTTAAGGAGTTGCTCTTCTGATTCAATAGAGCAGGGGCCAGCAATAACTATAATCTCATCTCCTCCAATCTCTATCCCTTCTCTTATTTTTATTACAGAATTTTCTTTTTTAAACTCTCGAGATACAAGTTTATAGGGAGCCAAAACCGGCATCACTTTCTCGACTCCTGGAAATGCTTCAAATGGTTGAATTCTTGCTTTATCTTCTGGACCAATAATTCCTACAATAGTTCTTTCTACACCGCGAGAAATCATAGGCTTAAGCCCTAACTTCTCAATTCTTTCCACAACATGTCTAATTTCTTCCTCAGTAGCTTCTTTTTTAAATACAATAATCATTGACTCTCCTTTCTCAAATAATTTTTTAACTCCTTTATAAACTTAACATTTTCCTTATGTAACCCTATAGTTACCCGAAAAAAATTCTTAAGTCCCCAGCTATTAAGAGGACGAATAATTATCCCTTTTTTAAGAAGATATTGATTTAATTTATTTACATCTTTTTTAAAATTGACCAAAATAAAATTAGTCACACTTTCTATAAACTCTAAATTCAATTTTTTCAATTCTTGATAAAGATACTCTTTCTCTTTTTTCATATATTGCCTAACTTTCTTAAGAAACTCCTCATTTTCTAAAGCCGCTAAAGCTGCCACTTGTGCGATTCTATTTACATTGAAAGGCTCTCTTACTTTATTTAAGATATCTGCGATTGAAGAAGAAGTAATCGCATATCCTATTCGCAAGCCTGCCAATCCATAGGCTTTAGAGAATGTGCGGGTAATTATTAAATTTTTTCTCTTTTTTAAAAAAGATAAACTTTTAGGAAAATCCTTTTTTTCTACAAATTCATAATAAGCCTCATCAAAAAATACTATAACTTCGGAGGGAACTTTTTCTAAAAATTCTTCTATCTCTTTATGAGAAAGATACGTTCCACAAGGATTATCTGGATTAGCAATGAAAATAATCTTTGTATTTTTGGTAATTGCTTCTGCTATTGCCTTTAAATCATAACGATAATTTTTAAAAGGAATGCGTAAAATTCGTGCATTTTGAATTTTTGCTTGTAATTCATAAATAAGAAATGTAGGAAATCCTACAATTACCTCATCGTTTTTTTCTCTTATAAAACTTCTTAATGCCAACACAACAATTTCATCAGAACCATTTCCAAAAACAAGCTGATTCTCTTTAACTTTAAGTCTTCTTGCCAATTTTTTTCTTAAATAGAAACAGCCCCCATCCGGATAACGATTAATATTTTTAAGTTCTCTTTTCACTGCTTCTTTTATATAAAAAGGAGTAAAGGGGATTTCATTGGAGGCAAGTTTATAGACATCTTTTAATCTAAATTCTCTTTTTACCTCCTCTATGGGTTTTCCCGGAATATATCCTTTTATCTTTTTTAAAGTCTTATCTATCTTTATCACTTTTAACTTTCCTTAGGATAAGAACCTAAAATTTTAACAAAGTTACATCTTTTCTCTAACTCTTTAAGACTTTTTTCAACATTTTTATCAAGTCGGTGTCCTTCAAAATCCACAAAAAAATAATACTCCCATGCTTTTCTTTTAGAGGGACGCGATTCAATCTTTGTTAAATTTATTCCATATTTTTTAAATGAATAAAGAGCATCATGCAAAGCTCCCACTTTATCCTTTACAGAAAAAAGAAGAGAGGTTTTATCCTTTCCTGAGGGAGGACTATCTTTTTTGGCAATTACTAAAAATCGGGTTAAATTAAAACTGGCATCTTGAATATTTTTAGCTAAAATTTTTAAGTGGTATAAAGAAGCCAAAATCCTACTCCCAATACATGCTCCATAAATATCTTCTTTTGCTTTTAAAGCTGCTGCTGCGGTAGAGACACAACTTACAAACTCTACATTTTTTAAATTTTTACTTAGCCAGTTCCGACATTGAGCAAATACCTGAGGATGAGAATATACTCTTTTTATTTTTTTTAGAGAAGAATTGCCCAATAAATCATGATGAATATCTAAAAGAATTTCTGAGCATATTTTAAGTTGAGAATCAAAAAACATATCCAGAGTATAATTTACTACTCCCTCAATGGAATTCTCAACAGGAACTACTCCGAAATCAGCATTATTTTTCTCTACACTTTCAAATACATCCTTTATACTTTCGCACTCATAATAATGCATCTTTTTACCAAATTTTTTAACTGCTGCTAAATGAGTAAATGTCCCTTGAGGTCCTAAATAAGCTACATATAAATTTGTATCTAAGGAACGGAAAACAGAAAATATCTCTTTAAATATTAACTCTATATCAGTTTCCTTTAAAATAGATGTGCCAGCTTTTTTTATTCTTTCCAAAATTTCCTTTTCTCTTTCTGGAGAAAAAATATCCAATTTCTTTTTTCTTTTTAATTCCGCTATTTTTTTTACGATTTCTGCTCTTTTTATAAGAAGTTTAAGAATTCTATCATCTATATTGTCAATCTGCTTACGTAAATCCTCAATTCGCATAAGAAAATAATTCTTTTGCCTCCTTAAGAGATTCTTTTGTTCCTATATCAATCCAAGTGCCTTCAAAAATATAACCATAAACCTTAGTCTTTTTTATCAACCACTGGATATAGTTTCCTATTACATCCAAATCTTTTTTTTCTTTAATATACTCATCAACAAATTTTAAACTCTCCTTAGGGAAAAAATAAATACAGGTAGCAATCATGTCAGAAAAAGCTTCTTTTGGCTTTTCTATTAACTCCTCAATTATTCCTTTTTTTACTTTAACTATTCCTAACTGAGTAATTTTTTTCTTATCATTTAACTGGTATAAACCTACAACTGGATAGGGACGCTTCTTTAAAGAAAATATAACAAAATTATTTAATTTCCAGTCAAAGATATTATCCGAGCCTATTATAAGCCAATCATCTCTCTTTTTGCCTATTCCAAACTTAATATCTCCTACTGCTCCCCGTCTTTTCTCTGCTGAAGTTGAACCATCATCTAAAACAACAATCTCTTTATTTGTTTTTTTACACCACTCTACAAATTTTTTATAAAATTTATGATTAGATACAAGCACTACTTCCTCTATTTTAATTTCTTTTTTTAACTCTTCAATCTTTTCTATAAGAATATCCATTATAGTTTTTTCACCTAAAGAAAGCAAAGCTTTTGGAATACGCAAAGTTAAAGGATATAAACGTGTTCCGTATCCAGCTGCCAGAATTAAAACTCTCATCGGGAAATAAAAATTTTATTATAATTATCTTTTAAAATCTCTTTAAGTTTTTCCTGTAAAAATTTTTCTATTTCCCGGGGAGTAGAAAAATTCAATACCAAAGAGGCAATTTTTTCTGCTTCCTGGAAAGTCACCTCTCTTATTACCTCTTTAACCTTAGGAATTGATGGAGGAGGCATACTAAATTCATCCAGTCCCATCCCTAAAAGTAAAAGAGTAAATAGAGGATCTCCAGCCATCTCTCCACACATTCCTACTTTAATTCCTTGGGCGTGAGCTGCTCTGATGACATTTCTTATTAACTTTAATACTGCCGGATGCGCAGGTTCATAAAGATAGGCAACTTTCTCATCAGCTCTGTCAACCGCTAAAGCATATTGAATCAAATCATTCGTTCCAATGCTGAAAAAATCACACTCTTTAGCCAGAATTTCTGCAGTTAAAGCTGCTGAAGGCACCTCAATCATTACCCCTACAGGAATTTTTTCATCAAATCTTTTTCTTTCTCTTCTCAATTCCTCTTTACATTCTCTCAAAATTTTTTTTGCCTCCTTAAGTTCCTCAACTCCTGAAATCATGGGAAACATAATTTTTACATTTCCTTCTCGCGATGCACGCAGAATTGCTTTAAGTTGTGTCTTAAAAATATGAGGATTAGCTAAACAAAATCTTATTGCTCGCCAACCTAAAAAAGGAGTAAATTCACGAGGGACTTCCGGTTTGGATAAAAACTTATCTCCTCCAATATCAATAGTGCGAATAATCACTGAATGTGGTTTGGCTCTTCTTGCAACATTAATATATGCTTTATACTGCTCATCTTCAGAAGGTAATTTTTTTCTTCCTAAAAATATATATTCTGTGCGATAAAGACCTATACCTTCTGCTCCATAAAAAGATATAGAATCTAACTCTTCAGGAAGCTCTATATTCGCAGAAAGTATAACTTTTCTCCCATCTTTAGTTTGAGAGGAAGCTGTTTTGGGAATGTGAAAAAAAATCCTTTTGCTTGCTGATAGTTTCTTTTCATACTCTTCTATTTTTTTTGCCGTAGGATTTACATAAACTATACCTTCACTTCCATCAACAATTAATGTTTCTCCTCCTTTTATTTTTTCTGTAGCAATCTCTGTCCCTACTACTGCAGGAATCTCCAAACTCCTTGCAATTATTGCTGTATGTGAGGTTCTTCCTCCCACATCGGTGACAAATCCTAATATATTAGATTTTGGAAGAAGTGCGGTATCAGAAGGAGAAAGGTCATGAGCAACAATGATTGCTTTCTCTTTAAACCCCTCCAAAGACAAAAAATCCTTCTTTAATAGTTTCCTCAAAACTCTTTTTGCCACATCTTCAATATCTGAAGCTCTTTCTTTTAAATATTCATCATCCAATCCTTTTAAAACTTGTGTATATTTTTTAATACTTTGATAAAAAGCAAACTCCACATTTACCCGATGCGATTTAATCTGATTAATAACCTCCTCAATGAGCATTCTGTCTTCTAAAACTAACATATGTGCTTCAAATATTTTTGCCTCCTCATACCCTAAAGATTCACTTATTTTTTTCTGCAAATTAATTATCTCTTTACGTGTCTGAATAAGTGCCTCCTCCAACCGATAAATCTCACGAGAAATATCCTCATAATTTATTCTCTTTCTGGGAATAAGTAATTCTTCTTTACTAAAATAGAAAGCTTTCCCTTTTGCAATTCCTGCTGATGCACCAATTCCTTTTATCTTAAGCATCCTTTTCTAAAAAATTTTTCAGTTGAGAAAATGCCTCTTTTGCATCTTCTCCTTCTATAATCAATTTTACTTTTGCTCCTTTATTTATCCCCAAACTTAATACAGCAATTATTGATTTACCATCCACAATCCTTCCATCTTTCTCAAGCTTTACAGAGGAATCAAACCCCTGTGCAATTTGAACAAATAAAGCTGCTGGACGTGCATGCAAACCTTGTGGATTATTTACAACTACTTCTTTCTCAATCCTCTCCATCCTTTTTTGTAATTATTATAAAATTCAATAATACAACGCGCAGTTTTGTAAGGGTCATGTCTTAAGTAATT
>Ga0164310_10002817_pt1 | contig 10068 bp, 14 predicted proteins | sample GuaBasSedimGuay1_FD_121795 | JGI IMG/M metagenome (GOLD analysis project Ga0164310, IMG submission 121795) | Subseafloor sediment microbial communities from Guaymas Basin, Gulf of California, Mexico - Guay1, Core 4569-9, 0-3 cm | ecosystem: Environmental > Aquatic > Marine > Hydrothermal vents... | reverse complement strand
TCTGCCAGACACCTATGCTGAGCCACTAATCGAGCTATCGGTGAATGGGCTTAAGAATTTGGGCGATGACACTCTGGAAAACGTTAATTATGTTTCTGAGCTTTTCTGTGGGCGTGTAGCCAAACCCTTAATGGAGGCTCGGCATGGCGGGTAGACCAGCCATCATAGCTCATCGTGGAGCCTCTTCTGAAGCCACAGAAAACACCCTCCTAGCGATAAGGCGTGCCCTAGAAATCGGAGCCGACGGAATAGAGGTGGACGTGAGGCTATCCGCAGACAAGCAACCAATCCTCATGCACGACGAGAGAGTAGACAGGACAACGGACGGACACGGCTTCGTCTCCGAAATGACGCTTACCGAGCTTAAAAAGCTGAATACCCCAGAAGGTGAGGGAATTCCAACCCTAGACGAGGCCCTGGAGCTTGTTGATGGGAGATGCCTGCTCGTTGTAGAGTTGAAGACTCCTGAGGCTGTGGAGCCTTCTCTTCGTGTCGTTGAGCGCCATAATGCCCTCTCTTGGGTTGTTTTTAGCTCCTTCTACCACAGGGCACTTCTTAGGCTGTCGAAGCTAAATTCGGATGTGAGGACTGGCGTAATTGTTGCTTCTCAGCCAGTATCCCCAGCGAAGCTCGCCCTAGACGCTAAGGCAAGCATCATTTTTCAAAAACACACCTACTTAGACGAGCATGTTGTTGGGGAGGTTCATGGGCAGGGTTTAGGTGTGTATGCGTGGACTGTGGATGATGTGGAGACTGCTCTTCGCCTCGCCTCTATTGGGGTAGACGGCATAGTAACTAATAGGCCTCGCCTGCTGTTGGGTGCTTTTGTTTAGGGGGTGGGTGGCCCTTTTAAGCCGCCGCCACTAATAGGTTTGCAGGGGTTTGCCTTGTCCATAGAATCAGCTCCGGAGAGGGGAAAGGTCTCCATACTCTGGTTTAACGATTATGCAGGGCTTTCCATAAGAACCCCGAATTACAGCTTGGTTGTAGACCCTGTGGATGTGGATGCTGGAGCCTTCACGCAGGTAGACGCATTACTCATAACCCACGAGCACTACGACCACCTAGACGCATCATTAGTGGGCGAAATTCAAGCTAGGACTGGCTGTCTGGTCGCCGCAGACCCGACCTCCCACAGGATGCTCAGCGGGGTAATCCCATCCAATAAGCTAGTTCGTGTCGAGCCCGGCATGGATTTCGAGGTTGGGGATGTGCGTGTCCACGTTGAGAGGAGCCATCACCCCCCAGCCTCCACCCCAGTCGTCTACCTAATAACTACGGAGGATGGGGTCTGCGTATTCCATACTTCCGACAGCCTACCCTACGAGGGTATGAGGCAGATAGGAGAGCGCTTCAAGCCGGACATCGCCTTCTGCACTGTCGGCATAGCTCCGGGGACTTCTCCGAAGACTGGTGTGGAGATTGTGAAGCTTGTGAGGCCGAAGGTAGCCATACCCTACCACACGATGGGAACCTCCGCACTGAGGAGCTTCGCAGACCTTCTGGCGAGGGAGGCGCCGGAGATAAGGTGTCTGGTGATTGAGAGAAACAAAGTCTACACCCTTCCCTGAGAGGTTGAGGCTTTGAGCCTAGAAGATGTCGAGTTTGAGGTTTGTAGAATCCTCAGCAGGATAGGCGCCATAAAGTTTGGAACCTTCAGGCTGACGAGTGGAAAGCTCAGCCCCTACTACATAGACCTACGCATAGTCCCAAGCTTCCCAGACGTTTTCCGTCAGGTCTGCCAGCTCTACGTAGACTTCATTAGGAAGCGGCTAGGCAAAGACTCCTTCGACCGTGTGGCTGGCATACCAACCGCAGGCATCCCCTTCGCATCTGTAATCGCCTACAACATCGAAAAGCCCTTCCTCTACGTGAGAAAAAATGTTAAGCGGCATGGAAGGGAGAGAAGAATCGAGGGAGTTCTAGCCCCGGGAGACAGAGTTCTCCTCATAGACGACCTGATAACCACCGGTAGTTCCCTAAAGAGGGCGGCTGACGCAATTAGGGCTGAGGGAGGGGTCGTTCAGGACGCAGTCGTTCTGTTGGATAGGGAGGAGGGCGGAGCCGAGGCCCTAGCCAAACACGGGATAAGGCTCCACAGCATCCTCAAAGTAAGTTCGGTGGCCCGACGCCTACACGAGCTAGGAGTAATAACCGAAGAACAGCTGAAAACAATACTTAGCCAGATGGAAAAGTAGGAATAGCAGGCTTTTTCATGCCAGCTATGAGGCTCGTCGTCGCCATAACCGGTGCTAGTGGAGCAATTTATGGTAGACGCCTACTCGAGGTGCTCCGTGAGCTAGGAATTGAGACGCATCTCATCATTAGCAGGGCTGGGGAAAAGGTCGTAAGGCTGGAGCTAGGCGTAGACCCGAAGGAGCTTAAGCGTCTGGCTGACAGGGTCTACGAGCCTGAGGATTTGGATGCACCCATTTCTAGCGGTTCCTACCCTGTGGACGGCGTGGTGATTGCCCCCTGTAGCATGAGGACTTTAGCCGCCATAGCTCATGGATTGGCGTCGAACCTAATTCTCAGGGCGGCTGACGTTGCGATAAAAGAGCATAGGCCCCTCATCCTCGTGCCGAGAGAGACGCCGCTAAGCCCCATACACCTGAGGAACATGCTGGTTCTCGCTGAGCTGGGAGTGAGGATTATTCCAGCCTGCCCAGCCTTCTACCACCAACCGAAAACAATCTCCGACTTGGTAGACTTCGTCGTCGGCCGCGTCTTGGACGCTCTTGGGATTAGACACGAGCTTTTCAGGAGATATGGAGAGCCTAGCCCATAAAGTGTCGCTGAACAAACCTCGTGAAGCCTGCGTTCCCGACGAGGGCGCCTATGTAGACGGACATGAGAACCATCTCTATCCAGGCCTTGATTAGGATTGGGACGAGGAAGGCTATGAGGAAACCCGCTATGGCTGGAAGGAAAACAGCCACCAAGACCTTGAAGAAGAATATCGTGTAGAGGCATTCTGGCACATAACCAACCAAAGTAGCCAAAACAGCCTTCAGAGAGGAGCCTTCCCCACTAACCCCAAGCCTCTTTGCGATAAGACCGACAGAAAAGCCAGTTATTGCTTTTCCTATGGGTAGACCGAAGAGGCCTAGCAGGCCGAGGCTATCCATAAACCCATAGTAGATTCCCGGCCCCACACCAACCACCAGCCCAGTTAAGAGGCCTAGTATGGGCCCGCCGTAGACTGCGGCGACCAACGTTCCCATGTGCGACAGGTCTAGGGCGACTTGGCTTCCCCAGCGCATCATCGACTGTGATAGGATGAAGAGGGCGTTTCCTAATGCGCCCATAGAAGCTATCAAGGCTAGGGATTTCGTTTTTACTGACATTGTGGGTGCACCAGCCCTCCAGAAGTGAGACAATTATTTAAAGATACCTACTCAAAATCGAGTAATAGACTTCAGCACAACCCTCGCCAGCCGTATCCTGTCGGCCGGCGTCTTCATGAGCGTGTCGGCAATAATCACCTCGATGCCTAGCGCCTCAATCCTGTCCCTTAGAGCCTCATCCCGCACATCCAAAACAAACTTATCCAAGAAATCTGCATAGAGCTTCGCAACGCCATAAGCTGAAGGCTCCACGCCTAGACCCTCCATGAGCCTATCAGCTGGCCCCTTCACGGGTTTAGAGCCGACGAAGGGGCTGACAGCTATCTTCTCGGCTTCACACTCCACAAGAGTCCTTCTAACACCCTTCAAAGCAAGAATCGGCCCTATACTCACAATCGGGTTGCTCGGACACAGAACAACAGCCTCAGCACCCCTCAACGCCTCAAGAACGCCCGGGGCTGGGCTAGCATCCCTTATGCCACGATAGACTACCCCCAGAACACGGTCTCTAAATCTTCTCTTCACGTAGTATTCTTGGAAGTGCATCTCCCCGACATCTGTGATTATCCAAGTTTCCACCCTGTCATTCGTCATTGGAATTATCTTCGGTTCGACCCCGAGCATTTTTCTGATTTTTTCCGTTGCTACGCTGAGGGGTGTTCCCTGTTTTAGGAGCATTGTTCTGTAGATGTGTGTTGCTAGGTCTTTGTCTCCGAGCCTAAACCAAGTTTCGCACCCGTAGCGTCCGAGCATTTCTAGGCAGTGGAAGGTATCCCCCCTTATGCCCCACCCACGCCTCTCCTCTATCAGGCCAGCTAGCATGTATATGACTGTGTCTACGTCTGGCGATATGTGCAGTCCATGCATTTCTATGTCGTCTCCAGTGTTTACGATGATTGTGAGCTTCTCGGGCGGAACCAGTTTAGCTAGCCCGTATAGTAGGCGTGATGCACCCACACCCCCAGCTAATGCAACAAGCATGGAATGGGCACCACTCGTCCCCTTATCGACGGCACGCTTAAAGGAGTGTGTCCAAATAACACTTAAACGGTATGCCCCTGCACGTTGATAAGCGTGGCCTCAGAGCCTTAGGGATTGCAGAAAGCTTCCAAAAGGACAAGGAAAAGTCCATATTAGCAGGAGTCGTGATGAGAGCAGACCTAGTGGTAGACGGGTTCGGCTTTGCATACACAACAGTAGGGGGGATGGACGCAACACAAAGCATAATACAGCTCTACAAAAGCCTAAACAGGCAAGACATAAACCTCCTACTCCTAAACGGATGCGTCATAAGCTGGTACAACGTGGTAGACCTAAACAAGCTTCACAAAAGCCTAAACCTACCACTAATATGCGTCACCTACGAGGAGTCTGAGGGGCTAGAAAAATACTTCAGGGAGTATTTCCCCCACGACTGGGAGGAAAGAGTCGAAGTCTACCATAGAAATGGGGAGCGTGTTCCCATCCAACTTAGCACAGGACACAAAATTTTTGTGCGTTTTCTCGGAATGGAGCTGGACGAGGCGGAGACGATACTAAATAGGTTTACTTTGCATGGTTCCGTCCCCGAGCCTTTAAGAGTGGCACGTCTACTGGCTAGGGCTGTTTTGAGGAGCAGGCTTCTCCAACTTTAGTGGCTCACGCTGACCCCTCAGCTGGATTCGTCCGTATGCTCCTCGTTCTTCACCTCTATGATCATGCCACAGCTCCGGCACCTGTAGAAAAGAGCACGGAAATCTAAGGAGAACCCGATAAACTCGTAGGGGCTAATACGTCTACCGCAATTGGTGCAAAGGAGGCGGGGTTTCTTTCTCCTTGCCATAGCCTCCACCTTTCAAGGGATGTGGGAGTGCCGCACAGCTCAAGGGTTAGACCTAAAAGTTTTAATATTAAGGTTTTTTATCATGATGATTAAAATATATATAGGCGATAACATAAGCCTTTTATGCTTTCGCATCAACGTGCGCACACAAATAAAAACTACTTAGAGCGACTTTTCATCTGGCATGTTTTAATTTACTATTTCTTCAAGTGTCTTAAAGCTGCCTTCACGAGCGTCTGGGCTATGTTTACTCCTGAGGCCTCCTGAACTCCCTGCCAGTGGGGGGAGGCGTTCACCTCTAGGAGGAGTGGAGCCTCATCCACTTCGAGAAGGTCTACGCCTGCATAGAAGAGGTTTAGCTTCTCGACAGCCCTAATCGCCAACTCCCTTAACTCTCCCTCAGCTCTGAACGGCTTCACCCATCCACCCTGAGAGACGTTCGCCCTCCATTCTCCAGCCCTCGGAACACGCTCCATAGCCGCTGCAACCTCACCATCTATGACGAATATACGCAGGTCTCTCCTCTTCTCCACATACCTCTGGACGTGAATTGGAATTCCAAGCTCTTCCAGCCTGTGGTAAAGCGTGTAGGCCTCGTCTACATTCCTGAAGAGCTGGGAGCCGAAGCCCATAGAGCCTAGAAGAGGCTTATAGACCTGCCTTCCCAAGTCTTGGCACATCCTGTACGCCCAGTTTGCGGACTCAGTCAGGTAGGTGTCTGGGGCTGGGAAGCCTTCTAAGGTGAGTCTGCAAAGGCTTAAAAACTTGTTCTTGGCTAGGAGCATCTCTAAGGCTCCATTAACCATGAAGGTTCCGCAGGACTTCATACACTCAAGCACGCCGACACGACACAGAACCTGCTCGAGGCTTCCAGTCCCTAGGGAGCGGAGAAAGCATAGGTCTACGTCGGTCAGCTCCCTGCTTCCATGCCAGATGTTGGCCTTGCCTCCTCTGATTGCGGACGAAAGGTTTGACGCCCTCGCCAACATTGGTTTGCCGATAAGCTCTCTGCACGCCAGATAGAGCTGTCTATCATTTATGTCCAGTCCACGTCCATAAACAATCAAGCATTTCACAGCTTGCACCATTAATTAATTCGGGTAGGCGTGGGAATAAAGGATTTAGGACTGCTCCTCAATCTTCTTTTTTCGGCCATGTCGCTGGTAGGCTACGTGGTCAGCTACAGGATTGGCCCGAAAAGCCAGAGGCCAAAGGAGTGCATCTTGAAATTCCCGGGGATAGACTCGGACAGCGAGGCGGCTAGGCTGATTGGGCGTAAGGTTGCTTGGCCCGTAGGTAGACGGAAGATAAGGGGAAAAATAGTGGATGTTCACGGCAAGCGGGGCTACGTGAGGGCGAGATTCAGGAGGGGCCTACCGGGACATGCGCTGGGAACGCCGATAGAAATCATAGGCTAGGCGGCTAGCTCCTCAACCTTCTTTACGGCACGCTTAGGAGGCTCCAGCCCCTCAAGCCAAACGGCGCCAAGCGTCTCTAGGTCGCCAGACATAATTCTAGCCAAAGCACCACCCAGACATTATTCATCCAAATTTTCTGGGCTTTCTCGATAGGCACCTCAATCACCCGCTACATTTTTCCCTAACATTGCAGAAACACGCATAAATTTTTGTTTCATCGGAAAACTTCATAAAAAAGTGGATGTTTTAGTAATGGCCCTAGCTATTCGTATTCTATGAGGCCCTTCTCTTCTAAGGTTTGGTGCAATTTCTGTATGGCGTCGTAGACCTCGTCCTCGCTCTTCCCACCAGTGCAAACGAGTTTCCCACTTGCGAAGAGGAGAATGACTACCTTTGGGTTTTCCATCCTGTATATCAGGCCTGGGAACTGCTCAGGCTCATACATTGTCCTCTTCAGCTCGTAGGCAGCCCTCTCTAGGTCTATTCTGCCCCCGAGGATGGCTGAAGCCACAATATTCTGAATCTTTATGGCAGGCTTCCCCACGATGATTATTCCGGCGTCCTTAAGCGACTTAACAACCTTCATTATAGCCCTTCTAGCCTCCTTCTCACTCTTAGCACCAGTGCAAACCATCTTCCCAGAATTGAAAATCAAAGTAGCGGTCTTAGGACGCTTCAGCCTAAAAACAAGCCCCGGAAACTGCTCAGGCCTATACTCCACATTCCTGAAGGCACTCGCTACAGCATTAAGGTCCACCTCCTGATTTAGGGTCGCTGATGCTACTACGTTCTCTATTTTTATCACTGGCTTTGATTTGGAAGGGAACTCCAACACCCCCAGCCTAATTTAAATTTATTATATGCGTATACCTTTAAATATTTATAGACGATTTACCAAACGCCTAGAGAACGGCGTCCGTTGTGAGGATTCAGAAGTTGATTTTAGAAGCTTATGTTTAGTTTCTGAAGTAAGAAGGCAAATAAATTGTGGGATTTGAAGACTTTTATGCTGAAATCTCTTCAAGCGTCTTTCTTCGTGTTTCCACGCCCAGCGTGATTACCGCGGCTGCAGCTACTATGTGTATGAGGGCGAAGACTAGGAAGGTCAGGTTTATTCCTGCGATACTCAGCAAATAGCCTGTGATTGTCGGCGTTAGGATTCCGCCTATCCTACCTATGCTCGCCGCAGAGCCGAAGCCTGTTCCACGCATCCTCGTCGGGTATAGCTCAGGCGTGTAGGTGTAGAGGCCCGCCCAGGCGCCAAGGTTAAAGAAGGAAACCATACAGCTCCAGAGAAACATCTGACCCCTACTTGAGACAGCGAGAAGCCCGCAGCCAACCCCAGCCATGAATAGGTAGGCGGATAGAACAGGCTTTCGTCCAACAACGTCTAGGAGGAAGGTCGCCGTGTAGTAGCCCGGTATCTGGAGCAGGGTTATTAGGAGCACCCTGTAGAGTGCTCCGGCAGGCCCCTTCAGTTCTGCGTAGATTGTGGGTAGCCATGCGAAGATTCCGTAGTATGTGTAGACTAGGCTGAACCAGAGTATCCAGAGGAGCAGGGTTCTGCGCCAATAGGCCCTAGACCAGAGCTCCAATATTCTAGGCTTTTCAGCCTTCCCCCCGTCCGTTATCAGGCCCCGTCTACGTAGTATCTCTAAGGCCTCATCACGCCTGCCCTTCGACTCTAAATACCTGATGGATTCTGGGAGCACCAGCAGAATCGCTGGTATGAGCAGTAGCGGAATGAAGGCTACTGAGTAGGCGGTTCTCCACCCATAGTTTATCAGCAGGTATGGGAACAGCACGGCCAGCAGCGCTCCGTAGGCCCAAGATGACTCAACAAGCCCCAGAAACTTCCCCCTATGCTTGGCTGGCACGTACTCAGCCACGTAGACGCCGGGCTGCGGGAGCGCCCCGCCCAAACCGACGCCCGCCAAGAAACGCAGAAAAGCCATCGACTGGGCGTCCCATGCGAGCCCACATAGGCCCGTGCAGACCGACATCAAAGCCACAGTCAGGATGAGGGTTGCCCGTCTACCAATCGTGTCGGCTAGGATTCCGCACGAGAGCGCCCCGAAGAACATGCCGAGAAGCCCAGAGCTTATGAGTAGGCCAGCCTCAACCTTCCCCAACCCCCACTCACTTATGATTGCTGGAAGCGTCGCACCGATGAGCATCGTATTCATCGCCGTGAGGGCGTAGACCAAACATCCAATGAGGAGAAGCAGGTAATGAAAGCGGCTCAGCGGCGCAGACTCTAACAACTTAGAAGGCTCTTTAGACACCACAACCCCCCAAAAATAAACAAATTTTCATGGTTTAAAAATTGGGGTTGCAGCACGCCACGAGGCTCCCACTAACTAAGCGGCGTGCCGCACCTCTTGCAAAACTTGTCTCCAGGAGAAACCCTGAAGCCGCAGTTGGGGCAGAAGTTTATCGTCTGGGTGGGAGGGGGTTGTTGTGTCGCTGTCTGCGGCTGCCCGGCTGAGGAGTATTTGGCGGCGACCACACGGCGCCTTATCTTATCAGCCCATTCCTCGGATAGGTATTTGGGCTTCAGCTTCCCGACGTAGGGCGCAAAGATTATCGTCCTCTCCCCGCCCCTCTCGTCTACGAAGGTCAAATCTATGCACTTAGTCCTCAGCAGGCCCCTCTTACTGATATTAACGCTCACAACGTTCTTGAAGGGAATCAGCATGGCCTTTCCACGCATGAAGTGGCTCATGGCACCAAAAGCAAAACGCTTTAGGATGCCTGCAGGCAACGTAACAACGAGGCCCTTATTAGTTATGTCTACGTCCCCAGTTCCGAAGCCTCCAGCTCCAAGCCAAAATCCAGCTTTTACCAACTAAACCAGCTCTTCATAGAAACTAGCTTAAACCCCCATAAATACATTTCCAACGGAAGCACCTACCTCTCCTTAGACTTTTCTCTTCTGTGGAAGAGGGGATGAACCTTCACAACCTTCTCCTCAACCTTCGGTGGCAACATATCTTAAAAATTTAAAAGTTAGGATAGCCTAAATTTATTAGGCGAGCCGCTTTGAGCACCGGCCTCTCAAAGAGGGCGGAGGACTACCTGAGAGCCATATACGAGGTTATCGAACAAAAAGGATTTGCCCGCATTAAGGACATTGCAGGGAAATTGGATGTAAAGCCATCAACTGCTGTTGAGATGGTTAAGAAACTTCGTGATAAAGGTTTCATCCACTATGAAAGGTACGGCGGCATCACTCTTACGCCACGAGGAAGAGAGTTAGCTGAAGCAATCAAAGAAAGGCACGACATGTTTAAGAAGTTCTTAGAGATTATTTTAGTACCTGAAGACATCGCATTAAAGGATTCCCACATCCTTGAGCACCAACTAGACCCAAAGACAATACTTCAGTTTACAAGGTTTGTTAGATTTATTACGGAAGCCCCTGAACGCCCAAAGTTCATAAGAAGGTGGATTGAACAATTTAAGGAGTACTGCAGAAGGG
>Ga0164310_10002816_pt1 | contig 10068 bp, 8 predicted proteins | sample GuaBasSedimGuay1_FD_121795 | JGI IMG/M metagenome (GOLD analysis project Ga0164310, IMG submission 121795) | Subseafloor sediment microbial communities from Guaymas Basin, Gulf of California, Mexico - Guay1, Core 4569-9, 0-3 cm | ecosystem: Environmental > Aquatic > Marine > Hydrothermal vents >... | reverse complement strand
GCCTATGATGGAACAGGCTTGAGAATCGATTTTGATTCGAAAACAACATTCAGTTCTCCCTTTGCACAAAGGCAATAATGAAAGTCAATACGCATCTTTACGGCAAAGAACAAGAAAGCAGCCGGGCCTTGCTCTGTCAAGAGATAAGAGGCTATGATTCAATATCTAAGGTCCTGCTTGCAGACATCCGTCCAATATGTTATTCTTGTTCATCAAGAGTGAACATAATCTGAGCGAGGAATAGTATGCCCGCCAAGAAGAAAACTGCCACAAAAGCCCGCGCCACACAGAAACGCAAGAAGATTACCGCCGAGGACCTGTTCCGTCTTCGCCTGGCGACCGGCCTTGCGATGTCTCCGGATGAACGGAAAATCGCGTATTCGGTCGAGTGGATGGACAAGAAAGAGAACAAGTACTTTACTAATATTCATATGCTCGATATTGCCACGAGCGAATCCAGGCAATTCACACACGGCAATCACAGCGATGGGCAGCCCGTCTGGTCACACGACGGTGAGCAGTTGGCTTTTGTGTCAAAGCGTGAAAAGAAGACCGGCGTTTACATTATGCCCTCAGGCGGTGGCGCCGAGTGTTGCCTGCTGGAGATTGAGGGTTCTATCGACGGTTTGCAGTGGACTCCGGATGACACCGACCTAGTGTTTGATCTTCAGTATGCGGACTCGCATTTCATCGAGGACAAGAAGAAGCAGAAAGAGCCGCCTGTTTATCGCCACATCACCCGGCTCTGGCACCGGCTGGACGGCATGGGGTACACGCCAAAAACGCCGGTTCAGGTGTTTGCGCTCGATGTTGAGACCGCCAAATTGCGCCAGATTACAAAGGGAAAGCGGGATAACTACAATGGTTCAATCTCACCTGACGGCAAGTGGGTAGCGTTTGTCTCCAATCGTTCGCGCAAACCGGACCTTGATTTTCTGCGCCTGGACCTATTCGTCGTGCCGTTTGCGGGTGGTAAGGAACGCCGTGTGCCTACTCCTGCCGGACCAGTCTGGGCACCGCGTTTTTCTCCAGATTCAAAGAAGATAGCCTACCTGGGTCATGACGACCCAAACGCCGGTTGGGGAGGTGTCAATCTCCACATCTGGACTGTCGGTCTGAACGGTCGCCCGGCGGCAAAAGATATCATGCCGAAATTCGACCGTCAGGCAATGGATGAATCTATCAGTGACACGTCAGATTTCCACGGCGTCGGTGCGCTGGAATGGTCAGCCGATGGCCGCAGAGTGTTCTTTCTCTGTTCCGATACCGGTGCCACCAAACTATATGCGGCTCGCGCTGCCGGTGGCAAGCCTACTTGCATATACGACGGCAAGTGCCATATCAAGGCGTTCTCTGTTAATGGGAAAACTCGCACGGTTGGATTAGGCTACTCAGACCTGAAGAACCCGGGTGATATTATCACCTGTCCGACAACATCCGGTGGCGAGAAACATGCCGTTAGGCACACCGACCTCAATAGGTTTTTGCGCACGGACGTGGAGCTTGGGCGTACACGCGAAGTGTGGTTCAAGTCGTTTGACGGTACGGATATCCAGGGTTGGCTGGTAACACCGCCAGGTTTCCGTCCGGCAAAAAAGTATCCGGCTATCCTGGAGATTCATGGTGGTCCGATGGCACAGTATGCGTTCACATTCTTCCATGAGATGCAATATCTGGCTGCGAAAGGGTATGTGGTTTTTTATACAAATCCTCGTGGCGGGGCCGGAAGGGGAGAGACATGGGCAAGTGCTATCTCCGACGGCTGGGGAGATCTTGACTACAAGGATTGCATGGCGGCTGCGGACTGGCTGGAGAAACAGAAGTTTGTCAACTCCAAACGGATTGGTGTTACGGGCGGTTCCTATGGTGGCTACATGACGAACTGGATGATTGGTCATACCAATCGATTCCGGGCGGCAGTGACTCAAAGATCAGTGGTGAATCTGCTTTCGTTCGTGGGATCCTCAGATATTGGATACGATCTCAATCGGGAATTCAAAGGCTGGCCGTGGACGAATCGTGAAAACTACATCAAGTGCTCACCCATCACATATTACAAGAACATCAAAACGCCGGTGTTGATAATCCACTCGGAGCAGGATCTTCGCTGTGGTCTTGAACAGGCCCAGCAAATGTTTGCCATGCTAAAGGTGATGGGCAAGACCGTGGAGTTGGTGCAGTTCCCCCAGGAGCCGCATGGTCTTTCGAGGCATGGACGCCCGGATCGCAGACTGGCACGGCTGGATTGGATTCGCAAATGGTTCGATCGCTACCTTAAGAAGTAGCAGTTCTCGGGCTACGTTGGACAACTACTGTCAGGGGAGAGGCGGTGGCTAACGAGGTTTGTCCAGCCAGTTTTCTTTGAGAAACTTTTTGGCTTCGGCAGTAGTCCGGAAAGTGTGTGACAGGCTCTTGGTGCCGCCCTTGACAAACATCTCGTTCAGTTGTCTGAAGGTGCTGGGATTATCAATGATGTAGATCGATAACCCTATGTTATTTGCTTTCGACCAGGCCATGTGTCTGCCGATTACGCCTGTGACTTCGTCCCGCGAAGTTTTCCAGTTGGTCAGGTCAACCAGTTTGGCCCATGGACGGCCAAAAAGTGGCTCCATATCATGTTTGAAATCCTCGTGGTAGCGTTTGGCTGTGTCGATTTTCCACTGTCCGTGGATTTTTACATGGATGACAGAGTTATCTTCGTCAACATCGATGGAATATTCCAGACTCCAACTTCCCATAAGTGCGTTCTCGCTCGCTTGTATGAATACGTTTTGCCTAAGCAGCTAATGCCTTGGCGGGGTTTGAATATACGCCTGCAAGGGTTTCCTGCAAGTGTTTTTCCTCACAATGGAGAACTTTCAAATGCATGCAAAATCACTTCAACAACATCAATACGAATCGAAGCGCTTGTTGTTCAGTACTAAATGCTGCCTAGTGAACTTCTCCTTAAACTAACGCAGCCAGGTCGGCCCCGCTGTCATAGGATAACCGGGCTGAATAAACAAGTTCTGTATCATTATGCTCAGATCAGCGCCGTCAATCATGAAGTCGTTGTTGAGATTGGCACGCCATTTTAGGTATGTTGGCTCTCGTAGTGAGATAAACAACATGTCGATCAGTATCGATAAGTCGGCCCCGTCTACGAGAAAAGAGCCGTCAATGTCTCCCGGCATATAGTTAAACGCCAGGTGTACAGGACCAACGCCGACTGCGTAGGTGGCTGCGATCGTTCCTGAAGTATCTGTCCGCTCCACTACGTTGTAGAAGCTGATAGCAAAGACGCTGGAATCCTGGTATGCCTGTGCCCCCATGCACCCGATTGTGACCGGAATCGGGTTGCTGACATCGTGGAATATCTCAAGAGTGTGGGCATCGTAGGCGTAGAGCTTACCGCTCGAAGCCCAGCCACCGGCGGTTACGTAGGCAACATTATCAGGGCCAATTGATATCGGGCCGGGGGTGTCATAACCGGTCCCTCCAAGGTAGAGGCTGTCTATAATAGTATCCGAGTCAGTATCTATGACATATACGTATCCATACGGAGCGCTATAGTCACCGCTGCAGACAACATGGACGCGACCGGCAGAATCTACGGCAAGGTTGTTCGGATTCGTTCCCACATTGAACTGATCCAGTAGAGTGCCGCCCTGGCAGTCGTAGATCGTCAACATCCCCTGGCCGTACTGGAATTCATCGTCCATGGCGGTGATTCCAATGTATGCCTTGTGATTGGCTATGACCACACCGCCGGGGCTTTCACCGACGGACACTTGACCCATTACCTGTCCAGTGACAATATCGACTTTGATGATCGCGTCATGCATCAGCAGTGTAACATAAGCGTACTGATCATCATAAAACGCCATCCAATATGGATTAGAGCCGACCGGCAGGTTGATGTACCTGACAGTAGATTCGGAGACCAGGTTGATGACCTGGATTTCATCACACACTGAATTGATAACGTAAGCCATTGTGTCGCGAATTACGATTTGGTTTGGGGCACACTCGATGTCCGACCCAAGGGTCAGGACATTTACGTCAACTGTTCCTGTGGTCAGGTCGATTCGGGATAGCGTTTCTCCGTAGCTGTTGACGACGTATGCGGACGGCCCTGCCGCCACAGTGGTCAGGGCTACGGTTAGAATCATCAGTATAGTGCCAAAAACCGTTTTCAGTACTTTCCGCCGTTGTTTTAATTGAGATGTCACGTCACATATCTCCTGTAAGTTAGCAATCTTTGAACTTGTTTGTTCGATTAGTGTCCTGTCTCAGTGTCGTATACCAGCGTAACACCAAACTGCCATCCGCGCGGCGGCATAGGGTAGTGTGTTATCAACGTGTAATCTTCGTCGCGCAGGTTGTGTACCTTGTAGTCAGCCCTGATACGCCACTTGTTCCATTCAAACCACGCCCCCAGGTGCAGATCATCAAGCCTGTACGCCGGATACCACTTTTGGTTGTTTTCCTTGGCGTAGCGGCGGTCTACCCGGTGGATAGCGTACGATGCCAAAGCCCAGGGAATATGAATTTCGAATCGCAGGTCCGTCCGGTAATACGGGGTGAATGTCAGTTGATTCCCGTAAGTGTTGTGTCCGGGCACACGATTAAGAGCGGTCGTAATCGTGTTTTGATAAGTGATATTGAGAAGCCCGTCAAACAGGTCAGCCGTGATGATGTCTTCGTGTCCTGTTACTTGAGCATGCGCAAGGTTGGACGGTTTCCAGACACCCCGGAAATCCGGATACCATTTGACCATATCAGAGTAGCACGTGTGGAAATAGGTCACGCTGCCGCTCAAAACGACGTGACCAAAATCCCCTGATGTCTCAACAGTGGCTTCTGAGTGTTCTGTTTTCTCCGGTTTTAGATCCGGATTACCAACCGAACGGGCGTCGGCTTTCCAGAAAAGCGCGTTCAGCGTTGGCAGGGTCATCGACTTGCCATAGCTTCCGCGGATCATAAGTGACAGGTTTTCACCAACGGTCAGGCTGGCACCGAATTTGGGGGAGAGGAACTTGATGATTTGCTTACTGCTGGTGTCTGTAGCGGAGACCGGGTTTCTGTGTGTCGAAACTCTGTCCCACCGCAGGGCTGATTCCAGCGTGAGGCACTCAAATCCTGCCCAATCCGGCAAGTCTACATGCTGAATGCTCGTGGCTGAGAAACCCGCATCCTTGCGGCCGGTGTGCCCCATTCCGGTAGATGGTTTCAGTATGTTTTCGTGATCAAGTCGTTCGTCTCGCAAGTCCGTTCTGATCTTCACTGTCTGCCCCTCAAACGGCAACCAGCGGCAGTCCATCCCAAGTGAAAAGATGTCGTTCACATATTCTGAGTGGACCTGATTTGCAGATGACTTTGTATCTACAAAGTGCTGTTTGTACCTGGAGTAACCTGCGCGCATTTCCGTTTGCAGCCGCAATGAAAACGTCTGCTTCCATGTTGAATTGATCAGCAAGCGGTCGTCATCGGCTTCTGCGTACTCATTCTGACTGCGCGCCTTACCGGGCAACCCGCGATGTGAGTTATAGTTCTGCAGAGAGAGCCGGATATCGGAATCGGTACGTGGGTGATAATTCGCTGCCATATGAAGATTGGTTGTGGTGACGACGTTGTTAATGCGGGTGCCTTCATAGATCACAGGTGACGGTTCCGCCGAGTAGCGGAAAGGGAAGTCGCCTGTCGAAGTCCGCCGGCTGAAATTGATACTGGTACTTAGCTTCCTAACCGCCAGCGGGCTGACTGCTGAGAGAGTACTGATTCCGGTTCCCCAACTGCCGGTGGAGCGTTCCAGACTGAGCTGTCTTTTCAGTCCGGGGTTATCGAGAACGGTGATGATATTGATAGCGCCACCAGAGGCGCCCGGTCCAAACTCAGCGGAAGCTCCGCCTCGGTGGATCTCCACGCGGTTCACCATCTCAATGGGAATGCTTCTTAGGTCAACCTCGCCCGTAGCTGAAGAATTGATCGACTGGCCATCGACCAGAATCAGCACGTGACGGGAGGCAGAACCTCTGATTGACACTTTCGCCGAGGTTCCGTCTTCCTGCACGTTGACTCCCGGAACGGTGGCGAGGAGTTCAGATAGGTCGGCAGGTTGACGGGTATCAATTAGTTCGCGTTCAATTACTTCGACTGAACCGATTCGAGCGGGGGTAATAACTCCCCGCACCACAATTCCGGGAACTACCTTCGGTTGCGGTGTGAGGGGCAGTTTGTGGAAACTCCAAACTTCGGAAGATATCTGGAACACTGATGTTACCGTGGTGTCATAGCCGGTGGAGCTTATAGTAGCGCGGTACCAACCTTCCGGGATGTGCTCAAAATAAAAGCGGCCGTCCCCATCCGTTGTGGCTGAGTATGCTGTTCCGGATAGAAACACAGTCGCAGCTACTATCGCTTTGCCGGTGAGTTCGTCGCATACTACACCGCTAAGGCTCGTGTTCGATTGACCCGCTGACTGCTCCGGTACGAACAGCATGAGAACAGAAATAGCGGCTATCGTGCGATAGCAACTACCGAATGTAAAAAAACGCCTCATGACGGTTACGAACAGCCGCCGGGCGCGAAAAAACCCTTACCGGTCAGCCCGCGCTGACGGCCAAGCTTGCGATTTAATCCCGGCAGGTTTCCTGGCTTGCGGCATCAAACCCCTCAGCGGCGCCTTCCCAGTGATAATAACTGGTGGCTCAAAGCCGCGAGAGTAGCCGATACAGTAGCGGGGCTGCGACGGACTCACACCGTCTTCCCTATTACCCGTTCATCATGAACGGCACCGGAACATTGTATATAATAGAATGCTATGTTGGTAGCAGGTTTGTCAAGTAGGGATTTTGTCGCGGTGGCGTCAGGTGTCTTTGTTCGTACCATGACATAGGTTTGCCTGGCAGTCGGGCGAATCCGTCCTTCTGTCTAATGAACGACCATCACATCCAAGTACCCTTCCGTTATCACTTCAATTCCATTCGGTCCGTCGCTGAGTACCGGAATGATTATCGAGAAATGTCCTGAAGGTGTGTCATCGGGGATTCGGACGCTACCAACGAAGTACCTATTCGGCTTTTGATACTCCACAAATACTTGCCCAAGAGACAGATCGGAGTATGCTTGTCGCAAGGTGTTGAAATTCCGGTGTTCACCTTCCGGTACAGGTGAACCTTCCCTGCCCAACTGGATGAGATCACTCACATATGTCCTGCCCCCACCGGTGGGATGTTGTTTCACAAACAGAACGTCTCCTTCTCCGTAGTACCCATCACCTCGTGGGTAAATATCTGTCACCGGCATGAAGTAGTGGTACTCGTCACCCCTATGAACTATGATATCACCATTGGGGTTACGTCTCTTGAACTCCGGAATACCTGAGTACGGGTCCGTATCGCGCTTGGATACGAGCATGATGTTGTAGACGCCACGCCTGACATCAAGAATATGGTTCTCAATCCTCTTTTTGTCGCCGTTAGCAATTTCAAGAGAGAGTTTGTATTTGCCTTCATTCTCAGGGCTTTCCACGTGGAACGGTTCCGTGAACATTCGCACGTATAGGCCGTCCTTCCGGCTGACCCCTGTAAGAACCTGATTAATCCTGAAATCCCCGGCAGCGACTACTTCCCGGCTTCCGATACGAGATATTTCATAGACCACTGAGATGTTGACTATCAGAGAATCAGGTGCGGTGATAGACTCCAGTTCTTTCAGGTTGGCTCGGAGGTCGATGCCGGCGCGTCTGTACGACCAGGGATCATCCGTGTTCACTCCTTTCCAGGGGTGTGGCCCCCAAGTACAAGGTAGGTGAAAGACGTCGAGCATCATCTCCAGTTCGGGGTATGAAACTTCGGTCACGATATCACGGTGATGCTCAATCCGTTCCTTTAGCATATCATGTTCACTGTCCAATTCTCCGCGCGGGACTGTGGAGGTGGGAGACAGACAAAAGGGTTTTTCCTGAAAACCAAAGCCCTTGTGCTGCAGGTAAAGACGAAAACCATAATTACTGTGATGTTCAACCAGTATCCAACCTTCTCCAAGGTCAGTGGTGCCACTCCCACACCTCAGGTATGCCGCCCTGTACTACACGTCTGCCAAGTTCATCGAAAGGAGGATCACTGGAAGGGGCATAGCCCCCCCATTCGAGTATCCAGTCCACTCGCTTTGCGATCTGGTGTTTGATATTGAATGAATCTACCTCAATGCCGAATGTCGGATCAAGACTGCTCAGCCCCTGATCGAAGAGGTTGTCTATGGCCACCGAGTCGTATTGGATATCTAACGCCAATAAGCTGTCAAGAGATCGCCGCTCAGTGGAGTTGCTACCACTACGCTCAGCAATGAACTCCAACAGGTAGAGTTGCGCTTCATACATTACCTTCTCTCGTGAGCGATCCTCACCGAATTTCTGGAACAGGCTTTTCTGAAACGGGCTGGCGAATTTACTCTTTTCCAACTCCGTCCTGTGCCGTCGTGCTTCTCTCTTGGCGATACCAGCCGGTGTCGAACAAGCGGTAAGTAATGCGACGCAGATTACGGACACAACTAATCCCAAAACGATGAACCCGACAACGTATCTTGCACCGCCCTTGTTATCGGGTTTCTCACTCAAATGGACATTGTTCGGAACCCGACCTGCCTGGCGGGACCGGCGACTGTCCCCTGGTTCATTTGTTACTTCTATCATACTCAGACCTCCCATTGATTAGGCCAGGCACACACACGCCAAGCCTTTCTCTCTACTCTTTAGACGTCCCTTGACAATACATGTTTAACCCTTTGTGTACGGCTCTTCGACAAGTCGAAGAACAGACCTCACAGGCTGTCGGTGGTCGGTCCCTGGTGCTTGTTCATGTCCTGAATCTCGCCCCCTTCACCCTGGTATTTCGATGGACACTTCACCAGCATCTGGGTGGCCTCAAAAACACCGTCCTCGTTCGGCATACCCTTGAGGACAACCGATGTCGCTTGCTCGAAATTTCCCGGTACTGTGCCGTGATAGAGAACTGACAACTTATCTGTTTGTTGATCGTCGGTGGCTTCCGGGTTTGTGATTACGAATTCCAGCCGAAGGTTCTCCCTGTCATACTGCACGGTCTCGAAATCAACTGCTCCAATTACTTGTACCGTGCGAGTGCTGACGGAGGCTTTTGATATTGGAACGTATTGGACAGTGGACTCAAGGAATGAGGTGCCGCCCCAAATAAGAAACGCCACAATAATGACGCTACCGATGATGTAATTGGCTCTCACTCTGCAAAAACCTCCGTTCTTTGTACAAGAGTGCCTATTTGCTCTATGCCTGCCATACGAACTTAAACAACATAAGAGACGCTGTAGTCATAACAACACTGTATGCAATAAGTGCCTGCAAAGGGCCGAGTACATCTATTATCAGAGCCGATGACAAAGCAAGGTCACTCGCAGTAACAAGCAGGATTAACGGCAGAATGAGAAGCGGAAAGCAGAGAACAGCGAATAGCGCACTCTTTGCTGTCGCCTTTGATATGATTGCTGCTACCAGTGTTGTGGCGCTGCACAGTCCTGTCACGCCAAGCGCGAGTACCAGGATGAATAGTCCAATACTGCCGGTAGGGGCATCTGTGAGAATGAAAAACAGCGGCGTGACAATGATCGCCAGCAATGCCAGGAGACTCAGGTTGAAAAACAGCTTGCCCAGATACACAGCCGTGGGATCCGCAGTAAGTCGTAATGCGAGAGCAGTCTGAGATTCTTCCTCCCGTACGAATACCTGGGCGAGAGCAGCAACCGCTGAAAAGAACATCACAATCCAGAATAACGACGCCAGCAGGTTAGTCGGCAGGCTGCTTTGTCCCAACGAAAATGACACAACTGCCAATGTTGTAATACTGAACAGAAGAACCGTATTGATAGCGTACCGCGTTCGCATCTCCAGACGCAAGTCCTTGGAGAAAACAGCGTACGCCCTGCTAACCAAGCCTGCAGAGTTGATCGGCAAGATTCGACTCCTCCTCAGAGTTCGTAGCCAGGACGACTACCGCTTTTTTTCGCTGCTCATCAATTACCTGCTTCACCATGTTCGTGCCATGCTCATCAAGG
>Ga0164310_10002815_pt1 | contig 10069 bp, 11 predicted proteins | sample GuaBasSedimGuay1_FD_121795 | JGI IMG/M metagenome (GOLD analysis project Ga0164310, IMG submission 121795) | Subseafloor sediment microbial communities from Guaymas Basin, Gulf of California, Mexico - Guay1, Core 4569-9, 0-3 cm | ecosystem: Environmental > Aquatic > Marine > Hydrothermal vents... | reverse complement strand
GAGGCAAACGCTGCCAGCGCTGTGGAGCAGGTCTCGGCCGTGGCCCAGCAGTTGGGGATGGATTACGAGATTATCCTGGTCAACGATGGCAGCGCCGACCGCACGGGCGAGATAGGGCGCGAGCTTGAGCAGCGCATCCCCAATTTCCGTCTGGTGGAGCACTACCCCAATCGGGGCTATGGCGGAGCGCTAAAGGCCGGGTTCGCGGCCGCCAGTAAGGAACTGATCGCGTTCACCCCGGCCGATAAGCAGTTTGATTTCAGCGAGATAACATTGCTCCTGGAACGTCTCGACGAGGCGGACATCGTCTCCGGCTACCGGGCCGACCGGCAGGACGCCTTCATCCGCCGGCTCAATGGTTTCGGCTGGAATATGGTGGTACGGCTGCTGTTTGGCCGTCTGTGCCGCGATATTGATTGTGGCTTCAAGCTGTTCCGGCGCGAGATTTTGGAGCACGTGAACATTGCCTCTGATGGGGCGATGATCGATACAGAATTTCTGGCCGGCGCCAAGTCGCGGGGCTATCGCATCACCGATGTGCCGGTGACTCATCTGCCGCGCGTGACGGGCGAGGCGACCGGCGCCAACCTCAAGGTGATCATAAAGGCGTTCCGCGATCTGGCGCGCTTCCGGCTGCGGTTGAGTCGCGAGTTGCGCGAGGAAATGGACAATGGACAATGAATGAGTGGCAGCGGGAGGTGGCGGATTTCATGCGTCGCCATAATCTCTTGCACGACCCGGCCACTCACGCACTCGACCTGGTCTCCGAGGTTGGTGAGGCGGCGAAGGAAGTGCTGCTGGCGACCGATTACGGGCAGCGACCGGCGCAATTCCGCCCCGAAATGGCGGATGAACTAGGGGATGCGCTCTACAGCCTGCTATCGTTGGCCGAGATCTGCGGCGTGGACGCCAACAGCGCGCTCGACGCTGCTCTGCGGAAATACGGTCGTCGGCTTGCGGAGCGAGGGGGAACAGGATCGGAATGAGCGACAACAAAGTGACCGGCGAGCGACATCCATCTATTGACCTGGAACCCTTGCAACAGACATTGGGACACTTTTTTAGCGATATTGGTCTCTTGCGGCGCGCTCTCACCCACCCCTCCTACGTCAATGAGCACCCGGAGGATGAAACGGGCGACAACCAGCGGCTCGAGTTCTTGGGCGACGCGGTGCTCGATTTTGTTGCCGGGGCCTGGATTTACCGCCGCTACCCCGATTTTCACGAGGGGCGGATGACGCGCCTGAGGGCTGCTTTGGTGTGCACTAACACTCTGGCGCGGTTCGCCCGACAGGTGGGGATTAGCGAGGCGCTGCGGTTGGGGTACGGGGAAGGGGAGGCCGGTGGGCGCGAGCGAGACGCGAACTTGTGCGACGCTTTCGAGGCTTTAGTGGGCGCGCTCTACCTCGACGGGGGGCTGGCGGTCGTCGAGACTTTCATCGGGCCGCTCATTGAGCCGACGGCGAAAGAGACGCTGGCGGCGGAGGCGGACATGGATGCCAAGAGCCGTCTGCAGGAGTGGAGCCAGGCCGAGAGGGGGGTCACGCCTCGCTATCGCATCGCCGCTGAGAGGGGGCCTGATCATGCCAAGACTTTTGAGGCCGAGGTGTTGCTGGGTCAAAAAGTGGTGGGTCGGGGGACGGGGCGCAGCAAGCAGGCGGCCGAGCAAGCGGCGGCCCGTGCGGCTTGCAAGTCTGTGATCTAGTTGGGGGCGTCTAGATCGTCTCGTTCTACCATCACCGCCAGCGCGCCCGGATTGACAAACAGCGTGACCGCGCCGCATTGCAGGCAGGCACGCGCCGCCGTCGCTATCTCTTTGCGATACCGCCCGAAAAGAGAGCGATCATCAAGGGAGCTGGCTGGCGCAAAGCGCGTGCGGCTATCTGTCCACATCGTGCCACTGCTGATGACGATGCCTTTTACTGTCTCACCCCCGCATGCAGAGCAGCGTGGTTCGCTCATTGGATCCTCCTACATTCTACCCCGAAAATAGGTATGGCTACTGGGCTTTTTCATCGAAGGTAAATTGGGCCGCCCTTTTTCTACTGATGCTATTCACTCCACTCACACAAAGTAACTGGCCGCCGAGGCAATGAGCAATTGACCACCGTAATAAAACGCTAAACTGACATGGTGATATCTCCAGTGTCTCCAAAATCGGTCCGCCGCGAGAATCACGTCCGAGAAGTAGAATAACAACGCACCCACGGCAATCATCAAGGCTTGTCCATTGTTGAAAACAGGGCTCGCTAATGCCGAAAGCGCCCGGCTTACCATCACGGAGATAATCAAAATGTATCCGATGACTGGCCCCTTCATTGACCTCAGATTAAGCCGGATCAGCCCGTAGAAACCCACACCCACGACCAGCAAGACCACTGTCGAAAAGATATCCCAGGCAGAAAAGCGTCCCAGAAACATAAAGACGACCGCGTAGACGATATGAGCCACAAGAAACAATCCCAATCCCACCGTGAAGGCCTTTCGGTTTTCCTGAAACATCAAAGCAATATCACCGCCCAACGAAAATAACAACCCCAACAACACGCCAATCGTGTACATCAAGTTCCGTGTTGGTTCTAGCAACGATACTAACGCCGCAGCGATCACCATCAACGTGGCAATTGGCTTGATGACGTAAATTTGCCGTCGCCGCTCAAGGAACTCGGCCCGGATCAAAAAGAGAACTGCAACAGCCAGTGCAGGAATCAAGTACAGCACTGTTTTCACCGGATATCCTCCATCGCCAATGATATACGAAATGGACAAAATCTGCCAAGTTTTGGCCGGCCTTTTGGGCCTTGCCAAAAGCTGTTCGATGCAATGATAACACTTTCGCACCACAAACGCAAGTTGCCCCGGTTGCCGGTTGTGGTAGAATAGCCGGAGCAAATCTCAAACTCAGGAGGCTTCTGTGCATAATCTGATGATCACTGGTGGAGCCGGTTTCATCGGCTCCAATTTTGTCCGTTATATGCTGGAAAAGTATCCCGATTACCACGTCGTCGTGTACGACAAGTTGACCTATGCCGGCAACCTGGATAACCTCAAAGACGTGGCCGAACGCTTCGCTGACCGCTATGCCTTTGCGCGCGGCGACATCTGCGACGCATCCACGGTGCGGGAAACGATCCGCGAACGCAATGTGGATACAATCATAAATTTCGCGGCCGAGACGCATGTCGATAGGTCCATTATGAGCCCCGACGCTTTCATCCAGACCGACGTCTATGGCACCTATGTGTTGCTGGAGGCAGCCCGCGAGCTTGGGCTGGAGCGCTACCACCAGGTCAGCACGGACGAGGTCTACGGTCACGTGCCGGAAGGGGCCTCGCAGGAGGCTGACCCCGTCGCCCCGCGCAGCCCCTACGCCGCCAGCAAGGCCAGCGGCGATTTGATGGTCAACGCTTACCACGTCACATACGGCCTGCAGGTCACCATCAGCCGGGGCGCGAACAACATTGGCCCCTACCAATATCCCGAAAAGGTCGTGCCGCTCTTTGTCACCAACGCGATTGACGACCTGCCGCTGCCCCTCTACGGCGATGGCCTGCAGGTGCGCGATTACCATTATGTGCTCGATCACTGCGAGGCAATTGACTTGGTGCTGCACGAGGGAAAGTTGGGCGACATCTACAACATCGGCACCGGCAGCGAGATGCGCAACGTTGATATGACTCACTTGATCCTCGAATTGCTGGGCAAGCCAGAGACCCTCATCCAGCCGGTGCGCGACCGGCCCGGCCACGACCGCCGCTACGCGCTCGACGTGACCAAAATACGCGGCCTGGGGTGGGAGCCAGCCCACAGTTGCGAGGATGCCGTCAGGGAGGCGGTGCGCTGGTACGTCGAGAACGAATGGTGGTGGCGGCCCATCAAGAGCGGCGAACGCTACCAGGAGTATTACAAGCGGCAGTACGAGGGGCGCGAGGTCGAGTGACGGGCATTATTCTGTCAATAGCGGCAGCACGTACATCACGATGACGACGCTCAGCCCCCACAGCAAGAACGCTGCCTGTAACGGCCGGTCGGTGAGGGCGATCTCCTCCGGCGCGCCGCCCATTTCCTTGACATGTATCAGATAAAGCAGGCGAAAGATGCCGTACAGCACAAAGGGGATGGTCAGCATCATCGTATAATTAGGGGGCAGGTTGGGGGCGGAAAAGGTGTAGAAAGCATAAGCCACTAGGGTCGAGGCGGTCACGATGCTGATGATGTGATCGAGCAGCGAGAGACTGTACTCTTGTAGGCTTTTTCGGTGGGTGTTCGCGTTCTCCTTCAGCAACACCAATTCGTGGCGCCGTTTGCCAAAGCCGATCAGCAGCGCCAGTAGCGTCATACAGACGTAGAGCCAGGGGGAGAAGCGTTCAGCGTCTACCAGCGGCACGCCGGCCGCCACGCGCAGCAGGAATCCGGCCGCGATGACCATCACGTCTACGATGACGACGTTCTTGAGCCAGAATGAGTAGGCGATCTGGAGCAGCAAGTAGCCGGTCAAAATGGCGCCAAAGCCTGGATCGAGGAGAAACCCCGCCGGCAGCGCGATGAGGGGGATGATGATGGCAGCGACGATGGCCGCGCCGGCGTTCACCTGGCCGCTGGCGAGCGGGCGTTTTTGTTTCTTGGGATGGCGCCGGTCTTGCTCAATATCCACCAAGTCGTTGATGATATAGACCACGCCGGATACCAGGCACAGCAGCCCGGCCCCGACGATGGTCCGGGCCAGGTAGCGCGGATCGAATAGTTTGACATCAAAGATCAGCGGGGCAAAGGCAAATACGTTCTTGACCCATTGCTTGGGTCGCATCGTTTTGATCAAGCCAATAATCAAGATTGAACCTCCAATAGCGAATTGCGCTTGATGATACCAGAGATACCAAATTTCAGCAAATTTCCCAACCTCTGCCTCCCCGCTTGCCTTTGCTTTGTTCTTGCAGTATTATATAGGCGTGGCAAAGGAGCGATTGGACGTTCTCTTGGTCGAGCGGGGGTTGGCAGAGAGCCGGGCGTGGGCCCAGCGGTTGATCCGGGCCGGTGAGGTGCGCGTGGCCGGGCAAATCTCTGACAAGCCCGGCGCCCGTGTGGCGACGAACGCCGCAATCACGGTACAGGCCCGCCCGCGCTTTGTGGGCCGGGGCGGAGAAAAGCTGGAGGCGGCGCTGGCGCGCTTTGGGTTGGACGTGGCGGGAATGGCGGCGGCCGACGTGGGGGCCTCCACTGGCGGCTTTACCGACTGCCTGCTCCAACGCGGTGCGCGCCGGGTCTATGCCATTGACGTGGGATACGGCCAGTTGGCATGGCGGCTACGGAATGACCCCCGCGTGATAGTGATGGAACGCACCAACGCCCGCTACCTGGATGATTTGCCAGAGCCGGTGGACCTGGTGACAGCCGACGTCGCCTTTATCTCGTTGCGCCTTATCTTGCCGGCGGCGGCGCGCTGGCTCCGGCCGGACGGGCAGGTGGTGGCCCTGATCAAACCACAGTTCGAGGCAGGGCGGCGAGAAGTGAAGAAGGGGGGGATAGTGCGCGATCCAGACGTACACCGCCGAGTGCTGAAGCGGGTGCTGAAGGCAGCAGCCGAGTTGGGACTGGGGTTGTGTGGACTAATACCCTCTCCCCTGCGCGGGCCGGCCGGAAACATCGAGTTCCTGGGTTGGTGGGAGTTTGGGGCGCCGAGGTTGGAGATTGATGCTGCGATTGCAACTTGTTTGAAGGAAAGCGAAAGGAGATAGGTGGATGAGTGAAACAACATCCAGGGAGCAGCGATTGGAGAGAATTTTGGAGATCAGCCGCGAACTGACCTCCACAACAGCTTTGGAACCGCTCTTGCACAAGATCGTGGATGTGTCTGCCGAGGTGACCGGCAGCGAGGCGGCCTCGATCCTTTTGCTAGACGTCCGCAGCGGCGAGCTGCGCTTTCGCGCGGAAAGCGGCGACCCTTCCGGGTTACTCGACATCCCGGTTCCGGTCGATGATAGCATTGCGGGGGCGGTTCTTATCTCTGGGGAGCCTTACGTTCTCTCCGATACCAGCGCCGACCCTCGTCACTACGACGCGGTGGGAGAGCAGGTGGGACTTCAAACTCGCTCCTTGCTCGCGGTCCCTCTCCAGATCAAAGAACGACGCATTGGGGTCCTGGAAGCGATCAACAAGGAAGAGGGAAACGCGTTTGGTCAGGAGGATATAGAGGTACTGACTGCGTTGGCCGCCCAGGCGGCGGTATCCATCGAAAGCGCACGCCTGGTAGAGGCCCTGCGAGAGGCCTACGAACGATTGGGGAAATTAGACCAGCTCAAATCGGACTTTATCGCCATCGCTTCCCACGAACTACGCACTCCGTTGAGCCTGATCCTGCTCTATGCCGCCGTGCTCCAGGAGCAACTGGGAGAGGAAGCCGGACAGCAATTGGAAGCGGTGCTGCGAGCCGCTAATCATCTCAAGGACATTATTGGGACGATGCTCAACCTGCGTTTCTTGGAAACCGGTCAGATGGATGTGATATCCACCTTGTTCGATCTGCGAACCGTGATACAGGAAGCGTGTAAGGATAACGGGCCTATCGCCGAGTCGAACGGGGTGTTGCTGGGAACTGATTTGCCGGACGACGAGGTGCCCGTCCAGGCGGATAAGGAAAAGATGCGGGTAGTGTTGGACAACCTGATCTCCAACGCGATCAAGTTCACCCCTGCGAATGGGCGGGTGGAGGTGACGCTGTGTGGCCGGGGTGACGAGGTGGAAATCGTGGTATCCGATACCGGCATCGGCATTCCCCAGGAAGAGTTGGAACGCATCTTTGATCGCTTCTATCAGGTGGAGGATCACATGATCCGCCGGCATGGCGGCATGGGATTAGGACTTGCCATCGTCAAGGGGCTGGTGGAACTGCACGGCGGTCGCGTGTGGGCCGAGAGCGCTTCAGGCCAGGGCAGCCGTTTTGTCGTGGTGTTGCCTGCGCAACAGGCTTCGCCATCGGCCACGAGTGACTGAGTCAGTAGACCCTAGAGGTTTTCAGGCCAAACTTGATGGTAACTACCTAGCGAAGCTTTGCCTCAAATGCCTCCCAGCAATTCCCGTTATGGGTGAAAAGTCAGGTCGTAGCCGCGATTTCGCAATCGCGCAGGGTGCTTTACGCGGGAAGATACACGCGATTGCGAAATCGCGGCTACAAAACGGGAATTGCTGAATGCCTCCCAAGAACCCCTACCCCTGGCCCTTCTTCGTCGCGATGGCGGCCAACCTGTTGCTGTTCTTTGGCGTGCAGGCGCTCTTCCCCACGCTTCCCCTCTACATCGTCGCCATCGGCGGCTCCTCGGCGGATAATGGCCTGGCAAGTTGGGCTTTTGCGCTGGCCGCCCTGCTGGTGCGCTCACCGGCTGGATTCCTGTCCGACCATTGGGGGCGCAAACCAGTGCTGGTGCTGGGCGCGATTCTCTTGGGCGGTGGGCCGTTGCTTTATGCGCTGGCACCCAATGTGCCGCTGTTGCTGGGGGCGCGGGTGATCCACGGGGTGGGAATGGCGCTCTTTGGCACCGCCTATCAGGCATTCATTGCTGACCTGCTTACGCCGGGCCGTTACGGGGAAGGGTTGGGGTTAGCCGGTATCTCTTCGACGGTGATGATGGCGGTAGCTCCCGTGGCCGGCGAATGGGTGGCGCGGGAGTTTGGCTTCGACCTGTTATTTCTGACGATCGGCGCGGTCGGCGGACTGGGGATGTTGGCGACCCTGGTGTTGCCAGGACGAGAACGCAGTGAACGCGCTCGCGCCGGCGGCGTGCGAGAGGTGTTGCGGCAACCACAAGTGCGCGCCGGCTCGCTGGCGATGGCTGTGTTGGGTGTCTCCTTTGGCGCGTTTATCACCTTTCTGCCCCTGCTGGCCAACGCGCGCAGATTGGGCGAGACGGGATTGGTCTTTACTGCCTACGCGCTGGCTTCTGCTCTGATGCAGCCGCTGGCCGGACGCGCCGCCGACCGCTGGGGGTCTGGACGGGTGATACTGACGGCCCTGGCGCTGATTACCCTGACGTCGTCGGGCCTGTCTGTAGTATCTGGCAAGCTGGCGCTGATGATGCTGGCCGCGTTCTTTGGGGTGGGCCTGGGGGCGGCGCGGGTTGGGGTGGATGCTTGTGTGCAGGAGAGCATTGGCGCATCGCTGCGGGGGAGCGCGGCGGCGGTCCAGTACACGGCCTTTGACTTGCTGATCGGCTTTGGCAGCCTGGGCCTGGGTTTGCTGGCTGACGCGACGGACTATGGCGTGATGTATGGAGTCGTCAGTGGAATCACGCTGGCCGGATTGGCGGTGGGTGCATTAATGGTGAAGGGGCAAAAGAGAGCCAGCGGATAATCGGGGCCGGTGTTTGACCGCATCTGAACCACACGGGAACGCTCGTTCTGCTCAGCTCCCTACTTTGCGTCTCGCCACAGCGGCGCGCAATGGATCTCCTGGCTCGGCGTCACCACCCAATCCATCCGCTGGTCGTGCTCGGCGCAGGGGAGTGTATCGGCCAGGCACTCGTCGTAGGTCACGCCCACGCGCAGGGCCGGGGTAGTGGGGAGAAGCCGGTCGTAATACCCGCCCCCAAATCCCATCCGCCCCCCTTGCCTATCGAAGGCCACACCGGGAACCAATGTCAGGTTGAGCAATGCCGGGTCCACCACTGGAAGGTCAGCGGCGGGTTCGAGCATGCCAAAGCGATGGCGCGTCAGGCAAGCAGAATCGTAAGGATGGAGCACCATGCGCCCTCCCTCAATGATGCGGGGGACGACCCACCGGACGCGGGGGAGGAGATCGAAGAGGAGGCCCAGATCAAGCTCGTTGCGGAAGGCCAGGTAGGTGAGGATGGCGGGCGGGGTTTGAAGGCTGGAGATTGGAAGCCAAGCGGCCAATCGCTGACAGATGGCGGCAGAGGCCGCGGCTACTTTATTGGCGGGGAGAGTATCTCGCCGGCGGAGGAAGCGGCGACGAAGCTCGGATTTGTCCATAGTCACCTCAACGAAGGGGGAGACGCCGCCCTGTGGCGCTGCGGCGGGCGCGGCCGAAATCGCGCAGGCCGTCCAGTTGATCCACATCAAACACCGGCCCATCCTGGCAGACCAGGAACCCGTTCAACGCGCACTGCCCGCAGATGCCAAAGCCGCACTTCATATACCGTTCCAGGCTCAACTGAGCGGGGATGTCGCGCCCGCGGCACAGCCGGTGCAGGGCGACGAGCATTGGTTCGGGGCCGCAGGCATAGATGTTTGGCCGGTTGGTTAGTTGGTTGGCTAGTTCGGTGACATAGCCGTGGTGGCCGAGTGTGCCATCGTCGGTGGCGATGACAAGTTCTACCCCTAGCGCGCGGAATTGTTCGGCGTAGGGCAGGGCGTTGGCTGTACGAGCGCCTAGAGCGACGGTAGTTTGAACACCGCGTTCGACCGCTCGCGTGGCGAGAAAATAGATCGGCCCCACGCCGGCCCCTCCGCTCACCAGCAGCGCTGGCCGGCTTTCGTCCAGCGAAAAACCGCGCCCGTAAGGGCCGCGCCAGCCCACGCGGTCGCCCACCTGGCGCTGGTGCAGTTCTGTGCTGAACGGCCCCACCCGGGCGACGGTGACAGTGAGTGGGACCGGGCTGGCGATGGACATCGGTTTCTCATCCACGCCGGGCAGCCACAGCATGACGAATTGCCCCGGCGCGGCTTCTGGTGCCTCTGCGTCTAGCACAAAAGTGCGGATGGCGCGGGTCTCACTCCGAATTTCGCGGATGAGGACGGTTTGTGGTAGTGTCACCTGTTTGCTCCTCTTGCGTTCTGGCTGGCAAGTTTACCACAAGTCAGTGTGCATGACGAGAGCGAAAACTGTGGCATCCCAAGATAGATCTTTGCTCTCCAATCAGCCCAGGTGGACATTTACCCAAAAAGTTGAATTCTCGTCGTAAAACGGTATCATCTCAATATTGGGGGGCAACCCCCCAGACCTCCGAGGTTTGGGCAGCATATTTGATCTGGAAAGCGAGTTTTACACCCCCAACAGTTTTCTGGAGGATACAAATCTGTAAACCTCGGAGGTCTTGCCCCATCTTATTGAGAAGAT
>Ga0164310_10002814_pt1 | contig 10069 bp, 13 predicted proteins | sample GuaBasSedimGuay1_FD_121795 | JGI IMG/M metagenome (GOLD analysis project Ga0164310, IMG submission 121795) | Subseafloor sediment microbial communities from Guaymas Basin, Gulf of California, Mexico - Guay1, Core 4569-9, 0-3 cm | ecosystem: Environmental > Aquatic > Marine > Hydrothermal vents... | reverse complement strand
GAACAGCATCTGCACATACTTGGTCACACGGAACTCACTGTATGTGAACCGAACATTATAGCCTGAGATAGCCTTGTTCGTTGTCAGTGATAACTTTATCACATCTTTCGCGACTATCCACAGCGGTATGTCGTATGTCGCACCCGATGCCGCCCACGCGCGCATGCTGTGGAAACTGCTCTCGTCAATGTTGATGCTCAGTGCAGTAGTGTATGTCCCATCGCTCGGCTTCTCCAGCGCTACAGATTCGAGCGCCAGCATTTTGCCTACGGGCGAGTACACACTGCCTACATCCGCCCCTGCTGTTGGTAAATCGCCGCGCCAGCTCACAGTCGCTGTTTTCGTCTTTTTAAAAACGCGTTTTAGCATCGTGTCCATCGGTAGTGGCAGTGAGCCCTCATCTACGAGCCGCTCCAAGTCAAATTCTTCTGCAATCGCTTTCTCTTCGTCTGTCAGCGGCATCCCATGCAATATCTTGTCCGCTACGGTCGGATTGAATAGCCAATACCCGTAACGATACGGATAGTTCGAGATAGTGGCTGCCGAACTGTTGTAGAGGTTCAGATAGAACAGCGTTCGGCAATGTAAGTCGAACTGCGCAGTATGGTCGAGCGACATGGCGTTGGATTCTTCAACACTTCTCGTGTCATTCTTGACTCTCACTGTTACATTTGCATCGGGATACACTGCTATTTCCTGCACACGCAGCATCTTCCCTCGCAGTTCGCGGTCGCGTATCTCACTAATAACATTACCTCCAGAACTCAAACTCTCCACTTCCGCCTCGGTAATGTAACACGGCAGATAACGCGCGTTGTCCAATACGAAGCTCATTTATACTTTTTCACCCCCTATCTTTTATCCGATTTTGCACGCCCGCGCCCATGTCCTTGCCCGCCACGATCTCCACGATGCTGTGCGCCTACGATGCTAGTTGTGGTGCATGAATTATTCCTCAGCCTCTGTCTCCCCCCTCTCCCTTGACTACTTTTAGTCATGATTTGTATTTCAAAACATAATCATATAAATTTTTTCATGTTATTGTCTTCAGCAAAACCACAATCCAACTGATCATCCCAATAATGAAAGTTATTATCAACCCAATCATCCATTTCAAGTCCCTGTTGCGTGCACGTGCACTCTCGTTCATACATTTCTCCACACACATTCGTAGCCGCTCTATCTCGCTTTTTAGGTCATTGAAGATATATTTCGATAGGCTCTCGTTCTTCTCGCGCAATACCGCAACTTCGCTCTTCAATTCGCTTATCGCATTTATAATCTCCTTAATCTCGCCCCCGTTCACGATGACATCCCAATAACAAAGATGGGATAAAATAAATAAAAAGTTTTTCGAGGATGTCACTTGTTGACTTCTAACCACTGCGCAATGCTCTTAATCCCTCGGATAAAAACGTTATAAACCGCCCTACCAAAACTACCTTTTGATTGGTGGTCTTCTGTTGGCTCATCCCAGACAGCATCGGCAATCGCCGAAAGTGACGCTGACTGTGAAACATGTATCTCATCAGTGCCATACGCAGTTGGATTAGTAGCGGCAACATCGGCGATATATGTGCCCGGTGCGGAAGGAGCTACAAAATCATATTTATATATCCCATTAGAACCTGCGACATAAGTCATAGAGACACCATCCAATATCTTCGTGCCATCAGATTTGAAAAGCGTTAAGGTGACAGTTGCCGTGTTCGCTGGCGTTCCATCAGCATTAAGAATCTGCGCATATATCGTCCCGCTCTCTGATGGAGCATATTCAGAACCGACAACGGTGATATATCCTTCTTTTTCATTTTTTGGCATTGTCTAATCATGTTTTTGTGACTTTTAATGATAAAGTGACCCGCGTAATTGAACTACACGAATCCACATTGAACCTCAAGACGTCATCAGCGTTGATTGTTGTCGTCCAGCCTGACAGCGTACTATCTTCATATTTAGTTCCCGACGAGATTGTCGGCGGTGAAGACCCGGTTATCGAATCTGCATCGGTGGGTGGAAAGTTAGCATAAGTATCCTTCCATATATCAATCACAATATCTCCCGTTTGGTCCGCCAGTAAAGTTACCCTATTTATAGTACACGCAAAAGGAATACGCAAATCGCCTTTAATTCCCGTTGTAATTGCCGAGCCACCGCCATCTATGATGAATGTTATTGATACCGTCTTTTCTATATCGGACTCGTAGGCTATTTTTTTCCATGTCATTACTGCGTAATCGGAGTGGGTTCTTTATCAGACAACCGTATTGCTCCTTCTTTAGCCATAATAGCATCGTAATGCGTTTTTAATGTCTCATATTTCAGCATTTCGAGAACATAAAGCGTTGTATAAACATCAGCCTTGTGGCGTAGCAAAACATCAACTAGGTCGTTATGCAGCTCCTCAGCCTGCTGTTTCTTCTTCTCTTCCCATTCTTCTTCAAATCTCGTTATAAGCTCTTCCGCAATCTTCCCCTTCTTATCCTCCCTTCTTTTCATATCTTCCCTCGCTTATTTTTATACAACCCAACTCTTTAAAAATTTTCTCCCACAGGCTTCTCGTATCGTAATGCATCGGATGCTCATCACTATAACCAAAATCACTCACTTCGAGAATTACACCACCGTTGCGTAAAGCCTCGCACATCTTTCGGGCGATTGCTTCTATTCTCGATGGGTGGATATGCTCAAGCGTATCAATTGCAACAATAGCATCCTGGTTAGTTAGCCCATCCAGAGAATCAACAACTCGTATATTCGCCCTGTGTCGTTTGAATCGAAACTCAGCAAATCTACGGTGCTCGCTTGGCAGTTCCACATAGGTTACCTCGCGGTTCGCTTCCGCAAGTGCGAGAGACAGAGTGCCTATCCCACCACCAAAATCTACAATGCGCTTCCCCGCTAACTGTCGTACGGGGTATATTCTCCACCAATATCCCGGACTGAGATTGAACTGCGCAAGATCGTAGATATAGTTTTTTGTCGCCCGATAGAAGTTCTCTACCTCTTCAGGCGTTTGAGGGTTCTTCTCGTTCCATTCTCTCGCTAATAACTGCTTACCCGAGACCGTATTCAGTATGTTTTTTACTTCTTCAATTGTCTTATTCCAGTATGCTGCCAAATCGGAGATTATTTCTGTCCTGTCTATTTGCCCTTCCCTTACTGTAAATGTGACTATCTGGTCGGTAGCAGATAGCTGCAAGTCTTCAAGGACATAGGCTCTATCGCCCATGTGTGCAAGCTTGATACGGGGGTCAAGATATATCTTGAATCCGGCATCGCGCGCTCTCTGACAAAACGCCCAATCTTCCGATAGATATTCGCCTTGATATGCGAAAGGCATGAAGAACGGTATAATCTCATCAACGCCAGAACGAAGCACCGGTAAGCTCTGTGCCAGCTTCTCAAAGACTTTTCGGTGTATCCCCATGAAACCCGTTGAAGCGTAAACAATCTCGACTGGTTCGGCATCTGGTTTGAAAACGACTCGCTGTCCGGGCTTCAACCTCACCGCAGGGTGTGGTACTGTCCCGCTCCTCGTTACATACATGGCACCGCAAACATCATAACCGTTGTAAACATCCTTCACTATCTGTGCTGCATCCCTCGCTGTGAACAGTATATCGTGGTCTACGAAGAGCAGAACATCACCTAAGGACGGGTTATCCAAAAAGAAAGTTGCCTGCTGCGACCTGACCCGGTCTATCAACGCGTCGTAGTTTATACCCCACGTGAACTTTGGCTCCGTTAGCGCCAGCGTCTGGCTAATGGAGTATGCAGTACCCGCATCCAGTTCCCTCCGCAAGCATGTAGATAAGTATGCTTTCATCCCTATCAAGCATACTATTAAGGCACCCAAACATAAATGTGCTGGTCTGTGGTCCGGCTGTTATAGTACACCTGTCCTTCTGCTTCGCTTCCGTTATCAGGCACTGTTGTCGTCGCCTCAAGTACCATGCCATCCATCTGTTTCTGGTTGCAATTCAAGTTCGCAACCAGCGGTCCGAGTGCGTGGACATGGTCGTCTCTCGCCGCAGCTGTGCCAGTACCCGCTGATGCCGCACTACCATCTACCGCTTGCGGGGTTGCATCCGATAAACTGGCAACTTCTTCTAGAGCGAGTAGCCTATTATCGGCTATTTCGCTTATCTAGATATGCCAGCTTCTTCCATGCCGTAGCTTATTCCATCCCCCCTAACTTTTTTTCTCTCAATTATATTAGTCAAATACACTATATAAAACTTTTTTCTTTCGCTCGATAGAACAACCAATATGTTCGGCAAACAATTTTACATCCTCTTTTCTCCCAATTATTAACCTAAAAACATCTTTATTGCGCTTGATTTCTCTATCACCAAACTTAACTATGCTTCCTTTCTTTGATTGGAGTCCGATACACGAAAAGATTCCAAAATGTTTATCTAACAAATCTTTGCATAAATTCAATAGTTCAATATCAGTATTATCAATAGCTAAAGTCCAACGATATGAATTCTTTGAGCTTTTTCGCTTATTTACTGATCCCTCCGAATCAAAGATTCCCTTCAAAAAAGCTTCAGGATATTTCTCTATTAACTCGCTATGTTCTTTAAAACTTCTATATAAATAATTGAATAGAATCTTGTTATGAATCGAGCAGAACCAGCTGCCTCTTTTCCTATCGAAGTATATCTTGGGTACTCTCCCTACAACCTTTGACAAAGCCTTTTGGAAAGACTCTACAAAATCTCTATCTTTAGCGCTTAATACAACAACATATTTATATTTTTTCTTATTTACACTCAAACAACCGTCGCCTAATACAACACCAAGTAAATAAGCAAGTTCAAAGCTTGGAGTTAAATCCGCACCTACATTATTCAATCTTGGTCTCTTGTTTTGCCGAATCCACGATATGACAGCTCCTCTATTAATACCTAATATTCTCGCTATTTCTGATACTTCCATTCCTTCGTTTCTTAACTCTTTTGCTTTTTCATATAACTCCAATTGCTTTTCATATGGGAGTTTTCTTGTATGTAGTCCTTGCCCGTATATCCAATGCTGAATGGTATGGCGTTCAATATCCAATTTCTTTCCTATTTGCCCCGCACTTAATCCTTCTTCTCGGTGCAGCCTTATCGCTTCTTCACGGAGTTTTCGCCTCTCCTCAAAAGGTAAATGTCTAACTTTTATCATGGCTTTATTTATATAATAAACATTAGTTATATATAAATGGTGATGGAAAATGGCGTGGATAAACATAAACATAGGAGAAGACTTACACAAAAAGATAAGGGTAAAAGCGGCGGAAGAAGGAAAAGGAATAAGGGAAATCATAATCGAAGCGATCGAAAAATACATTAAAGAAGATTAAGGCGGTCAATCTTTCATCAGCGCTATTTCTCCCGTCTCGGTATTATACTTATGGCGGTATCCTGGCGGTACATACACGCATCTCTCTTCTGCTTCTTTACCTGATGGCTCCACATACACAGAACCACCCTCTATCTTCAATTCCGGTCTGACAAACATATAGGGATGGTCTCCTATCACCTGAACACCATCCGTTATCCTCTCCGCAGCAACGGCTTTTAATATCGCTACCATCGCACCTAACCTATGATGTATCCGTATGACCTTGCAAACGCTGCCACATACTCATATATAATGTGTGGCGTTCCTAAAATCCATTCATAATTTATGTCGCTCTGAACAGGCACTCCGAGTATCCAATCATAAACTGTCTCGCTCATTTTTCACCACCTCACGAAATCACGGGCTTAATATCCACATAAACGCCCGAGTCCGCCTCATACTTCTTCAAATACACCGTAACATACACCCACCCTTCCTGTGCGGGCGTGAATGTCACCGAGAATGCCGTCCACGTATCGTTTGCCGAAACCGTTTGTGTGGACTTCACAGTTGCACGATGCCCACCCGTGGCTTCATCGAGATACGAAGCCTCAATATATAATTCATCCGCTGTGGGAAACGTGGTATAGCCAAAAGTCCGTAAGTAAATCGTCACCGTCTTCTGTTCTGCGGGCAACCACAACTTGAAATCGCCTGCACAGAAATCGTCCGCTATTGTCAGCGGATAATACAGCCCGCAATTGCTATTAGGTGTCATCTTCGCTGAACTGGATGCACCACCCGACCTGACAACACTTGTGTCCTTCTCAATTGTGCCGTTGAAGTATAGAGTCTGGTGTGCGCCTTTTGTCTGATTGTGGTCTTCACTTCTTAAAATAGCACCTTGAGCATAGCTGGTAGAAAAGGAGATCGTTCCTGCGAAACTGCAATTTCTTGCGAAGATTCTCGCTCCAGCATTTGAGAAAAAGATATCGTGAATATCGTGAGAACTTGATGCCCCAAAACTACAGGTTATCAATTCCCCAAAAGAACCGAGAATATCAATACCGTAATCAGTAGTTGCTGCTCCGCCATCGAATGCACAGCCTTCACACTTAAATCTTGAACCATCAGAATACAAGTTACGAACCGAATTACTATAAAAAGAGCAATCTTGAAATAATGTGTTTCCTGAATAAATTAGATAAACCCCGATGCTGGACGCATCTCTGAAGATACAGTTATTGAAAAACGAATTATGCGAATAACGAACTCTAACTATTCCATAAGAAGAGCTACTTTCTATAAGTTCTAATCTTGACATTTTCCAAAAATCGTCGGAATAGAGATAGAGCTGATAAGCAGTATCACCAAACCCAATAATTGGCTTCACATCCGAGCCATCACCCCACGGGTCGTCCGTAGATGAACAGCCCCTGATTTCTATCATGTTGTCAGCATTGCCACCCTCATCGAACACAATATCAATGCCCGCATACAAATGCGTCTGGTTCGCTCGCACTTTCAAGACATCACCTGGACTTCTCGCAGTATCGGTCGTGTATTGGTTGAGGTGCACGAACGGTGTAGTTGTTGCTGTCCCGTCATAATTGTTATATTTTGAAGAGTCCGCAGCATCTGTGACCGTTGCCTGCTGGAATGCGGGCGTAATTTCAAAATTGTTATCGTCGGTGACACTCGTGACCTTATACCACTCGCTGCCGTTAGAGACACGGACATAATCGCCCGCTGCAAGTTCCGAAGTTGCTGCACCGCCAGAGCCGCTGACCGTTGTAGAGCCGTTCGTGAACGTCCACGTGCCCGTCAAGTTGCCGGTTGCACCGTCGAAATCAAGATAATAGGTCGTGCCAATCGGCTCTCGCTTGACAATCCCGTCATTTCTGAATTCAATCTCTTTCAATACCGCTGCGAGCTTGTCCTTCAAGCGTGCGAGTTTCTGCTTTTTGTACCACTCAAATTCCAGTTGCTGTTTCTTGTTCTCTTCCGGCGATAAAAGCGGATCAGGTATGAAAATGCTGTTTGCCACTCTTGAAATTTTTACAGGATAGAATTTCACCAGCGCCTGTAATTGCCACTCGTGTTTGTGCTCCAGTCCGCGATACTTAATCTTCGCTAACCATTCCTCTTGTGTGAGGTCTTTATAAGTTTCTTGGAGTTCAGTTATCAGTTTTTCGCTGCTCATGTTTTCGTTTTATATCAACCCTAACAGTTTTCTCGCAAGATACAGGCAATCATACGCATCAAGAACGCCGTCACCACTTACTTCACCTGAGCATACCTCTTCATAACCAGATAGACCAACAAGATACCGAGCAAGATAGCAAGAATCCCAAGCATCAACATCCATATCCCCGGAGTAATCGCCTTTGAGCGCAATACGAAATGTGGCATTGGTTACATTGTAGTCCATAGGAGAACCACTATTATTCTTCATGGTGATGACAGTTACATTTAGCCATGTTCTCGTGCAGTAATCACCAACCGCCTGAGTAGAAAAGATAAATGTTGTGTTCCCTGCCCCAGCCGCTCCGGTTTGATAGCCAATGAACTCAATCCACCCTTCTGACGAGTGCTCTGTATTTGCTACGAGAACATCAAAACCATTCTGTTGTGTTACTGAGGTTATGTTACAGACCGCAGGGTCGTAGTCAATACGGAGATGAATAGCACCAAGAGGCTCTGTGGTATTGAGTGCTAATTGTATGTCTACCACTTCCCACGGGAGTGCATAATATTCCTCAACTGGAACAATTTCGGCAGAAGCCCCTGCGGAGGATGTGAAGAACACAATAGTTGAAAGCACAGCTATTAAAGTAATCCCCTTCAAAATGCAAAGATATGTGCTCCCTTTATTTTCCCTTGTTCTTTTCATTGTTACAATAAATTAAGTTTGGTTTTGAGTATTTAAAGTTTAACTGAAAATTAGAGTATAGTTATATATCGCACGATTACCCGCGTAATCTGATACAATGAGTGTAATGTTATATTCCCCGGGTGCCCAATAGCGGTTTATGGATACTCTGTAAGCAGGATCCTCTTTTACTAATTTTATCTCCACTTCTTCGGTTATATCAATACCGTTTAGCGTGACTTGGATGCTTTCAGGATCAACACCTGAAGGAGTATTAGCATCAACTTTTGGGTCATATACTAACCAATAAACTTCACATCCCCCGGCAGGGCGCTCGTAAATTTTCACATTATCGGTCTCAGGGACACTACTGTTAGTAACTTCAGCTTTTTCTACATTATTGTTAACGATAAAACCGGCAGCTACAGCGATAAACAGAAGTGTGATAACAATAGCGCTCGTTCTATTCCTTTTCATGAATCACTCGCCTCCTGCACCAATTGCTGGCTGGTCATTCTGGTAAGGTATATCTCCTCAAGATGGTCTACAACATCCTTTGTCAATATCCTGCCATCTACGAGCACGCCGATATAATGGTCTTCAGTGTCGCTGTTCGCGGCATACCATGTAATCATCGCCTTCGCAAATATGCGCACGGGCATTGGGTCATCTGTGGGTGCGATTGATCGCTCTATCGGCTTTTCAAACGGGTGATACTTACCGTCTATAACGAGGTTTAGTGAGATGCCGTTATACCAGTCATTACCAATTTTTTCTATGATATACATTGAACCATAAAGAATCTTCTCCCTGAATATCACCGTTCGCTTCGCACCCGACGGTACCAAGGCATAGCGATAAGGATTGGGGATACGCGTATTCGGTAGTGCGGGCAGGTCTATCGCCTGTAAGAAGCGCAACTCGGCTAGCTGCCATGAGACATCCTCCGCATGCTCTTCCCACGCGCTCTCCTCTTCTTCGGGCATTTTCCTTACTTTTCCCCTCTCTCCCCGCGCGCCCGCTTTGCTATCTCCTCGTCTAGCTTCGCTTTAACAAATTTGCTGAGGTTAATATAATTCTTTTTCAGCCATTCGTCTTGGTCTTCTCGGATTGTTATTGTTTTTACGACAGTCATCCTATTTTCCCTATAATGTTTATATTGCTTAACTTATATATTTTATATATAAAGAACCTCTTTATTGTGAATACGGTGAGCCAAAAATGGAAGAAGATAAAGAAAAACTAGAGGGGGATGAATTTCTATTCTACGCAATTACCCTGCTCTATGGATACAAAATTTTTGCAGCGTGATGAGCCATGACGAAACTTTCCTATGTTCTTATAGGCGATCCGATGGCAGTAGCGGGCACGAAGACGAAGAAAGAGCCTTTGCTTAGTGGGCTGTGGCAATGGCATCTTGCATTTCACAAATACGGAAAGAAAGGCGATGTCCGCTTATTAAGAAGAAGAGAAGAGTTGGAGGAGTACGATTGCGTGCATGTAAACATGACCGGCGGAAATTTCGCCTTATTGCACCAGATAAGGGATGAACTCGGCACATCGTCCAGTACAAAGCTAATTACGAACATTGACTTCGATGTGGGTGCGTGGGGCAGAAACTGGCCATATCCTACGCTTTTAGAAAAGGCATTACAATGCGCGGACTTGGTATTTCATGTTGAATCGAGAGGTGCTTCTGTGTTAGAGTATGTTCTGAAAAGAAAAGTCTATTGCCTCCCGCATCCCGTAGATGTGCACGGGTTAGATGCATACAAGAAGATAAATAGAGATCCCTATGTGCTCAATATCTATCATCGCTATTACCCGGATATTACCACTGGCTACTGGTGCATAAGAGAT
>Ga0164310_10002813_pt1 | contig 10071 bp, 6 predicted proteins | sample GuaBasSedimGuay1_FD_121795 | JGI IMG/M metagenome (GOLD analysis project Ga0164310, IMG submission 121795) | Subseafloor sediment microbial communities from Guaymas Basin, Gulf of California, Mexico - Guay1, Core 4569-9, 0-3 cm | ecosystem: Environmental > Aquatic > Marine > Hydrothermal vents >... | reverse complement strand
TCAGTCAAAAGGGGGAGTTCAACAACAATTTATGCGAGATGGAATGAAAAAATACTAGAAGCCAGGGCAGAGTATGATTCTACTGTGCAGGGCGTCTATTCTAATCATACAATAGACTTGCCGTCATCCAACCCATATAACTGGACCAATTATACAATTACGACAACAAGTATCTGGTTTTTAGGGAATCATAGCGCAAAAATATATGCGGCTGATCTTAATAGCAACTGGAACAATACATTGTGGTATCTGAACTTTACTGTCTACGGTGTTGCCGAAATCACAGATGGCGGTCTGAATGATACAAGCATAGAGGTCGGGGATTCTGTCACGATGTCTTGTAGGGTTATGGATGTTTCCAACAATTCTGCTATTGCTAACTATACTGTTTACTTCTATAATTCAACAGACCTACTAGGTACAAACCAGACCAACTCGACTGGTTGGGCGACTTATCAATATACTGATAATAGTATAGGTACTGAGACCATAACATGTAATATAACAGACAACCTAAGTAGGCTTTACGTAACAACAGAGAATAATAAGATAGAGGAACAGCTCACAACAGGAGAGTCAGAAAAACCAAAATATTACAACATTTCCTCTTCACCGCTGGTCGTTCACAAGGGGTCAGAAGAAATTATATACTACAATGTCAGGTGGACAGACAATTACAATCTAAGCCAAGCCATACTGGAAACTAACGATACTGGCTCTTGGCTTAACAATTCGTTGCATAGCCCAATATCTATGTCAGGAACAGAGGCGTGGTCTAACTTTTCTGTTCAGGTACCAGATTATATAAAGCCCGGTCCAATGGGTTGGCGAATATACGGTTTAGACCAGTTCAATAATATGAATGTAACACCAATGAATACAACATATATCTGGGGCTGGTCTGCGATAGTGGACGGGTATCTGGACCCACCTGCCATAAATAATGGGTCTTCTACAACAATGTATTGTAAGATAGTTGATAAGACAAACAATACAGGCATCCAAGGATATAACGTAACATTCTACAACTCTACAGACTATCTCGGTTGGAACACGACCAATGCGACAGGCTGGGCTCAGTTCACGTTTGTTGATTACTCGGTTGGAAAAGAAAACATAACCTGTAACATAACAGATGCACCCGAGCTATATTTCAATGACTCTACAAACAACGAGTGGAAAGAAGAGTTGAATACACAACCTCCTGGATCAGATATAGAAGCTCCAAAATATTACAATGTTAGCCAGAAAGTTGGTGGAAATAGCGTTACCAAGATACATAAGGACGAGTCAGTAAATCTCAGCGCATACTGGACAGATGATTTCGCGCTAGATCATGCTTGGCTGGCAACAAACGAAACTGGTAGTTGGAAAAACAAGATGAATAATTATTCGTCTCCCCATGACTTTGGTTCTCAGTCGTCTGGTTGGTCCAATTTTACATGGTCCAATATAACCAATTTCACCGGTCCGATGGGATGGCGCATCTATGCAAATGACACATCAGACAACACGAATGTTACACCGATACAAACTATTGAGATATGGGGATGGTCAAAAGTTGAATGGGTAGGCCCAACAGGATCAGTCTCAAGAGGAAACATTAATCTAACGTGTAAAGTTTCTGACCAGACAACAAACGAGCCAATCGAGAATTATACTGTTTATTTCTACAACTCCAGCGGTTTCATCGCATCTAATAAAACAAACGCAAGTGGCTATGCAACAATTAGCTGGGATGCACAAGAACTCGGGCCAGAAACTGTCAGTTGTAAAATATATGATGAAAATAGCCTTTACTATGATGCTGGCACACAAGATAGCGACGGAACAACCTTAACAATAATGGGGCAGCTGAATACGACAATTCTCAGCCCGACAGAGGGCGCGGTTGTCCATAAGAATGAAAGCATCTGGCTAAACTCGACAACAGTTGATGAGTATAATAATCCAGTTTCTCCAAGCATAACATGGTCTAATACAACTGAAACAATAACGACAGAAGAAAATTATTCGTGGACAATACCTTCGGGACATTCGATAGGCCCCGAGCTAATCACATTAGAAGCTACCAAGCAGTATTATTATTCAGATACAGAGAATGTTACTATATATATTTGGGGATGGTCTAACATATCTTGGACTGCACCGACCGATCATACGTATACGTCAGGTCTAGTTTTGAGTCTAATGTGTTTTGTTCAGGACAACATGACAGGTTCTGGCATATCCCAGTATAATGTAACGTTTTGGAATAATGATACTGGCATTATAGGCTATAATATAACCAACTCAACAGGTTATGCCATTTACCATTGGGATACTGATGGATATCTAGGTAATTATACAGTCGGCTGTAACATAACGGATCAGGCTGATATATATTATAATGACTCGTCTGTAAATTCAGCATCGACATGGTTCAACTTAACAGAGCCAGATGTTAATCCACCACAATATTCTAGTGTCAATCAAACAGTTGGCGGTTCCCATGTTACATTGATCCATAAGGGCGAATCGGTTAACCTGAGCGCATACTGGACAGATAACAAAGAATTAGATTACGCTCTACTTGCAACGAACGAAACCGGCTCTATGAAAAATAAAACCACAAATTATTCGTCTCCACATGACTTTGGTTCTCAGTCGTCTGGTTGGTCTAACTTTACGTGGTCTAATGTGACCAATTTCACCGGTCCGATGGGCTGGCGCATCTATGCAAACGACACATCAGGTAATACGAATTTTACACCAATACAAACTATTGAGATCTGGGGATGGTCCAATATCACATGGGTTAGTCCAGATTCTACAAACTATACAGAAGGCACGATTGTTAATGTAACATGTCGTGTCCGTGATACAAACACATCGATGGGCATACAAGGATATAATGTCACATTTTACAATAATGCCACCGGCTATATGGGTTACAATACTACAAATACAACAGGCTATGCTGTATACCACTGGGACACAACTGGTTTGTCTGGCAATTACACGATTACGTGTAATATAACTGATTGGACTGAGAAATATTATAATGATACAAATCAGAACAGTGGAAGCAGGTGGTTTAACATAACTCCAACACCGTTCTACCTTGAAGCATATTTATACGAACCTGCCGATGATCAAATTGTTGGTAAAGATAGACTATTTACTGTAAATGCTACGGTTATCTGCCGAAACGCAACATGTGGAACAATTTACGGAACAGTTCGATATAACAAAACTACTAGTTCCCCAGACACACCCATCAATGAAACCCCGGACACCCCATTCTGGATACCGTCCGGGGTTAATACTCAAAATTGTACAAACTTGCTAGAGAATCAGTCATGTAATTTAACATGGTCTGTAAATGCTTCAGGTGGGTTTAGAGAGAAATATGAGATAGGCGTCCGGTTTACTGGTTCAGGGGTTACAAACGACACGCCAAGTCACACAGTAGAAATAGGCAAGGTTCTGCTTTTGAACCTAACATTTGACTCAATCGATTTTGGAGAGCACGATCCAGGCACAGCAAATATATCTGCTTTGGGAAATTCTAACAAACAATATAACATAACAGTGGAGCCGAACTCCAATGACGTAGAATGGTTGTGGATAAGAAGTACAAATCTGACGCATACCAATTATAAGAACAACCCAAGTCCACCTAATTATACGATAATATCAGCTAACAATATTAGATGGAATAATCAAACAGACGATATTAATGATTCAAGTATAATGCACAACACATATCAGTTAATGCGTGAAAATATTTCCTCTAATACTACCATAAATACCTATTATTGGATTTCAATACCAACAGGAAAAATGCATGGTGCATATAGTGGTATAATGTATATATTTGCTAATGCAACCTACTAAACTATTAAATATTAAAATTATAGGTGATAAATATATGATTATGAACAGAATTATTAAAAATGCATTTGTCTTAGTGATTTTGGGGTTATTGTTTATCCCTTCTATCGTATTTTCTTCATCTTTCGGCAGCGTAAACCATGGAGACTTTGTTAGCTTAGACCCTGGCCAGGCAGGAGAGTTTAAGATGAGCTTTTTAAATTTCGGTAATAAAGAACTTAAAATAAGGTTACGGGTTGAAGAGGCTCCACCTAACTGGACAGTTGATTTTTATCCTGGTTCTATATTGAGCATCCCAGGAAATCAACAAACAAAAACGCCAGGTGTGTCACCAGGAACTGGCTGGTTCAAACTAAGCAACGGATATTACGTGCCAATATATTCTGTATGGGTAAGAGTTACACCCCCACAAACGACAAGCGCAGGAGATCATACTATCCGTGTATTGGCATATACAGAGCCAATATCAACAAATAGCGGAGAAAAAAATTCTAAAATATTTACAGGGCAATCTATTAGTCAGGGAAGAGTATTTATTTTTACAGTAAGGGTCAACAAGAACGGGATATTTTATAGCCGATATAGCCCTATTATTTCATTTAACTTTCAGAAAAACAATATAACTTTTGGAACTAATTCATTTCTCCAACCGCTAACACCAAACAGCGTTGTAAATGACATAGTTCATGGACTTATGTCTCAGGATGTGAATAAACCCGAACCCTTAACTAATTTAATTAGGTTTGGCAAAAGTGCTCATACAGATACAGAATCTGATACACACGGCTCGATTAAGTTCAATCACAAAGGAGAGCAATCCGCAACAGGTATGATAACTGCTAATTCAGATGAAATAGGCTGGACGATCGTTAAAATATTAATTATTTTAATTGTCGTATATTTCGTGATAAGATGGGTAAGAGGTTAATATTATTTTCATCATTATTATTTATGAGTGTTATTGTTAGTTTATCTTCTTTTGGATTTTCTACACCAAATATAACAAACTTCACCTATCCGCACGGTTACGTGAAGACGTATACGCCAATTAATATTTCAGCAAGCGTTACTGATAACGAAACTTTGGAAACTGTAATAACGGAGTTTGTTTCTCCGTTTATCAAATATTACAATATGACAAATGTAGAAGGTGATATATATCTAACTAATTTTACTCCAAACCTTACAACAGCGTATATATTTAGGATATTTGCCAATAATACAGCTGGTGAAAATAGCACATCAGAGTGGGGATATTTTTCATCTGTAGTAATAAAAAACGTAACTGTATACGTTACAGTGGTCCCTGCGTGTTGTGGATCTTATGCCCTTTTTTACGTCCCAGAAGAGGTTGTACAAAATCAAACTATAGCAATATTTGCGTTCTTTACGAATTGTGGCAATTTGATAGAAAACGAGACGACTTCATTCACAATAAAAAATAGCACGGGCCAGAAGGTCGGTGTCTTTATGGGCAGCGACGAGCCAGGATACGTTATATATGACCAGGAAACATTGCAAAGTCTAGAGGAGCAATTTCACTGGGCCGTTTGGTACTCTGAGGGGCTTCCGTTAGGAAATTATACGGCCATTGTTCATACAGATTATTCATCTATTTATGATTCAACCAACGAGACTTTTGCGTGGTCTGAGCTAAAGGACCAAGCAGATTGTAGTGATGTTAAGGCGAACCATGCAAACTGTACCAATATTACTTGGTCCGGATGTAGTTATGAATACGGGGATAGCATAACAATAACAACAACAAATATCACTGATCTTGACAGTATAAACTTAAGCTCTGATATAAGTGAAAATATGACAGAAAATTCTACTATTTATGAAGGGAAAAAAACGATAGGAGAAAGCAATTATACAGCATTTGTTTTTAATATGAGTAATTGCGATGACTACTGTTTTGTGTGTCTAAGCTTGGATAGAAATATTACCAGTTCTGAATGTGCTTTTGAAGGCTCTACAATGCCTTCAAATAAGTACACAGTTGAGTCAATTTCTCCTGACGGCTACGGTGTAATTATTAGAGAAGTTACACAGAAGTGCGACTATAAAGTAAAATATTATGATTGTTTTGTTAACGAAAGCATAGATTTTGCCAATTGCACTGTTGACCACGGGTGCGGTGGCTATGCCGAAATGAATAAGACATTTGAAATTGTTAAAAGTATAGGAGAGCCAGAGCCGAAACCAACTCCTGAGCCAGAACCGACACCGCAACCAACACCGGAGCCTAAGCCTAAACCAGAACCGAAGGGAGGAGAAGGAGCCCAGACTGCCGAACAAATGAAAGAGGGTGAAATAAAAATAGTTATAAATCCAATTGAGTCAAGGGTCGATGGCTATCAGGAGGAATGGAATCCGATTGTGTTTAACGTGACAAATGTCGGAACAACAGAAGTTAAAAACGTAACACTGGTTCCGTTTGTTCCTGAGGGATGGTTCGGTCAAAACGCGACTGTATCGTACATTAATATCAGCCAAACATTAAACAGGACAATATTTGTTAAACCTTCTAGTAGCGTATCCCCTGGTATTTATGCTATACCTGTGAAAGCCATGCTTGGCAATCAAACTCTTGACTTAAATTATTTTTGGATGAAGGTTCTTCCTGGGCGTAACTTAACTAGATTGGAAATAGCGGAATTTCCCCAAATCATAGGTTTTGAATCATTAAAAAATTATACAATAGCCATCTTAGTAAAAAATTCCGGCAAATTGCCCCTTCATAATATAACGATAAAAATGGAAAATGTGGAACAATGTATTAATTCCCAATCTTATCAGACAGGAACTTTAAATAGTGACGAAATAAAATCATTTGATATATTTCTTAGGACAAATATCGGCCCAAAAACATGTCATGGCATGATTATAGCTGGTTCTGCCGAAAAGGCGTACGCATTCGCACCTATTGTAGTTAAGGTCAGAGCACCTCGTGCCTCCATATCTAATATGGCAATAACGCCTATACTTATATTCTTTATAACGCTAGCACTTATACTTATATTAAAATACAGGAAAAAACAAAAAAAGGTAAGCCTCAAGACAGTAGATGAAATCTTTTTGCTTTTATTTTTCATCGACATTCTTCTAATAATATACCTTGTGTTATGGTTATTTGGTTTGGTCTCACTCATTTAATCTTATAATCTTGATGTCTTATAAAATGTTTTTAGTTAGTATGTAAAACTTTAGAGAGTTATTTACAATCGCGCCTCTACTAACAATTTCATTAAATTTTGGTTTCTATAATTTCTTCTTCTAAAGACCGCCAGAAGTATATAATGGCAATTGTTATCAAAATAAGAGCAATAGCTGATAAGATATAAGGAGAAACGTCTAGCCCAATTATTTTTAGAATAAAAAATATATCTCCCTTGCCAAATAGCGTATCAATAAAAGACGAACTAAAAAAGCCGACAGCCAAAGAATTAACTAAAATAGATACGAATGACTTTCTTTCTAATTTTCGTGCAAGAAAAAATAAAATGAATGATATGATGAGCGTCATAAACATGCCAGCACTAAGAGTCAGCACAGCTTTTAACGGTGTTAGTTCACATAGCGGTTCAATATATCCACTAATACCCATGACAAATGAAAAATGAATTATTATTTTTATTGGGCATAGAAAAAATTTCAACATGAGTATGTGGCCAAGTTCATGAAATAGTGGCGCGATATACAACGCAGTTATAGGAAAAAATATAATACCCAGTTCTTCATGTTTTAATATTTTTTCTCCAAATTTGTTCACAGAATCACGATGTTTTTAATATTTTTCTTTTTTGGTATAAAATTGTTATCAAGAGAAGTGCCGAAACAAGTAAAAAGGTAAAAGATTTCATAACAAGATTTACTGTTTCGATGCTTTGTAAAATCATATTTTATCATCTCCTCTTTTTACTCTTTTTATATTTCGATATCTCATGCTCTTCCGCAAGGTCGAAAATTTTAATCAGCTCTTGTGCCCATTTTGAAAGTTCTTTTGGCTTTGAAAATTTAATCTTTTCACCGGCATATTCTAGTTTGACGATGTCTCCAAAAAATTCTGTTAACTGTTTTTTTACTTCGGGGTGAATTTTATCCATTCTCTTCAGTACACCCAAAAGTTCATGATAGGTAAGCTCGGATTTTATATTTAACTTATCTTGAATAAATGTCTTCAGTATACGTGCGATTTCTATTGCATAATCTCTTCTTTTTTCAGCTTTTTTAATCAGTTTAATATATTTTTCAGGTTGAGTTCTCTCTTTTTCTTCTTTTTCTTTTGGAACAAGTGGGAAGTGTATTTTTTCCAGAAGCCCTTCTTCTTCCTGCCGGTGTTCTTTTTTTGAAATTTTTTTTTCTATCTTTTTTAAAATATTAATTTCTCTGAAGACTTTTTCTTTCTCTTCTGGTTTTTTAACTAAGTTAGCTTCTTTTCTTAATGCCTCTATTTTTTTGTCCTCTTCCAGCTTTTTTCTTTTCATATCATTTAAAATATTTTCTAACTCCACTGCCAAAATTTGAATTTTTTGCTTATTATTGAATTCTGTATTTTTCAGCTCTCTTATCATTTCTTCAACGTCCGCGACATTTTCTGCATGTTTTTCCACCTTATTTGTTATCGCTTCGTGATTTTCATGAACCTTATCAAGCTCTTGTTCAAGGATTTCTTTTATATTTTTTTCAAATTTCTTTTGCCGAATCGCCATGAGTTTTTGGTTTTGTTCAATTGTCTGATTTATGGTGTCTTTAAAGTTCTCTAATTCAGATATTTTTTTTTCAAGTTGTTTTTCTAAGTAATTAATTTTTTTCATCTTTGCAATTTCTGAGCTCTTCATGCGATTGCACCTACCTATATATAGTTATTAGCCTATTTTAATATTTTTAAAATCTATTCAAATCTAGCTTGTTTCTAACGATTCTCAGATGGTATATGCAATTTGTTTAACTATAATTTTAAATACTACGTATATATAAATTAATTTATGGCAAAAAAAATGGCACAAATAAAGCCAAAACCAGTTGGTATGAAAGAAAAAGTGAATATTTACAATAAAAAATTAGCTTCCTTACGGAAAGAAATTAAAAAAGTGATTATTGGTCAAAGAGCTGAAATTGAAAGCATTATTAAATGTTTGCTTGTCAATGGTCATGCGATTCTCGAAGGAAATCCGGGCTTAGCAAAAACGCTTCTCGTCCGCGCGCTTTCTTCAGCTATATCCAATTCTACCTTTAACCGAATACAATTTACACCAGACTTGTTGCCAGCGGATATTATAGGTCTTACAATTTATGACCCAAAAAAGGGATTTTATGTAGAAAAGGGTCCGGTATTCGCTAATTTTATACTCGCAGACGAAATTAACAGAGCGCCTCCAAAAGTTCAGTCAGCTCTCTTAGAAGCTATGCAGGAAAGGATGGTTACAATAGGAAAGGAAACATTTGATTTGCCCAAGCCGTTCCTGGTTTTGGCAACGCAGAACCCATTAGAACAAATGGGGGTCTATCCTCTTCCAGAAGCACAAATTGACCGGTTTTTATTCAAAATTTTGGTTGACTATCCAGATCCAAAAGAAGAATTAAAAATTATGGAAAGAAACATGGAATTAATGTCAATGAAAGATTACAAAATTAAAGAGGTAATTGACCCGGAGGAGATAATAGAGATGCAGAAAATGGTGAAGCGCATATATATTTCTGAAAAAATTAAAAAATATATTGTTGATATAGTAAACGCCACACGGGAGCCTAAAAAATATGGGCTTTCCGTAGGGAAATATATTCAGTGGGGAGCTTCGCCAAGAGCTTCCATTTACCTTTCTACCGCGGCTAAATCGAACGCATTTATGAATAATCGTTTGTTTGTCGTTCCAGAAGACGTGAAAGGTGTAGCTTTAGAAGTCCTTAGACATAGAATAATTTTAAACTACGAAGGTAAAGCAGCGGAAATTAGCACAGATGAAATTATCAAAGATATTTTGGGTAAAATACCTGTTCCTTAATTTTATTATTTTATATCAGTGTTGATTGCATGAAAAAGATAGAAGTTGAGCCGACTAACAAAAGTTTAGAAAAAAATGTTGAGAGTTTATACCCAAAAATAGAGCCAATTTTCGGAAAGTTTAGCAATAAAAAAAGAGGCCAAACTACAAAATCGGGACTGAACGGATTAATGGAGGAAGTTGATAC
>Ga0164310_10002812_pt1 | contig 10072 bp, 14 predicted proteins | sample GuaBasSedimGuay1_FD_121795 | JGI IMG/M metagenome (GOLD analysis project Ga0164310, IMG submission 121795) | Subseafloor sediment microbial communities from Guaymas Basin, Gulf of California, Mexico - Guay1, Core 4569-9, 0-3 cm | ecosystem: Environmental > Aquatic > Marine > Hydrothermal vents... | reverse complement strand
GCTTCCAATCTTTCGAGCATTTCTTTTTCATCCATTTAACCACCCACCAACTCCTCAACCTTCTCCAAGCAAATAAATTGTTCTGGCTTTACTTTATATTTCCTAACAGGACACCACATTCCCCTTCCTCTCTTCTTCAGTTCTGGACATTCCCTGCAATGCAATGCATGTCTTACGCTAATTGCATGTCTTATCATTTCCATTATTTTTAAGGCATCAATATATACTTTCACATATCTGTTTTCAATATACTGTCTTATTTCCTTAGCATTTGAAATTCCCTCTTCGTTATAGAGTTTAAAAATAAATGCTTCATCAATATTGTTCTCAATCTCTCCTTTTATGAGCATTTCATTTGCTAAATCTTTAATCTCTTTCACTGTTTTTCCCGTTTCCTCTGCTAATTCTTCAAAGGTCATTATTCCATAGTTATTCTTTATGAGTTCCTTAACTGCTTTTTCATCATACTGTTTTGTGTCCTCATCCTCATTTTTCTTTTTATTTTGTTTGGATTTTCTTTTCTTCTTTTTTCTTCCCCTCTTCTTAGGTGTTGCTTGTTCCTTTTCAAACAGTATTTCTGGCTTTATTATTCTTACGATGATGCTGTTATCCTTCTTCTCTAAAATCTCTATATTTACAAAACCCTCGAAGTCGCATGGCACGGAAACCATCCCGTTTTCAGCTTTTTGAAGAAACATTTTTATCGCCTTTCTACTATTTCATAAAGCATTATAATAATAACAAATATACCAAGCATAATTAGCATAATAGCACCAACAATCATCATGATTGAACAAAGAAATATAATTATATTGACAAATGGCATTGATGTCTCCATATCATTAACTATTGTGCCAAATATACCAAACACAAACATACAAAATCCTATCATGAATACCAATATACCTTCATCATCAAGCTCGAACATTTCATCCCTCCACTGCATCAATACGCCTGCTTCCACAGTGCGGACATTTATCTGGCTTGGTTGCCTCTCCTTTGCGAATCCAGTTGAATTGGTGTCCGTTCTCACATATCCACTGCATTATTAACCCTCCAGTTCAGCACCACAATAATTGCAATATTTTGCTTCTTTAACAGTTATTTTGCCACATTTTGAGCATTTCTTGGTGTTCTGTTCTATCCATTCCTCCGTTATATCTTGAACTAATGCTGATATTTTGTCGTATCCTCTTGCACTTGCCAGCATAATCAATATTCCGTATATATCATCCTTATAATATACACCTATGGTTGGCATTTTATACCTCCGTAACCATTCCAATAAGTTTATTCGCTCGCTCTTCACATTCAACAGAGCAATACAACCCATCGCATTCCTTTCCGCAGATTGGACACATTTTAACCACTTTCTAATTCTTAATCTTCTTAATAATAATTAGAAAAGGGTATAAAAACTTAATCCACAATAAGACTATATATATCACTAACTTTTGATAAATCTGCCATGAAAAATTTCTTATTTCTCTTTATCTTTTCCTCGTCCCAGTCCCACCATTTTATTTCCAGAAGTTGTTTCCTTATATGTTCTGGAAAACGCCATTTTATGTGTTTGGCAGGAACACCAGCAACAATTTCATAGGGTTGCACATCTTTTGTAACAACTGCTCCTGCCCCTACAACAGCACCATCTCCTATTCTTACTCCTTTCAATATTATTGCCCGTGTCCCAATCCATACATCATTGCCTATGTATATGGTTTCTTTTATTCTTCTTAGCTTTTTTCCAGTAAGTTCCTTATAAAATCTTGCTTGAATACAAGGATGATATTTGTAATGGTCTATACCCTGTATTGTGCTGTTTCTTGCTATAGCTGTGTATTTACCGACATAAACATTGCCCAATATCTCTACATTTTCGTTTATGGTTGCATATTTATCAATTATTACAAACCCTTCTATTTTACAACCCTTGCATATTTTTGCATTATCATGTATTTCAAGCGTTCCACAAATTTTTGCATTTAATGATATATGGCATTTTCCCTTCTTTATTATATTTGGTAATATGTTATAGCCAAACATCTTTTTTCCTCCTAAAGTCTTTGATTAAGTAAAATAAGGATTGTTTAATAGTTTCATATTCATCATTATTAATTATGTTGTGTTTCTCCATTGGGTCTTTTTCTAAATCATACATCACCCATTCATCCTTGAATTTGAACAGTTTCCATTTCTTAGTTCTTATTCCATACAAAACATCCATGCATCTCCAGCTTCTCAATAAACTGCTTCCTCCTGCAAGAAATACTGGTTTCTCCCTGTAGTTTTTATCAAAAAGCGATTGTCCACATAATCCCATATCTTCTGTTATTTCAATTCCTGATAAATCAAGTATTGTTGGCGTTAAATCAATGAGACTTGCCATTTTGTTTGTATCTGTTTTTTTATCTACACCAAATACAAGAAATGGAACATGAATTTGTTCATCATGCATATTCCAATTATGGTGTGCTATTCCTCCATGTTCTTTAAATTGCTCGCCATGGTCTGCTGTTAAGATAACAATTGCTCCTTTTGAAATCATTGCATTGATAAATAAATACAATTCATCATCAACATATTTTATTTCATCAATATACAGTGTGTGAAGATTTTTAACATCATTATCACTCAACCAAAATCGTGTATAACGCAATCTTCTGTTTACAATATACATTGTTTTTTCTGGCAGACTAAGATATTCAACAGGAGGCATATATGGTTCATGCACATCCATTAGATGCACCCACAGGAAATATGGTTCTTTGGTATTCTTTAACCATTTCCAAGCATCTCCAATTATCCTTTGTGCATTTTGTTCTGTAACCCATACTGTAAATGGATAATAACCTATAATTTTGTTTATTATTTCTCCAACAGTATTCATACCAAACTTATCTATAAACATGCCAGCGATGTCTATCAATTCTGTCATTCCTCTGTCTATTGCTCTTATAATCAGACCAGTAGGGTCATCTCTCAAATAACTTTCATATACATCAAAACCGTTTTGTATTTTCAATTTTCTAACTTTTGGATGTATAAGCATGACATTTGGAACGAAACCAGCAGTTGAATAACCATGCTCTTTCAATATAGATGCAACAGTCCTGTGTGGTCTTTTCAATGGCGGATATTTTGAAGTTAAAAAGGAAGTTACGGAAAATGCAGTAAATGGTGCATTGCTGAATATGTTGTCAAATGAGATATGTGGTATAGATAGTGTTCTTTTCATATACTTAAGATGGTCGTATCGTAAACAATCCACAGTTATAAGCACTATATTTTTCATTTTACCAACCATGTGCATTCTTCAAATATTTAATATAATGCTTTTTACAATAACTTTTACCATGGTAACCAGCAATAGCTGGTAAACCACATTCAACACATTTTAACTTTCTATTTTCTTCCATTCATACCACCCCTTTATAAATGCAATTGCCTTTATTCCAAGATTTAAAAATTCAATTGGATGTTTATACATCACAGATGTTTTAATAGCCATACTCCTTTTATTGCTGAAGGCATTGTTTTTCAAATATGCGACAGTTGCACCAACTGAATATCTATATTTTTTCTTAATAACTTTCCATATAGTGTTTAGATGACTTTGGTCATGCCACACCCATGCTCCTTTTACATATATTCCTCTAAAACCTGCCTGCACTGCCCTCAAATTTATATCGTAGTCCTCTCCTCCCCACTTTAGATTTTCGTCAAATCCGCCAATGACATTAAATATTTCCATTTTCCATGCTGAATTTCCCATAGGTAATGCTGTTATGTCGTGTTTCACAACATTTTCATAAAACCATTTATCAAAATCAGCTACGAACTTCTCTATTTTTGTTTTTGGAGGATACAATGGGCGAGTTCCTCCACCTGTAAAATCAGCATATCCTTTTTCGATAGGTCTTGTTAATTTTTGTAACCATAATGGAGGAGCAATTTCATCAGCATCTATGAATGCGATAATATCTCCTTTAACTTTTTTCAATACTTTATTTCTTGTTTCCGCAACACTCCCTGGCAACACATATATTTTCATATTTGTAACACCAGAATTATGCAATTCATCCAACAATTCTCTATTAGAACCACCATCTGCAATGATAATTTCATCTGGTTTTCTAATTTGATTTAATAGACTTGCGATTGTGTCAAACACACGCCAGTCGTCAAGTAATGTTATCACCACACTTGTCTTCATAATATCCCTCTTAATATTGGAACAAATATAAGAAGCAATATAACCATTGACACTATTGCAAATCTGGCTATTATTGGCAACATCTTCCATCCACAATAAGCATAACCAATAGCACCGAATATCAATCTAACCATATTTTTCAACTTAAATCCATGTTCATGCTTGTATTTTAATTCTGGATGCAGTTTGTTTAACTGCATCCTTCCGTATCCATTCCAGAATGCTTGTTTTAAAAAACCTATAAGTGTTCTTCTATGATAATGTAATGCCTTCATTTTTGGATTGTAAAATATTGTATAACCGTGTTTAATTGCTCTATAATTTAGGTCTATGTCCTCAGCAGTTATCAGTCTTTCGTTAAACATGCCTACTTCATCAAAAACTTCTTTTCTATACGCAATGTTGCATGTAGGGTATGTTATGTCCTGTCCATTAACATAGATTGAAACTCTTGGCAAATGCTTTCCTTGCGGGTCTGGAGAATATCCAGCAACTATATCAAAACCTAATTCAAATGATGTTAATAATTCAATAATCCACTCTCCAGTTATTTCAGTATCAGCATTAAGGAATGCAATGATGTCTCCTGTTGCCTTCTGTATGCCATAGTTTCTGCCAGCTCCTCTTGTTGCATCTGGAAAAACACATACCTTGGTGAAATCATACTTTTTTGCAATGTCAACTGTCCTGTCTGTTGAACCAGCATCAACAATAATCACTTCATGCAGATTGTTTTTAATTTTTTCCAAACTGTCAAGTAACCTGCCAATGTTTTTTTCTTCATTTTTGGTTATAATGATTATGCTTAATTTCATTTTCCTTCCTCCATCCTGCCCCACATATCTTCAACTGCTTCCCGTATAATGTCGCTCATGTCTTTGTTTATGCCTTTTTTCTTGTATATTTGCTTTATTTCTTTCAACAGCTCATGAGTATATTTATCTATTCCCACGGTTGGCATTATTCATCACCACCATTAAATAGCGTTTTATAAATAACAAACACTACTACTGGAATGAAAAAAGCCAGCACTACAAACAATATCTTCAATATTATTTCTGGTATTTCCTGTGAAAATATTGCAAGAATTACTACTATGAATCCCAATGCTGATACAATTGTTATGAAAAACATTATTATATATCTAAGGGCGTTATCTATGTTCATCACCATGCTCCCACCCTCCTCCTTTGCCTCAATTTTGGACATACGCCATCGTCACATGGCACTTTTCCGCATGGCAACCTGTATGGGCATTTTTCTCTATAACTTAATTCTGGCATTTTTACCACAATTCTAAATATAAAATTATTATAAAAACTTTGTGTTGATTTTGTGTTGAGGATGTAATGACCTTCTATATTTTTCTATTGAAATGATTCTCTTTCAGCAAGTCTTTTACCAAAACTGCTTCTGCTGGAATCTTATCTGATTTGCCATAACCGAGATGTTCTTCTGGGCAACCTTTGTCATATGTTTTGAGGTAATATATTTCATATATCCATATATACCCATCTGTGGCAAGAAAGCGGTAAGCAAATATTTTATGAATCTTTTTTATTTTTGTTGCTTCTTTTATTATTTCTTTTCTTGTTGGTTTTTTGTCAAATATTATTTTTGTAACTCTTAAATATTCATATAACCCTATGTCATTTATCCATACTATATCATGATTTTCTGATTCTTTAATAAAACCATATTGCTCATTTAGTTCAATTATCCAATTTACAATATCTTTCAATATAAACTTATGAACAAGATGATGACAATTGTTGCATAATGGTATTGTTTTTTCCCAATCTTTTTTTAATGCTTTTGGAATAGTATGATGTTCAACTATTGCTCTTTCACTTCCGCACAATACACATTTTGTAATCATATTTCCTTTCATTTTTAAAACCTCCTTTATGTTGAGAATGTAATGAGACTTTTCCACCGTGAAATATCCACCCATTTTTCAATATAACAATAGGATTACCAAAATTAGGTCTAAAATCCAACAACATGTTCCTTTCAGAACTTATCAAAACCTCTTTTTCAAATTTAGACATTTTCTTTATTTCATATTCTCTTGGATGATATTGTGCATATTTGCCATTATATTTAAAGTATGGTAACTGTTCATGAGGAATAAAATCAACTATCTCAACATATACAAGTTCCTTTTTACCATAGTAAAAATACCTATACATATAACCAGAGCATATCCTTCTTAAATGCTCTTTATATCTTATATCTATTGCTCTGCCAGTGTATCCTGTATAATACTTAACATCAAAAGATTTTTTGTTTTTGTATCTATCCCTTGGCGTTATCTTTATGATATACACGAATCCGATGTTTTTACCATTCACCCACATGGCAATCACTCTATTGGCAAATAGATATTGTGCTTTGGTTCATATATTCGGTTATTCCTTTTCAATAACTCTATAATTTCATCCAGTGTTTTTATGTCAATGCCATGTTCACTTGCTTTTTCAATTAAATCATCTTTTTTTATTCCTTTTTTGTTATCTTTATATGCATCCTCTATTATTGACAACACGATACTGCTCTTATATCTCTTTGATGTTGACATGCCTATTGTTATTTTATCTATATCAAATGTTTTGGAGTTTTCATCATATGCAGAAGTCCATAATGAATACTCAAGAACCTCTATTGCATTTTCCACATCCATTGCTTCTACTTTATTAGATAATCTAACTCTTGCGGATGCTTCGGCAAGCCTTATGAGTGTCTCTAAATATCTTGGTGTTAATGGTAATATGTCTTTATTTTTGCTTCTTGTTTCAACATAATAATCCTCAATCTTTTTCTTAGCTTCATCTGTTAATTTTGGATGTATGTATTTTTTGGCATATGCGATGTATTTTCGTATGAAAGATATATCAAATGGTGTTTTAGTGTATTTTTCGCTATGCACATTCAATACATGCCTTGCCAGCATTCTATCCATGTCTTTATCTGCTACATCTTTTAATGTGAATATTAAATCAAATCTTGATAACAGAGATGCGGGTAAAATTATTTGGTCTATAACATCCACATATTTATCAAACCTACCCATCTTAGGGTTGGCATTGGCTAATACAGAGCATCTTGTTTTAAGTGTAGCGGTTATACCAGCTTTAGAAATATTTACTTCTTGTTGCTCCATTGCTGTATGGAGTGCATCTCTATCCTCTTTTCTCATTTTATCCAATTCATCCAATCCCACCAACCCCATATCAGCCAGTGCCATTACGCCTGCATCTAATGTCCATTTTCCTTCACCAAACTCCGTATCTTTAACAACACTTGCAATCAAACCTGATGCTGTTGCTGTCTTACCGCTTACAAAAATACCTTTTGGACTAAGTCTTGTTGCATAATATGTTAGCTGGCTTTTTGCTGTGCCAGGGTCTCCAATCAACAAAATATGTATATCGCCCCTCCTGCGTATTCCATCTGGTGTTCTTTTTGAACACCCTCCAAACAACTGAAACAGTATTCCTTTTTTAATTGCTTCCATTCCATAGATAGATGGTGCTATACTACTTACCAGCTTTTCATAAATATATGGGTCTTTTGATGCTTCCTTTATTTTTTCGATGTCTTCTTGGGTTATGTCGATTTCCTCAAATGCCTTTTCTATCGGTTCTATCCACAATGCAACGCACTCTGTATGCAACACAGTAGATATTCCCTTTTTACCTTTCCATGCTGGCTTGGACTGTAATATGCCAACAACTTTTACCCTGTCGCCTGCTCCTACCACATTCGTCATATCATCAAAAGTATAAACTATCATTCTATGTTTCGTTCCAGATAATGTTATCTCTTCAAAAAACTCTTGGATTTCTATTTTTTGATAATTAACATTCTCGGATTTATCCTCAAGTAATGTAAAAATACTCCTTCTACCACATGATGGGCATTCATAAGGTGGAACTATTCTTTCTTCTGGAATTTCATACACAGAAAATACCTTTTGATTATAGGTCATACCACATTTTTCGCATTGCCATATCACATACTGGGTTCTTGGATGAACTTCTGTTATTCTCTTCACTATACCCTCAAACTCTATCAATTTTCCTATTGTTTCAGCAGGTCTAATTTTACTCAATTTTACTTTTTCTATTGCTGATTTCAATCTAACATATTTTAATGTATTCTCAAATGCTGTATCTACATCCCGCAACGCCTGCGATGCCCCCTCAAGGGCAACTGCTGGATTTTTTAAAATAGCATCCCCCAAATCACTATCTATTTTATCAATTTCATGAAAATGTAAAACAAGGCTTTTATTGCCTAAACTTGCGAGTTCCTCTATTTTATCCTTCAATCGTTCACAAAAGATTGTGGTAAATCTCTCTTTAAATAATACTACATTGTTCATCATGACCACCTTCTTTTTAGTTCATCCTCACATATCTTAATTATGCTGTCTATTTTGTCTGTCTCAACTTCTAAAAATCTTGCTTTGCCTTTCCCTCTTCCCAATCCTCGTATATTTGTTTTTATTAATCCCTCAGCCTCAAGTTTTGGTATAATGTAATTAGATACATATCCAAAAGATAATGGCTTGGAATTTTCATTTTCCTTATAAAACTCATATACGCTTGTCATTGTTGCCTCCCCACGGATTTTTTGCATTTTTGCAGTTCCATATACTATTAACAATGTGGTATCATCTGCATTGATTAATTTTTCTTCTATTATATTTCGTTGTAACATATCGAAAGCTTCATCAATGATTTCCTCTGTTATTTTACAATTTTTCCTGATAGCGATTTTACCAGCATTCAATAATGTTTTGAAACCCACTCTTAAATTACCCATCTTCTTTTTTATTAACTTACTTAAATAAAAAATTGCATCTTCTTCAACAATACCATTCTGAAAAGCTAATTCACATCTATCCCTTATTATTTCTCTAATTTCACCCTCATTATAATCCCTAAAATAAATTGTGTTTGGGGTGAAAATTGATTTATCAGTAGATGGTAACATTCCTGTAATGTCCTCATTTGTTATGACAATCAAAAAATAGTGGTCCTTATCAATATCTGTGGTCTCATACAATCTCATAATACTTCCTATTAATGTAGGTATGGGTTTTTCTATTCTGCATGTTGGTCTCATTTTATCAACCTCATCTAAAATTATACCAAGAACCTTATCTTTAGCATACTCACCAATGCATTTGATTAATGTTTCAAAATTGGATTTTTGCGATACTTTTGTGTTTATATTTCTCTGAACTAATTCTGCTAAACCTCCAACACATGTCTTTGATTTGAAACTACCATATATAAGCTCCAACTTTTCATCTAACTTACGAGAATACTCATTTATTTCTATCATCATTCTTTTAATCATATGGGTTTTTCCAGTAGATGTAGGTCCATTTATGTAAATATTATTGGGTGTCATAGACATTTGAAAGTATGTTGCAATTTCTCCAAGTATTTCTTCTCTTTCTTTATCTCTAAATAAAAATTTCTCTGGTATATATGACTCTTTTAAAACCTGTGGATTTTTGAATACTCTGTCAAATCCAAAAGAGCTACTTATAAAATGGTCGAGGTTACATACTCCACTCTTCATAGTTAAATGAATATATTTTGAATATAAAAACTTTTTGGGGTTCGATGAGAGAGAGATATATTTTGTAACACAAAAAATTTTGTTAAATGAAAAAATTTTTGTGTTTTAATTAAATTTAATTAAATATAAACTTTTCTATTATAATTAATTATTTACTTAATTTACATATAATAGTATAATATATATATAAACTTTTCGTTTATTCAATATATATAGTTAGAATGTAATGGTTGCCTCGCATTGTTTACAAAATATATC